>OQVL01001113.1_pt1 | contig 15650 bp, 13 predicted proteins | sample 1691501 | NCBI WGS metagenome assembly OQVL01 (sample SAMN03418253, study PRJEB22391) | human gut metagenome | biome: human-gut; feature: organic feature; material: feces | host: Homo sapiens | place: Tanzania | collected 2013-01 | reverse complement strand
GGTAATGTCGTCCAGAGGCTGGTTGTTGTCGTGGCGCTCCTTCAGTACCTTCTCCCAGTCTGCCGAGCCCTGCACATACTGCAAAAGCGCGCTTGAAAAATCCTGCTTAAAGGTCTCGCTCGGGAAAGAGGTAAAAATCCACGGAACACTCACGGTGTCCTTCTTTTCCATCCAGTCGAGAATCTGGTTTGCAAGCGGATCCTCCGGCCTTTCGTCCTTGTCAAAGGTATTGAAGGGCGAAATAAAGCCCAGTTCATGCACAACGTAGCTTTTGCCCTCATCTGAGGAAAAGAGCCACTCAAGAAAATCTGCCGAGGCCTTCTGCTTTTCCTTTGAAACCTTGGAGTTGATTGCAAGGTAGTTTTCAGTACCGATACAAAGCCCCTGCTTTTCTTCTCCCTCTATGCCGGTATAAATCGGCAGCATTTTGATTTTGTCCCTTTTAACGGTGTTTCCGTCAACGCCGGCAATGTCCTTATACGCCCAGTTGCCGTTTTGAACCATTGCGGCCTTTCCGAGGGCAAGCTCGGCCATTGAGTCGTTGACGCTTTTGCTGCCGAGGAGGTTCTTCGGTGTGCAGGAATTGTTTATATAAAGGTCGAACGTATTCTTGAAGTTTTCGTTATAGGTGAAGTCGATATCACTCGTTCCGAGACCGGCGAGCGTCGGGTCGTCAAAGTCCTTGTTTTCGGAAAACTCATAGTAGAACGGAACATTTGCAAGGTGAGTATCCCAACGCCAGGAGTTGCCGCCGAGGAAGGATGTTGACGCAAAAACGCCTTCAATTCCAAGCTCGCTTTTTTTGCTTTGCATATCTTCAACAAGCGATTTTAGCTTTGAAAAGGAGTTGATTTCGTCCATTGAGGAAAATGAGGTGCTTTTGTCCTTGAGCGCAAAGTATTTATCGGTAATCTCCTCATTGTATATTATTCCGTAGCCCTCAACGACATAGGGGATTCCGAAAACACCGTCGCCATCCTTGATTGCAAGATCCTTATCGGAAAGATAGTCATAGAGCTTTGTGTCCTTGAGATTCTTGCAGTATTTTGACCACGACTTATAGCCGACGGGACCGTTGATCTGGAAGATTGTCGGAGCGTCCGACTTTGCAATTTCCGATTTAAGAGTTGTTTCGTAGGTGTTGCTGGCGGCGGTGACGACCTTGACCTTGACGCCCTTTTCAGCCTCATATTTTTGAGCTATTTCCTTGTAGATATCCGCAATTTCCGGCTTGAAATTGAGAAAATAAACCGTATTATCCGCCTTTGCGCTGTTCATATCCGTTTCATTCTTTTTGCCGCATGCCGAAACGGTAAACAGAAGCACGGCGGCAGTTAAACAGGCAATGATTTTCTTCATCGTATTTTCCTCCTTTTTCTTTGGTAATCATTGATTACTCTTTTATAATTTTTAACACAAAGACGCGCCTTTATTCAAAAATAACACGATAGATTGTTGACTATTTTTAAATGTTTGATATAATTAAAATAAAATTAACGGGAGGTTTTACCTATGGTTAAGCACATTGTTTTTTGGAATGTCAGAAATGACGATCAGAAGAAGCACAACATGGAAGAGATGAAGAAACGCCTGACTGCGCTTGTGGGCAAGGTTGACGGGCTTATCAGTGCCGAAGTCGGTTTCAATTTCAACGAAAAAGGTTATGATCTCGCTCTTTATTCGATCTTCAAGGACAAAGCTGCTCTTGATGGCTATCAGGTACATCCCGACCATCTCAAGGTCAAGGAGTTTGTTCATTCTGTAATCACCGACAGAGCGGTCGTTGATTTTGAATTTTAAGAGGCGACGGTTACAGATAGACATAGACCTATATGTGCGGAAACATTACCGCAAAGTCGGCAATTGCTGAAATGAACAAAAAGAAGTGGATAAAATGAAAACTTCAAAAAAGATTATTTCCGTAATTTTGTCGGTTATCGTTGCGATTTGCATTTTGGGCGGAATATTTTATTCCGTTGATAAGAAGCGGATCGGTAGCAACGAAGAACCGATTTTCGCCGTCAAGGTTTTTACCCTCAAGGACGGCGGAACCAAGGAATATTACGGCTTGGGCTACAAAATAATCATTTACAACAAAATGGGCGAAAACGGTGAGATTGAAAAGGATAACCGAGAAATCGGCTCGTTTATGCTCAAATATGAATAAAAAACGACCTGAACGAAAGCTTTATCTGACGCTAAGGTTAAAAATAAAATTTTAGCTGTCGCATAAGGCAAATAGCTTTTTATTGAGGTAAAGAAAAGAACCTCAATTGTAAATGTCATTTAACAGCCTTCCCCTTGAGGGGAAGGTGGGCGGCGGATTGCGCCGCTCGGATGAGGTGGCAAAGTTTTATCTATCTAAATTTAATAACATAAGACTTTATTTTTTTCACCTCATCAGTCGCTTGCGCGCCAGCTTCCCCTCAAGGGGAAGCCTTGGTTAGTTTCTTTAGAAACCTTAGTAAGCTAATAATGACCATGTAAAAAAGCAGAGACCATATGCGGCAGCTTTCTATGAGGTGATATATTATGGGACTTAATGACACTGTTTCGGCGGAGAGGGTGCACATCAGCTTCTTCGGCATGAGAAACGCAGGTAAATCAAGCCTTGTCAATGCGGTTACGGGGCAGGAGCTTGCCGTCGTTTCCGATGTAAAGGGCACAACGACCGACCCCGTTCGCAAGGCGATGGAAATTCTTCCGCTCGGACCTGTTGTTATAATCGACACACCGGGCATCGACGATGAGGGCGAGCTGGGTGAAAAGCGAGTTCAAAAGGCAAGGCAAGTGCTTACAAAGACGGATATTGCCGTTTTGGTTGTCGATTCAACTAAGGGTCTCGGCAAATTCGACAACATGATGATAGACTTCTTCAAGGACAAGAAAATTCCGTTTGTTATCGCTTACAATAAATTGGATTTACTTGAAAATGTGCCTAATGCGGCGAAAAACGAGATTTATGTCAGCGCAAAGGACGACAAAAACGTTTATGAATTAAAAGAGAAAATCGCTTCATTCTGCAAGATGAAGCAGGTCGGCAAGGACATTGTTGCCGACGTTCTCGAAAAGGGCGACACGGTCATTCTCGTTATCCCGATTGACGAGTCCGCGCCCAAGGGCAGGGTCATTCTTCCTCAGCAGCAGGTGCTCAGGGAATTGCTCGACAACAACTGTACGGCGGTCTGCTGTCAGGTGACGGAGCTTGACGCTACGATTAAAAATCTCGTCAAAAGGCCGAAGCTCGTTATCACAGATTCGCAGGCTTTTGAACAGGTTTCCGCAATCGTTCCGGAGGATATCGGACTTACCTCATTTTCGATTCTTTTCGCACGCTATAAGGGCGATTTGAAGCAGCTTATCGACGGCGCAAGACAGCTTAAAAAGCTGGAGGACGGCGATACGGTTCTCATTTCCGAAGGATGTACGCACCACAGGCAGTGCAACGATATCGGCACGGTCAAGCTTCCGAACTGGATTCGGAAATACTCAGGCAAAAAGCTCAATTTTGAATTTACATCGGGCACCGAATTTCCCGACGATCTGAGCAAATATGCCCTCGTCGTTCACTGCGGCGGCTGTATGCTCAACGAAACGGAGATGAAATACAGAATCGCTCACGCCGTTCAGGAGAGCGTGAAGATTGTCAACTACGGTGTTGCAATAGCACAAATGAACGGAATACTTGACAGAAGTATAACACCGTTGAGTTTTTAATTTAATAGTTTAAAGGCTGTGATGAATTATTTCATCATGGCTTTTTTCGTCAAAGGTAATTCTATCCAGCATCGCACCCTACGCAAGGCTCAGTAAAAACAAATTCGCCGGGAAACTTAATTATACTAAAAAACACTTTTATTTTCGGCAACAGTGTGTTATACTATATACTGTATTTTTATATTGAAAAGGGTAGTGAACTTATGACAACGCAAAATATAGCGGATTCAATTCGCTTTTGCTCGGTCAAAACCGATAAATTCAAAACCTGCCGTGTTAACATCAGTTTAGCTATGCCGCTTGACGAAAAAGCATCGTCAAGGGCGATTTTGCCGTATATGTTCCAGCGCAGGTGTGCAAAATATCCTGATTTTACATCATTGAACCGTGAACTTGACGAGCTCTACGGCGCCGCAATCGGCGCAGGCGTAATCAAAAGGGGAGAGGCGCAGGTTCTCAACTTCAGCCTTACCGCAATTGACGACCGTTTTGCGCTCGACGGTGACAAGGTGGCGCTGAAATGCGCCGAGCTTTTGACGGATATGATCTTTGATCCTCTCACCGACGGCAACAGCTTTCCGGAGGATATCATTGAGCAGGAAAAAAGACTTCTTATTGAAATAATCGAGAATGAACGCAATGATAAACGCCGCTATGCAATGCTCAGATGTGAGGAGGCAATGTTTGCCGATGAGGCTTACGGAATAAACCGTTTCGGTACGGTTGATGATGTAAAGGCGCTCACCCCCGAAGCGGTATATGCCGCATGGCGTGAGGTTCTTGAAACGGCGACTGTTCAGGTGACAATGGTTTCAAGTATGAATCCTCAGCCTGTAATTGACCTCCTTTCTTCAAGATTTGCCGATATTGACAGACATCCCGTTGAGATTAAAACCCAATTTGTTTCGGGACTTCCAAAGCCCGAATATGTCAGCGAGACAATGCCGCTCAAGCAGGGTAAGCTCGTTATGGGATTCAGAACGGGTATGAGAAACGAGGACGATATGATGCCTGCGATGAAGGTTGCCGTTGATATTTTCGGCGGCGGAACCTACTCAAAGCTCTTCTCCGTTGTCCGTGAGAAAATGAGCCTTTGCTATTACTGCTCGGCAGGCTTGTTCAACTCCAAGGGCATTGTAATGGTGCAGAGCGGAATTGAGGACGCTAACGAGGAAAAGGCGAAGAATGAGATTGTTCATCAGCTTGCTCTCACGGCAAACGGAGAGTTCTCCGACGAGGATTTCTCGGCGTCAATAAAGAGTCTTACCGATTCGATCCTCAGCAATTCCGATACGCCCGAGGAAATCTCTGCATGGTATGCATCACAGATACTTCGCAGGGATATGAAAACCCCCGAGGAGTATGCCGATGAAATTAAAATGGTTGATCGGGCGGATGTTGTCAGAGCGGCAAAGACGATTATGCTTGACACAATATTTATGCTTAAATCAAGCGGGGAGGAAGAGTAATGAATATTAAAGAAGTTAAGAACGAACTCCTCGATGAAAAATATTACGACATTGATCATCCGTCGGGGCTGAAAATTCTCGTTATGCCAAAGGCAAACTACTCGAGTACCTACGCTATTTTTGCAACAAAATACGGCTCAATTGATACGATGATTCAGATGAAGAACGGCGAATTCAAGCAGATTCCCGAGGGTACGGCTCATTTCCTTGAGCACAAGCTCTTTGAAAGCGAGGATCTTGACGCATTTGAGCGCTTCGCAAAGACGGGCGCTTCGGCGAATGCTTACACGAGCTTTGACAGAACGGGATATCTTTTCTCTTGCTCTGCTAACTTCAAAAAGAATCTTGAAATTCTTCTTGATTTCGTTCAGAATCCCTATTTTACGCAGGCTACCGTTGAAAAGGAGCAGGGTATTATCGGTCAGGAAATTGATATGTATAAGGACGCTCCCGATTGGGAGGTTATGTTCAACTGCCTGAGAACGATGTATCATAATTTGCCCGTAAGAATTGATATCGCAGGTACACAGGCGTCAATCGCTGAGATCACGGCGGAAATGCTTTACGGCTGTTACGACAATTTCTATAATCTTCACAATATGGTTCTCGCCGTTGCCGGAAATGTCAGCACCGATGAGGTCATTGAGGTTGCCGATAAGGTGCTCAAGCCTGTTGATGGCAAGATGGCTCAGCGTAAGGTTATTGACGAGCCGAAAGAGGTCATTGATAACTATATTGAGGAAAAGCTGTCCGTTGCAACGCCGCAGTTTATGTTCGGATTCAAAGAACACTGGGATACCCCCGAACGCACGGCAAAGGAAGAGGTCACAATGGAGATTCTCCTCGATATGATCTCGGGTCCGTCATCCGAGCTTTATAAGAGGCTTTTTGACGGCAAACTCATAAATAACAGCTTCGGATTTGAATATTTCACAGGCTTTGGTTATTCGGCGGTTCTTTTTGCGGGCGAAAGCTCCGATCCCAAAAAGGTTGCGGAAGAAATTGTCAATGAAATTAAAAGGTTCAGAGAAAACGGATTTGACAATGATGCGTTTGAAAGAACGAAGAAAAAATTATACGGCAGAATGATAATGGGTATGAATGATGTCGACGGTATAGCTAATAATATGGCGGCGTCGTATTTTGCCGGCGAGGATATATTCACGGATTTTGAAATCTATAAAACCGTGACGCTCGACGACATTAAGTCACTTTTCGATAAAACGCTTGATGAAAAATACAGTGTTCTTTCTGTAATTAATCCCAACTGATCGGAGTTGATTCTATGGATACCACTACGGTATATTTTAACGGCTTGGAGCACGGATTTGAGGTTTCCTCAATCCTTGCTCAGTTCTCCGTTTTCGGTCACGAAATAACAATACGCTGGTACGGTGCGATAATCGCTTTCGGATTCCTGCTTGCAGTGCTTTTCGGCGGAAGAATGGCGTACAAATGGAAGATGAGCATTGATAAAATGCTTGATGTTCTTCTCTATTCAACAATCGCCGGAATACTCGGTGCAAGACTTTATTACTGCATCTTTGAATGGGACAGATATAAGGGTAACCCTATCGAAATACTTTATATCTGGAACGGCGGACTTGCGATTTACGGCGGAATAATCGGCGGTATACTTGCGGCATTTATCGTTTGCCGAGTGCGCAAGATGAATTTCTGGAATCTTATGGATATTGCCTCAATGAGCCTTTTGATAGGGCAGGGAATAGGTCGCTGGGGAAATTTTGCAAACCAGGAGGCATTCGGCACGAATACCGATATGCCGTGGGGTATGTGGAGCGCCAAAACGGCACGCTACATAACCGAATATGCGGACAAGCTCAACGCAAACGGCATAACGATGGATCCCGAAAAGGCGGTGCATCCGACCTTCCTTTATGAGTCCGTATGGTGTCTTGCCGGATTTGTTATCTTGTATATAATCACAAGAAAGGCAAGAAAATTCAGCGGTCAGATTTTCCTCACATACGGAGTTTGGTACGGCGCCGAGAGAGCCGTTGTCGAGGGCTTCAGAACGGACAGCCTTTATATTACGGGAACAACAATCAGAGTTTCCCAGGTGCTTTCCGCTGTTTTGGCTGTTATTTGCCTTGTTATATTGATCTGTTTGCTTGTTAAATTCAAAAAGCATCCCAAGCCGATTGACGGAATTGATTATTTTCTTGAGGACGAGCTGAAAAAGCAGGCGGAAGAAAAAGAAACGGTGAAAGAAAATTCTGCGGAGGTAAATAATGAGCAAGATAATAAGCGGTAAAGAAATATCCCTTGCGGTTAAGGAAAGAGTTGCCGAACAGGTAAAGGAAATGAAAAAAGACGGTATTGAGCCTTGTCTTGCAGTCATTCTTGTCGGCGACGATCCGGCATCGAGAGTGTATGTCAACAACAAGAAAAAGGCTTGTGAATTTTGCGGAATCCGTTCGCTTGAATATCTTCTTCCTGCCGACGCAACGCAGGAGGAGCTTAATTCACTCGTTAAGAAGCTCAACAATGACAAGAGCGTGAACGGAATACTTTGCCAGCTTCCGCTTCCGAAGCATCTCAATGAAAAAGAGGTGCTTAATCTCATAAAGCCCGAAAAGGATGTCGACGCTTTCCATCCCGAAAATGTCGGACATATTATGATAGGAGATTACAATTTTCTTCCGTGCACTCCTGCCGGAATTATGGAGATGCTCAGATTTGAGGGAATTGACCTTGACGGCAAGCACTGCGTCATAATCGGAAGAAGCAATATTGTCGGCAAGCCTATGGCGATGCTTATGCTTAAAGAGAATGCAACCGTAACGGTCTGCCATTCGCACACGAAAAATCTTAAAGAAATTGTCGCTCAGGCTGACGTTGTTGTTGCCGCAGTCGGCAAGGCAGGATTTGTTACTGCGGATATGATTAAGGACGGCGCTGTTGTAATTGATGTCGGAATAAACCGCGGTGAGGACGGCAAGCTCTGCGGAGATGTTGATTTTGACGCCTGCAAGGAAAAGGCAAGCTACATAACACCCGTACCCGGCGGCGTAGGTCCGATGACCATCGCAACACTTATGCAGAATACACTTACTGCAACAGAAGTGCAGAACAGAAAGGATGATTAATATGAAAAACAAGAAATTATACAGGAGTTCAAACAACAAAATGCTCAGCGGTGTTTGTGCAGGCTTTGCAGATTTTATCGGAATTGACCCGACTATTGTAAGAGTTATTTATGCACTTGTATCGTTCTTTACGGGCGGATTCCCGGGAGTTATTATCTATATTATGCTCTCAATAATCATTCCCGAGGATAACGGTATGATTGACACCGACGCAACAACACACGATGACGGGGAAGACGAGTAAGCAATCGGAGAGTGATTGATTTGAAACAGATTATCATTAAAATAATTGATATTTTGGTGAAACTGTGGATCAGGATCAAGGATACGTTCTGGCGTGTAAAGGACTTTTTTTACAGAAAAATCGCAAAAGCGCCCAAGGTCGAATCCGTTAACGATACGATTGATGAAATTGTAAATAACAAAAGATCAATCGCACGTTTCGGCGACGGAGAAATTAAACTTGCCGCCGGCAGAAATATTTCTTTTCAGAACAATTCCGAGAAAATTACGAAAAAAATGCGTGAAGTTCTGTCGAGTGACACTGACGGTCTTATGATCGGTATTGCCGATATTTTTGATGACTGCAAGCAATTTGACGATTCTACCCGTGACTATTGGAAGAAGCACCTTGCACGGTTCAGAGGAGTATGGTATAAGTACCTCATAAAAGGGAAAAAGTACTATAATGCTTCTATGACACGTCAATATATCGGTCTTAGACACAAGGAAGAAAGCGGAAAAATTTTCGAGCATATCAAGAAAATATGGGACGGAAGAGACGTCGTTATTATTGAGGGAGAGAAAAGCCGGCTCGGCGTCGGAAACGATCTTCTCGATAACGCAAAATCAATAAAGCGTATTCTCGGACCGTCGAGACAGGCATTCTCGAAATATGACGAAATACTTGAAGAGGCAAAAAAGGTTGACAAAAACTCGCTGATCCTTCTCGCGTTAGGTCCTGCGGCAACCTGCCTTGCTTACGATTTACATATGCTCGGCTATCAGGCAGTCGATATCGGTCACGTTGACGTTGAATACGAATGGTATAAAATGAAAGCGAAGCGAAAGGTACCGATAAAAAACAAAATGGTTCACGAGGCTGTTGCTAACGAAATCGGTGAAATGCACGACTTGGAATATGAAAATCAGATAATCGCAAAAATAGTATAAAATACGGAAACAGATCGGAGGAAATCCTTCGGTCTGTTTCGCAATTGATTTAAAAACAGCAATATTTACTTTAATGTTAAAGATAAATGTTAAATTTTTGTCGATTTCGCTGTTTAAATGCTTGACAATAAGACTGAAAATGACCTATAATAAAAAGGACTTTAAGGAGTTATTAAATTATACATTAATTGGGAGGATTATAATGAGCAAGAAAACCGTATTTTTGACCGGTGCATCTGGTAATATGGGCTATGCAGGTTTCAAGGAGATCTATAAGAGAAAGGATAAGTACAATCTTGTTCTTCTTCTCAGAAACAGCGAAAAGAACCATATTAAATTCAAGGATTATGAAAATGATCCGGCTGTTAAAATCATTTGGGGCGATCTGACAAACTACGACGACGTTCGCAAATGCGTTACAGGTTCGGACATCGTCCTTCACGTCGGCGGTATGGTATCTCCGGCTGCAGACTATTTCCCGAGAAGAACGATCAAGACGAACACAACCGCTATGCAGTATATTGTTGATGCCGTTAAGGCTCAGCCCGATCCCGATTCAATTAAAGTTGTTTACATAGGCACGGTTGCCGAGACTGGTGACCGCAATCCGCCTATCCATTGGGGCAGAACGGGTGACCCGATCAAAATCAGCATCTACGACCACTATGCGGTAAGCAAGGTAAGAGCCGAACATATCATCGCTGAGTCGGGACTCAAGTATTGGGTATCGCTTCGTCAGTCGGGTATCCTTTATCCGGGTATCCTCAAGAACATCGACCCGATTATGTTCCACGTACCGATCAACGGTGTTCTTGAGTGGGCTACAATCGAGGATTCGGGACTTCTTCTTGCAAATGTCTGCGACGATTCCGTTCCCGAGGACTTCTGGAGAAAGTTCTATAACATCGGTTCGGGCGAGCAGTACCGTATCACAAACTTTGAATTTGAGGAGTACCTCCTCGGCGCAATCGGTATGGGTTCACCGAAAAAGCTCTTTGCTCCGAACTGGTTCATTCTCAAGAACTTCCACGGTCAGTATTATGCCGATTCCGATAAGCTTGAGAATTATCTCCACTTCAGACATAATGTTCCGATCAAGAAGTATTTTGATGATATGTCAAAGACTCTTCCGAAGTTCTATAAGCTCTCAAAGCTCGCTCCGGGCGGACTTGTTAAGAAGTTCCTGATGGAGGGCCTTGCAAACAAGGAAGTATTCGGCACAATGAACTGGATCAAGAACAGAGTTCCCGAGCGTATCAGCGCATACTACGGTTCATATGAGGATTGGAAGAATATCCCCAAGACATGGGATAAGTTCGAGATCAAAAAGGCTTCTATGACTCCGACATATCTTGATCACGGCTATGATGAAAGCAAGCCGCAGTCAGAGCTTGACCTTGAGGATATGGAGAAGGCTGCAGAGTTCAGAGGCGGCAAGTGCCTCAGCGAGAGTATGACAAAGGGCGACCTTTACACACCGCTCAAGTGGCAGTGCGCATTCGGTCACACTTTTGAAATGACTCCGAACCTTGTTCTCAACGGCGGTCACTGGTGCCCCGAGTGCGATCCTATCCCGTGGAACTACGACGAGATCGCAAAGAAGAATCCGTTCTTCGCTCAGGTATGGTATCCGAACCACACCAAGGACGAGCACAATGTCTACGGTATGGATATTTTTAAGGATTTCAATGAAAAATAAAATCTATTTTTAATAGGAGAGGTTAAATATGAAAAAAACAGTAGTAACCTGCGTTACAGCTTTACTTTGCGTAATTGCAGTCTGCGTTTCATCCGTTCTCGGAACAAACAAGCTCGCCGACGCCAAGGTTGAATCGGCAAAATACACTCCGGCATCATCAGCTTCAAACGGCAACGGCGGATCAACCGTGAATGACGGTTCGGGCGATGCTACACCGGGCGATCCCTCAGTTACACCGGAAACTCCGACAGACCCTGCAACGGGCGAGCCGGACAGTACAGCAGCGAACGCAAATAACAGCAACGCTTCAACACCGAGCGCAGGCGGAAATACAAGCGGCGGCTCTGCTTCGGCAAAAAAGCCCGCATCTTCGAAGCCCTCAACTCAGGCTGAGATTCTTAACTATTTCAACACTTCGGTAAATAAGGTTAAGAAAAGCTCAAAGGGCGGCGTAAAGAATTACGAGAAGAACTCACAGGCAGGTTCTTTCGCTCTTAAAGGACCGCTTAAGAGTTTCTCAGGAGTTATAAACTCGCTTGTTGAGAAGAATATGGGCGAGAAGAAGGGCGACACAAACCGTAAGCTCTCAAAGGCAGATCTGAAGGCTCTTTTCCCGGTGGAGAACGAGAACTGGTCATCAAAACTCACAACAGCTAATATTTCAAGTGCAACTCTCGCTGAGAAAAACGGCAAGTATGTTATTACAATAAAGGTTAAAACAGATGCGGCTTCCACAAATCCGACCCACGGAGCAGGTAACCACGGTAAGGCATTCAGCATTGTTCAGGTTTCGACGATTCTTGACAACGCAGGTCCGCTTAAGTCTATGCTTGAGGGAAACACAAAAATCGGATATTACAACGGTAAGATTGTTGCGACGATTGATCCCAAGACAGGAAATCTTACACACATCAATTATTATTACGTATGGGATCTTGATGTAACTGTTGCAGGCAACAATGTCAAAGCACCGTTCGGTCTTGAGTCCGATTTCACAATCAACTGGTAATTTAAGAAAGGATAACGGGGCATCGGAAGCGGTGCCCTATGGGTGAATATTATGAAAGTATTTATGATTGGTGGAACAGGCTTGCTCGGCTCGGCAGCCGCCGCAGAGTTCATTAAAAGAGGTCATTCCGTGAAATCGGTTGCCCTTCCTCCGCTTCCCGAGGGAGCGCCGATTCCCGATGAGATGGAGCTTGTTTTCGGCAACTATCTTGAGCTTTCAGACGCAGAGCTTACAGAAATGATGGCCGGCTGTGACTGCTTCGTATTCGCAGCAGGTGTTGACGAGAGAGTAGAGTTCCCTGCACCCGTTTATGAGGCATACAGAAAGTACAATATCGAGCCTGTAAGACACCTTCTTACAATTGCAAAGCAGGTTGGTATCAAGAAGAGCGTTATCCTCGGTTCTTACTTTGCATATTTTGCAAAGGAGCATCCCGAGATGGAGCTCACAAAAAAGCATCACTATATCAGAAGCCGTATTGAGCAGGAAGAGGTCGCTCTTTCATTTGCAAAGGACGGCGAGATGGACGTTGCTGTGCTTGAGCTTCCGTATATCTTTGGTACTCAGCCGGGCAGAAAGCCCGTTTGGGTAATCCTTATCGAGCAGCTTACAAATATGGGTAAGACAACGTTCTATCCGAAGGGCGGCACAGCTATGGTTACCGTTCGTCAGGTCGGTGAGGCTATTGTCGGTGCGGCTGAAAAGAACGAGGGCGGCAACGCTTATCCGATCGGTTATTTTAACCTCACTTGGGATGAGTTTCTCCACATTGTTCACAAGGCAATGGGTCAGCCGAACAGAAAGATCATTCACATTGCAAACTGGATGTTTAAGGCTTTCGGCGTTTATATGATGAACGAGTACAAAAAGCGCAATGTTGAGTCGGGTATCAATGCAATTTATCTTGCCGACATTATGTGTATGAACACATTCATTAATAAAAAGTGGAGCGTTTCTCTCGGAGTTCAGGATGACGACATTGAGTCAGCCATCTTCGATTCCGTTAAGCTCTCCGTTGATGCTTTCACAGGCAAGCAGAAGCTCCTTGAGATGAAAGGAGAATAAGCCATGGGGAAAATAAGTCTTATTACAGGCGCAACCGGTCATATCGGCTATGCTCTTTTGAAGGAGCTTGTTGACAGCGGTGAAAAGGTGCGTATCCTTATCCGTAAGGATGTTCCCGTATTTGACGGCATTGACTGCGAAAAAGTTTACGGTGACGTTACCGATTCCGAATCGCTTGACAAGGCTTTTGAGGGTGTTGACGTTGTTTATCACCTTGCCGGAGTTATTGATATCAACCCCGGTATGGAGGACCTCACATGGAGAGTTAACGTCAACGGTACAAAGAATGTTGTCAGAGCTTGTGAGAGATGCAATGTCCGCAGACTTGTTTACGCTTCGAGTGTTGATGCATTTCCGCCGCTTCCCGACAATCAGGTAATGACGGAGCTTGATCATTTCAGCCCGAAAAATCTTGACGGAACATACGCAAAGACTAAGGCTATTGCAACTCAGTTCGTTCTTGATAACGTTCACGAGGGAAAAATCGACGCTGTCGTTGTTCATCCGGGTGCATGTATCGGCCCTTATGACTTCAAGGTTTCAAGTGTCGGCGAAATGGTTCGTATGTTTATCAAAGGCAATTTCCCCGTATCGCTCAGTTTCGGCGCGTACAACTTTGTTGATGTCCGTGACGTTGCGAAGGGAATGCACGCTGCTGCCGAGAAAGGTAAGAACGGCGACTGCTACATTCTTTGCGGCGAGATGATCTCGACCGACGGTTTCATCAAGGCAGTTGCAAAGGCCTGCGGCAAGAAAGCGCCGTCAATCAAGATGTCCTACGGTATGGTAAGACCGTTCGCACCGCTTATGGAGAAGTATTATTCCATCACCAAGACAACGCCGCTTTTCACCCGTTATTCGATCAGAAAGCTTATGTCGAATTGCAATTTCTCGATTGAGAAGGCAAGAAAAGAATTGGGATATGAACCGATGAGCGCTCAACAGTCGGTTGACGACATGGTAAAATGGATTAAAGAAAACGAAAAATAATTTTTACAGCGGCTTCTTCGGAGGCCGCAGCTTTTTGTTTATATATGTTGAAATTATATTGTTATTGTGATATAATCCTATTTAAGTGTTATCAAATTGCAAAAGATTTCAATGATGACCTGTACTGAATTGCTCTTATTTATTATGTAAAAAAGGTAATAAGGAGAAACAACATGAAAAAATTTGACGCTCCATCTGTAAGAGAGCTGCTTGACACCGGTGCCGAGAAATTCGGCGACGCAACGTTCATCAAGTTCATCAGAGATGGAAAAATCGAAGAAAGAAGCTTTAAAAAAGTGAGAAGCGACAGCCTTGCGGTATGCCGCTGGATTCGCAGTCTTTCCGATAAGAGAATGCACATTGCGATTATCGGAAAATCAAATTACGAGTACATAACCTGTCTTTCGGGCATTCTTATCAGCGGCAATGTTGCCGTTCCGTTCGCTCCGGATATCTCCGTTGAGGAGGCGGCAGCGCTTTTCAAGCGTGCCGATATCGAGATGCTTTTGTATGAAGACGAGTTTACCGAGAACGCAGAAAAGCTCAAGGAGCTTTGCCCGTTCCTCAGGTTCTCCGTCAATCTCGGCAACGGTGAAGAATTTAACAGAATTTATACCGATTATTCCGAGAACTCGGAGTATGCGGCGCTTTCTGACATTACGGTTGATAAAAATGCCTGCTGCGTTATCATTTTTACATCCGGCACAACGGGTATAAAGAAGGGCGTTGAGCTTTCGACTCTTGCCCTTGTCGGAAATATCATGTATCACGACTATTGCACAGATATTTTCCAGCCGAACGATGTTTCGCTTTCGGTTCTCCCGATGTATCACATCTATTGCTTCTCGGGCGACTATATAAAAAATCTTAAGGACGGCTTGCAGGTTTGCTTGAACGGTTCGATGATGGATTTGATCCATAATCTCAAAATCTTTGAGCCGAAGGTCGTTCGTGTAGTTCCGATGATCGCTCAGTCTCTTTTGCAGCGAGTCAAGGTTATTCTTGCAAAAGAACCCGAGACAAGCGTTAAGGATGCGGTCGCTCAGGTGTTCGGCAGAAACATCAAGTGGCTTATTTCCGGCGGCGCTTATCTTAACCCGGAGCTTATTGACGAATACGAGAAGCTCGGAATTTTCCTGCGTCAGGGCTACGGTATGACCGAGGCAGGATGCAGAATTTCCGTTCCCGATAACACGGCTTCGAGGGAGTCTGTCGGACGTGTTACGGACGTTTGCACGGTTCGTATTCAGAACGGTGAAATTCAGGTAAACACACCGACGGTTATGCTCGGATACTACAAAATGCCCGAAGAAACAAAAGAGATGTTCACAGAGGACGGCTGGCTTAAAACAGGCGATATCGGAGAGCTTACCGAGGATAATCAGCTTTTTATTACCGGCAGAGTTAAGAATCTTATC
>OQVL01001112.1_pt1 | contig 15657 bp, 10 predicted proteins | sample 1691501 | NCBI WGS metagenome assembly OQVL01 (sample SAMN03418253, study PRJEB22391) | human gut metagenome | biome: human-gut; feature: organic feature; material: feces | host: Homo sapiens | place: Tanzania | collected 2013-01 | reverse complement strand
GATCCAGCGGGCCTTTCTCCGGCGAGATTCGGCCCACATACAGAACGTAACTCCCATTCTTCATTAAAAGAAGCCACCGTGTCGGGCGCGTTACCGCCCGATCCCATAATAATAACCCCAAAAACCAAAACAACAATGGAAGGAAAAGCATATCTCTGGCCATCCGATTACATGGCCGACCCATCTGTCCACGTATGGAATGACAGACTCTATATTTACCCGTCCCACGACTGGGATGCAGGAGTAGGCGACGATGACAGCGGAGCCGAATATGAAATGAAAGATTATCACGTCTTCTCCACAGACGATCTGGAGGCTGTCTGCCGTGGTGAGAAGCAGCTTACAGACCACGGTTGCGTCCTCAGACTGGAGGATATTCCGTGGGCAAGCCACCAGTTGTGGGACAATGACGTGCAGGAGAAGGACGGAAAGTATTACATGTACTTCCCGGCAAAGGACAAGAATGACATCTTCCGCACAGGTGTCGCAGTGGCAGACAAGCCAGAAGGTCCTTTCATTCCGCTCAACGACCCTATTCATGGCTCGTATTCCATCGACTACGCCGTGATGAAAGATGAAGATGGCGAGTATTATTTCTACCTCGGAGGCATTTGGGGAGGACAGCTGCAGTGGTATAAGGACAACAAACTGTGCTTCAATGAGTCAGGTGTAGCTGCTCCACCACCTGCTGATACGCAGGCTATCATCCCTCCGAAGAAGTCTGATTGCGACGCGCTTCCATCGAGAGTGGCTCGCCTTGCTCCAGACATGATGCACTTTGCAGAAGAACCTAAGGCAGTGATTATCCTCGACAAGGATGGCAAACCGCTGAAGGCAGATGACCCTCACCGCTTCTTCGAGGCTTCATGGTGCCACAAATACAAGGGAAAATACTATTTCTCTTACTCCACCGGCGACACCCACATGATCTGTTATGCCATCGGTGACAATCCTTACGGACCGTTTACTTACCAAGGTGTAATCCTTACTCCTGTCAAGGCAGGATGGACCACCCACCATTCCATCGTGGAATTCAATGGAAAATGGTATCTCTTCCATCATGATTCAGGTCCTTCAGGCGGCGTGAACAGCTTGCGTTCACTCAAGGTTGCCGAACTGCATTACAATGAAGACGGCACTATACAGACCATCGAGGGATAATCATCGAGACGTAAATATCACAGATAAATGAAGACAATAAGATATTATATCGTCCTTTTGTTCATCGCCATTCTGTCCCAGCCGATGCTTGCGCAACTGCGATTGCCCGGCATCTTCTCCAACGGAATGGTGATGCAGCGCTTCGCTCCCGTTCTTGTCTGGGGATGGGGAAAGGCTGGCGAGAAGGTGAAAGTGACGATTGCCGACAAGGCAAAGACCGTGAAAGTGGGCAAGGACGGCAAATGGAACGTCTCAATGCCTGAGCTTCCTGCCGGTGGTCCATACAGGCTTACAGTCACTGAGAAGGGCAAGAATCCACAGACATTGGCGATTGACCTCTTCATCGGTGATGTGTTCCTGTTCTCCGGCCAGTCCAATCAGGAACTGCCCATACGCAGATGTATGGACAACAAGACCGTCGCTGAGACCGCAAAGGTTTACACCAACGACAATATCCACTACCTGAAACTGCCGCATCAGTTTGATTTCGCCACACCGAAGGACGACTGTAATGCTCCGAAATGGGTGACGATAAATCCTAAAACGGCTGCCGAGATAGCTGCTGTCAGCTACTTCGTGGGCAAGGAAATACAGGAATATGCCAAGGTTCCGGTGGGAATCATCAATTCTTCTGTCGGCGGAACTCGTGTGGAAGCATGGATGTCATACGCCAATCTCAGTCAGTTTCCTGAATACAAGGAAATCCTCAAGGACAGGAAATATCATCAGAAGAACTGGGTCGATTCGGTGAGAAACGCGGAAAATGAAGCCATAAGGGCATGGAATGCACGCAGAGAGCAGAGCGACACCATCCTCAGCAGGTGGCAAAAGCCAGGCTATGACTTCTCTTCATGGAAGCCTGTGGATATCTTCTCGCAGTTCTTCACCAAGGGAAAGCCGCACGGCACGTATTGGTTTCGCACCACTTTCCACCTTTCCAAGGCTGATGTAGAGGCAAACAAAGGCGTGAAAGCCCTGATAAGACTCGGCGCAATGAAGGATGCCGACGTCACTTTCGTCAACCGCAAGCGCGTGGGCAACACCACTTACGAGTACCCTCCACGCAAATATTCCTTTGATTCTTCCATCCTGCATGAGGGGGAGAATGAGGTCGTGGTGCAGCTCGTGGCTGAGAAAGGTTTGCCAAACTTCACCAAGGGCAAGCTTTACCAGCTGGAACTGAAGGACACTACCATCCTTCTTGCTGACGGATGGCAGATGGCTGTCGGTGCAAACACGGAGCCTTGTCCGCCTTCCACCTATTTCGTCGATACTCCGGTGGGTCTCTATAATGCCATGATTCATCCGCTCGGACAACTTTACATCCGCGGAATGGTGTGGTATCAGGGCGAAGCAAACGCTGGAAGACCCTTCCATTACCAGGAATATCTCACGGCCATGATAGACGAATGGCACACGCAGTTCCCTACCATCAGGCAGAGTAAGTCGTCTTGGCCGAGCGTGATAGTGCAGCTTGCCGGCTTTATGGGCAGACATGACAAGATGATAAAGAGCGGATGGTGCGACCTGAGAGCGCAGCAGTTCGAGATCTGTCACCCTTCACTTACATCGTCATTGAAGCCAGCCGACAACGCAGTCTTTGCCACAGCGCTGGATTGCGGCGAGGCTAACGATATCCATCCGCAGTCAAAGCCTGTCGTGGGACATCGCATTGCTCTCCAGCTGATGAAGCATGTCTATGGGGAGAATGTGGTCAGCGAGGGTCCTGTGCCCGTAAGATGCGAGCGCAAGGACGGCAGGATAGTCATCACTTTCTCTGCCGAGACAGGCAAACTACGTCCTTTCGACGATGGAATAGCCCATACATCAGGCGACTATGAGCTTACCGTTGACGTGAAAGCCATGGAGAATGCGAAGTCATCCACCTATGGCATCAGCGGCAGCACCTTCTGCTATGCGCATGATGAGTTCCCTCTCTGCACCATATACAATGAGGATGGCATCGCTTCCGGTGCTTTCAATATCAATATGGAGTAGTGGAGTATTGTTGTTTTGTTGTCTGGTTGTTTTGTCGTTTAGTTGTTTGATAATTGAACAAAACAACCAGACAACCTGACAACAAACAACCAGACAAGAAAAACACAAAACAACCAGACAACAACAAATAATATGTTTTTATCCATTGATTTTTTTGTTTTAGTGTCACTTACCAACAAACAAACCACAAACCAACGATAAATAAAACAAAACAAAGTAAGGATAGGACAAAACAACTATTATTTAGTTAATATTCCTTAATTTGTTAGCGAAAAACAGATTACTATGATGGAAATAGAGGACAAAACGATTACCTTTGCACTGCAAAATCAAAACGTATTCAACGGAATAACTAGAAAATGAAACTGAAAAAAATTATCCTCGTGGCGCTTTCCGCGCTTACATTCACCACTGCTAATGCAGGTGGTTACCTCACTAATACCAACCAATGCGCCGCTTTCCTCCGCAACCCAGCCCGTGAGGGCGTGATTGCCATCGACGGCGTGTATAGCAATCCTGCCGGAGTAGTGTTCCTCGGACAGGGCTTCCACCTCGGACTCAACGCTCAGGCAGCGTGGCAGACCCGTACCATCGACACCACTTGTCCGCTCTTCGCCCTCGGCAAGAAAAACAACGGCATGACAACCAAGCGATTCAAGGGCGAAGCCCAGGCTCCATTCGTCCCTTCTGTGCAGGCTGCTTACAATAAGGACCGCTGGTCATTCCAGTTCGGTTTCGCAGTGACTGGAGGCGGTGGCAAATGTGAATTCTCCGACGGACTCGGCTCTTTCGAAAGCGCAGTCGGCATGATAGCCAAGAAACTCGAAGCTTTTGGAGCGGAAGGTTACGACGTAAACAGCTATATGCAGGGTCGCCAGTTCTATTTCGGCTTCACTGTAGGTGCGGCTTACAAGGTGACTGAGAATCTCTCCGTATATGGAGGTCTCCGCGTAATCTACGGTGACGCAAGCTATAAGGCTAAGATTTCCGACATCATGGTGAAGACAAAGGAACAGTATGTGCCTTTCAGCATCTTCCTCGATGGTGTCAACGAATACATCACCAACAACCTTACCAGCATTGAGGAGAACCTTCCGAAGGTGGATGCAGGTATCGCACAGCTGGAGCCAGTGAAGAATATGCCTGGATATAAGGAGAAATACGATGAACTGGTGGCTACAAAGGCTAAGCTCGAAGGAGCAAAAGCCCAGCTCGAAGGCGCACGTCCACAGGTAAGCGCATTGGAGGTTTACCGTGAAGGAGTAAACCTCAAGTCTGACCAGAACGGAATAGGTTTCGCTCCTGTAATCGGTATCGACTACAAAATAGGCAACTTCAACTTCGCTGCCAAGTATGATTTCCGCGTGAAGATGTCGATGAAGAACAATTCCACCCTGACAGAAGTGATGGCAATTGAGGCAACAAACCAGTTCCTGGACGGCACCTCAGTGCGTGAGGACAGCCCGGCTCTGCTCGCTCTTGGAGCACAGTGGAGCATCGTGCCAAGCGTCCGCGTAAGCGCAGGCTATCATCATTTCTACGACAAGCAGTCAAAGAAATACGGCAACAAGCAGGACCTCCTCAAGGGCGGCACCGACGAATACCTCGGTGGACTCGAGCTTGACGTGACCAAGAAGCTCACTCTCAGCGGCGGTATGCAGATTACCCGCTACGGCAACACCGATGAATTCATGAACGATATTTCCTTCACCACCGACTCATGGTCCTACGGATTCGGAGCAAAATATCAGGTGAACGACAAGGTGGCTATCAATGCCGCTTACTTCAAGACCTGTTACGACAAATACACCGTGGAGAAGCCAGAGCTCTCAAATGAGTTCACACGCAGCAACCGCGTGGCAGCTCTCGGAGTGGAGCTCTCGTTCTAAGCAGAACTGGTCGTCGGTTGTAAGATATAAAATATCAATAGATCAAAACAGAAATGATGATTATATGATAAAACATCAATGGATAAAAACATGAAAAAATATTTTTATCTTATTTTTATTTATTGATATTTTATTGCAACAACCAATTTTACAGCAGACAAATAATCCAACCATAAAATACTCGCATACTACCTTTCCCCACCGTGAGGTGCCGGAAGGCAAAAATCCCGGGCACGCCAGCAATTAGGCTTGCCCGGGATTGTCATTTGTGGGAGTATGGTTCCACAGCATCTGCAGAGCTTAAAGGTCGATGCCGTAGCCGAGGGTCAGCATGATGGTGCCGTTGCGGCTTTGGTCATAGGACGACTGGTCCTTGTAGATATGTGTCAGACCGAAGTTGTATCTGAGGTCGAGACAGAAATTGCGGTATTCGTATGCGATGCCCACAGGGATGGATAGGTTCACCTCATTCAATACCTTGTCAAACTTGTCGCTGACACGGAATTCCGGTTGCAGTCCAGTCTTCAGCGAGAAGCCGTATTTTGTTGTGAAGACACAGAGCAGAGGGACGTTGATGTCGTTGTGCTTTATCTCAAGGTCGTCAATGCCTTCTATCGAACCGAACTTGGTGCCCTGCTCGCTGTAAATCACGCCACCGCTGAGAGCGATGATATCCGACAGCTGATACTGCAGTTCTGCTCCAGCCGTGAAGCCGGTCTTGAATTTAGCATCCACATTTCCCCCGGCAGAGTTGAGGATGTCGGTGTAGATCTTGTCTCCGCAAAACTTTGAGAAACTCATTCCCACTCTTGGATAGAGTGTCAGAGTGCCGGGACTCTTCTGTGCAAAGGCAGCGAAAGCCATCATCATAGTGATGGCAAACATCATAATTCTTTTCATAATGGTAAAAAATTAATATTAGTTTTCCTTATTGTTATACTAACGTACGATAAGCTGATTTGTTGTGTTGTTGTCTGGTTATTTAGTTGTTTAGTTGGCTTCTTGTCTTGTTGTTTGCAGTAGCCACCAGCAATATATGTCAATCAACAAAACAACTAAACCACAAAACAACTAAACCACAAAACCATTCATTTTTTTCATAAACCCATTACCCGATTTACATTCTGAGTCGCTATATAAGAAAACGACATTAAAAAACATAAAACTAATCAAGACAATGAACAACTTAAAGACATTATTCACTGCTGTCTGCCTCGGCTTGACCATGACAGCCACAGCGCAGCAGAGCATTACCATCAATGGAAAGGTGAAGTTTACCGATCCTGGTTTCACGGTGAAAGTATATCAGTACAACGGCACCGCCAAGAAGGTGCTTGCCGAAGCACCGGTCAATGCCGACAAGACCTACTCCGTCACAGTACCTGTGGAGAAACCAAGCGAGGCGATTGTGGACTGCGGAGGATGGCAGTCTGTCAATGTGTGGCTGGAGGATGAGAACATGGACATCGACTTCCGTGGACTCGACACAGCGAAGATAAAGATCAAGAACCCACCTTATGTATATATACGCGCTGGGAAGAAGAATGAACTGATGAACCTCGTCAACTTCTACGGATACCGCGGTTATCAGTCCATGATAGCCATCTCGCAGAGTGTGTATAGGGCAAAGATAGAAGACCAGACGAAGAGCCAGAATCTTGCAATGTCGCTCTACGACTACAACAGCACAGACCACAAGGCATGGATGCGCTATCTGACAGAGCATTATTCCGACCTTACCAGCGTGCTCGTGCCGATGGCAAGTCTCGATGAGGAAAAGGATGCTGCCCTCATCAATGCCACCCTGGCAAAGTTGGAGAGCACCTCTGCCACCGCACGTCAGGTTGTGGCAGACTATCGCAAGGCACGTGCCGAGGCTAAGGAGAAGCGCGAGCGCATGAAGGAAGGCAATCCTGCACCGGAGTTCACATTCCAGAACGTGAAGGGCAAGACCGTCTCCCTGAGCAAGCTCAAGGGCAAGGTGATAGTGCTGGACTTCTGGGCAAGCTGGTGCGGACCATGCCGTCAGGAGATTCCTCATCTGAAGAAATACTATGAGGAATTCAAGGGCAAGGGAGTGGAGTTCCTCAGCGTCTCCATCGATGCCAAGAAGGATGCGTGGACCAAGGCCATGAAGGAAGAAGGCATGGCGTGGATGCAGGGCTGGACACCTGATGCCGGCAAGTCTGTGATGGACACATACCAGTTTGGTGGCATTCCATTCATCATCCTCATCGACAAGGCTGGCAACATCTACAAGAAGAACCTCCGCGGAGAAGCCGTCAAGAAAGCTATCGAAGACTGCCTCGCTGGAAAGCCTGCCACCGCTCCGAAGGTCATCGGCGGAATGGGTATGATGGGCGCTGCAATGTAGAAATAAAAAAACTTAGGTGGTCGGAATAACCAAAGCGTTCCCCGTACCACCTACATTACAATAGACACAAACATAATACACTTTAATCATTAACACTTAAAACATCAGACAATTATGAAGAAACTTTCAACCTTCGTCCTTCTTGCTCTCGCAGCAGGAGGTTTCGTCTCCTGTTCAGACAGCGACGACGATAACGCACCAGTAGTAGGCATCACATCAGTCTCTGTGACACCGGCTGGCAGTGCAAAAGCATACACCTGCGTCATCGACCAGAACACACTCAAGATCGAGAACACCAACGACAGCGTGGAATGGGACGTGATGGACGCTGACCTCAAGCTGGCTACCATCCTGGCTACTGGCACTCTCGGCACTGACGTTTATATCGGTACTGAGAAGGTGAACACCATGACCGCCATCGACGTTACGTCTGCTGTCAGCCTCACCGTAAAGGATGAAAAGGGCAACAGCAAGGCTTACACCCTGAATGTGGTAAAGGCAAAGACTGCAAGCGGAGCGGATATGGTGAACAAGAGTTCTGCTTTCCAGGGCTTCCCATCCGGACTTCTCGACTACGACATGTGCGTATTCAACGGTAAAATCTACGCTATCACCACATCATTGAGCGGTGAGACAGAGAATTATCAGCTCTTCTCTTCCGAAGATGGCGTGAAGTGGAACGAGATAGACTACAAGACCAATCTTACAGGAGTCAACCTTCCGGAAGGTCAGAAGGGCTATGTCATCGGTGGTGAAGGCGCTCGTCTCGCTGTATTCAACAACCGCATGTACGTAGTAGGCGGTGCACGTACATTCGGTGCAGACAAGTATGGCAACGCTGCCAACGTGAGCCAGGGATGGATTGGTCCTGCAAAGGACATCCCTACGCTCCAGCTCTTCTCTACTGCTGACGGTGAGACATTCCGCTGTGACACTGTAGGAGCAACTGTAAAGAACCTAAAGGGCGACTTAATCCCATATAAATACATGAACAGCACAAACCTCAACGTAGCAGTGAAGGATGGCAAGATGTTCCTGAAGGGTGGTTTCACCTATGGATTCGGAATGCTTCAGGGCAAGCGTCTCTATGCTTCCACTACAGATGGAAAGAACTGGGAATACGTTGCTGCACAGTCAGATGATGATGATCTCGACGTGTCAAACCGCTTGGCAGACCAGTTCTTCACCTTCAATGGCAAGCTCTGGTGCCTGACTGGCTTCACCAATTTCATCGGAGCAGAGGACTTCATGCGCAAGGGAGTATATTCTTCAGCCGACGGCATCACATGGAAGAAGGAGGGAGAACTCACCGGTATGCCTGCAATGTTCCACGCAAAGGCAATCGTATGCGACAAGGTTGTCTATATGGTAGGTGGTGAATACATGGCAGAAGACGGCAAGACCCACGTGCTCTCATCAAAGATCTACCGCTCTGAAGACTGCGTCAACTGGACAGAAGTGGAGGTGCCTGGCACATTCCTCGCCCGTCGTAACGTGGCTGGCGTAGCCTTCGGCAACGTGGCTTGGATATTTGGAGGTATCAGCACACCGACTACCGGTAACTATGGTGCACCTCTCGGCGACACAGACACACCTTTGACCGACTCCTGGCTGAAGCTGATCAAGTAATATTCATCCATATTATAAAAAAAGGGGATGCCGTCTGTCGATTCCAGACAGCATCCCCAATATTCATCTACAAACCTAATATTACACCTATGAAGACAAAGAGCCTTATACTTTTCTTCGCCCTATTGCTGCAGACTATATCGGCAATGGCGCAGGAACAGCATATCACCGGACGCGTCATCGACGAATCCGGAGCACCGCTCCACATGGTTACCGTATCAATAAAAGGTACAAACAAGGCGACCCATACAGCAGAAGACGGCACATATGCGATAGACGTCACTCCAAACCAGCAATTGGTATTCTCAATGATAGGTTTCGACCGCCAAAGTTTTACTGTGGGTAAGAAACTGACTATCAATGTCACTATGCGAGAGACCACAGAAACAAAGATGCAGGATCTCGTCGTAGTGGGCTACAGCAGACAGGAGCGTCGTGACCTTACAGGCTCTGTATCTTCAGTCACTCCAAAAGACAATGTCTCATTCCAGTCTGTCGATCAGATGCTTCAGGGCAAGGTGCCGGGATTGTATATGAGCAATTCATCCGGTGCATTAGGCTCTGCCAATGTGCTGACCATACGTGGTGTCAGCTCCATTATGGGCGACAACAATCCGCTTTACGTCATTGACGGCGTTCCAATGTTCGGAACCGACCGTGATGCCAACTCAGTTGGTACCACGGGTGGCTCTATCCCAGGCATTGCAATGGGAGGAATGCAGACCGGCGGTGGTTCACTGCAATATAACATAGACCTCAACAATTCATTCGAGAAGAATCCTCTCGCAAACCTCAATCCCGATGACATCGAGTCCATCGAAATCCTCAAGGACGCTTTTGCCACAGCCATTTACGGTTCCCGTGGCGCTGCCGGCGTGATTCTCATCACCACAAAGAAAGGCTCAAAGGGCAGAACAAAGGTCAATGTGGGCTACACATTGGGTATCGACAATCCTATAGGCAAACTGGACCTGCTCAATGGCAACCAGTACAGTCAGGTCTATTCCACATATTATCCTAAAGGAAAATTCCCTGCAGGATACAATACGGACTGGATTGATGCAGTGACTCGTACTGCTGTAAGCCACGGTGTCAGCGCATCTGTATCAGGTGGCTCTAAGGAGACTGATTATTTCCTCAGCGTCTCCTATGACAACAATGAGTCATACATCATCAACAATGATATGCAGAGACTCTCCACACGCTTCAATCTCAACACCAAACTGGCGAAGCAGTGGGATGCTGGAGTGAGCGTATCCATCAACAGACTCAACAACAACGCTTTGGCGGCAGGAAGCATCTATGCGACTGCAATAAAGAAAGCACCTAACCTTCCAATATATAACGATGCTACCGGTGACTATTATTATGGCTATGCCATCAATTCCAAGGGAGCATCAGATGCCTATAACCCAGTGGCTATGGCTTATATCAATGATGAATCGGTGGAAGATACGAGAATCATCGGCAACGGCTACCTGGAATTCCGTCCTTACAACTGGCTCTCACTGCGCTCGGAAGTGGGAACTGACATCTACAACTCATTCTCGGACATCCGCAAAGGCGAACTGCCGGATTACCTCACAGGCGTAATCGGCAACCAGGCGCAGGAAAGCACGAAGAACAGTTATAAGGTGGTGGTAAACAATCTCCTTACCATCAACAAGACATTCAACAACCATTTCCTTCAGGGAATCTTCGGACAGAGCTACGAATACACCAAGGAGCGTATCAATTCCGTAGCAGGTTCCAACTTCTTCAGCCCGGAACTGAGCGGCGTTGGCGCAGCCCAGACCAAGAGAGTGACGGCAGCTTACATGCAGCAGTATGCTCTCTTCTCCGCTTTTGCACGTCTCAACTATCAGTATCTGCATACATATATGCTCGGTCTGACTTATCGTCTCGATGGTTCTTCCCGTTTCAACCGTAACCATCGTTACCTCAGCACACCGTCCGTATCAGTGGGCTGGCGCCTCTCAAACGAGAAATTCATCAAGGAAAACCTGCCTTTCATCAATGAAATGAAGATTCGCGGATCCGTGGGACTTTCAAGTAAGGACGGCAACAACAGCTATTATGGAGCACAGGCAGTCTATTCCCTCAATCAGTTGACGCAGTATGGAGGCAAGAGTTACCTCCAGATGTCACAGCCGGGCAATGAAAACCTCAAATGGGAAAAGACCATTACCTACGACGCTGGTCTCGACCTTGAGATGTTCGGAGACCGCATCAAGGTCACTCTCGACTATTATTACAAGAAGACCACCAATATGCTCTTCTCCTCAGACCTGCCATATTACACCGGTTACACCAAGGAAAACCAGAACATAGCCGACATGAGCAATCAGGGACTGGACTTCCAGGTCATTTCAAAGAACATCAGCACGAAGGACTTCCAGTGGCAGACTATCCTCAATCTCTCAAAAGCCACGAACAAGATTCTCAAGCTCAACTTTGAAGGAAACCAGCTCGACCAGGCCAACAGTTCGTTCAAATACTATGAAGAAGGAAAACCTGTAGCCCAGTGGTACCTGCACAAGTGGTATGGAGTGGACCCTAACACCGGCGACCCGCTCTGGCAATACAAGGACGGAAGCGTCTCCACAACGCCTCCTGCCGCTGACTATGAGAATTCACAGTCAAACAAGTTCGTCTGCGGAGTGGCATTGCCTGACTTCTACGGCTCTATGACCAACACCTTGTTCTACAAGAATCTTGAGCTCGATTTTATGTTCAATTTCTCTGTAGGCAGCAAGATGATCAACAGCACAAAGGCTAATCTCCTCAACTATACAGGAGAGGATGCCAACAATCTGTTGGCCGACATCATGAACATGTGGCAGGTTCCGGGACAGAAGACAGACATTCCACGTCTCAACAACGCTTCCGTGATAGGCAATTACGACTACACCACCGCCATCACCACGACCCGATTCCTGGAGAACAACTCATATCTCAGGCTGAAGTCAGTGACACTTACATACCACGTCCCTCAGACACTTCTCAAGGCTACCAAGTACTTCAACCAGCTGAAGATATACGCTACGGTCACAAACCTGTTCACCGTAACCAATTATTCAGGTCTTGACCCAGAGGTAAGTGCATTCGGTTCATCCGCTTTGGCGGCAGGATATGACAACATGACCATGCCTCAGTCGCGCAGTATGCAATTCGGAATAAGAGCAAGTTTCTAATTTTTACATTCCAACGATATGAAAAAGAATACCATATACTCCTGCCTTGCCATACTGCTAACCATGGCATTGGCTGCCTGCAACCTTGACTATGCACCGGAGAATACGCTGGTCGATGAAAAGGTATATAAGAACCAGAAGAGTGCGGAAGCCGCACTCCTGGGCGCTTACGTCAGACTGAACGTGTTTCTGGCAGGCGCACCGCAGGACCAGAACAACTATGCGAACGTTGGATATACCACACTCATGGGAGACATGACCACCGACAATGTGGCTATACGCTCCACTGCCACCGGCTATCTTGCAGTGCAGAAAAGTGAATACACATCGTCAGAGCACGACGGTCTGCTCGCCAATATGTGGCAATGGGGATACAATGCCATCGACTACACCAACAATATCATCCACAAAGTGGCTGAGTTTGGCGCATTCGACGCTACGGTGATGCGACAGTATATTGCGGAAGCGAAATTCATTCGTGCATACGTCAATTTCTATCTGCTTTGCCTTTATGGCGACCAGGCTATGCTCGGCAATGACAATGGCGATGGAATAGTACTGAGCACGGAAGCATACAATGGCTACAACCCAAGCGACAACGTGGGAAGAAGCACGAACGCCGAGTGCTGGAATCAGATTATCAAAGACCTGAGAGAAGCTCTCGCCGATGTCTCAGAGGCAGTTCCGGGCATCAACGACCGCATCAGAGCCAACAAAACCGTGGTGAAGGCGCTCCTGAGCCGCGTGCTGCTCTACAAAGGAACTTACACCAAGAACCAGGCAGAACTGCAGGAAGCCCTCGAATTGGCACGAGATGTGCTCAATACCTCTGGCTATACGTTCTCTAACGCAAGTTCCGAGTATCAGAATGCGCTCTTCCCATCGAATGAATACACCCAGAGCGGTTCATACCCTGACCCTACCACAAGAAGCAACGAACTGATATTCTATCAGCCAAGCCGTATCTACACACTGAAATATCCTAACGGAATGGCATGGTATAGAAAGCAAAGCTATTACGTTCCGACCACTATGCCATTCCTCTATGCTGCCAATGACGTAAGACGCACTTACCTCCTGTGGAAAGGATCAAAGACTGACAACGTCAATGACTTGACCACAATGAAATATAGCGGAGGTCAGTACGATGATGTGCTGTATATGCGATTGGCTGAAGTGAAGCTTACTTACGCTGAGCTCCTCGCCCGCACTTCCAACAGCATCACTGCAGAAGCTCTCCAGCAACTCAATGACGTTCATCAAAGGGCAATTCCGGAAGCAGAGCGCACTGATGGCTACAAGGCAAATGACTTTGCCAATTTCGATGCCTTCATCAAGGAGGTGCTCCGTGAGAGAAACCGTGAACTCGCTTACGAGGGACATTACCGCTGGGACCTCATGCGCACAGATAACGCTCTCGGAGATGCTACGCTCGGAGCTGTGGCAAAGAGCCGATGGAACCTCCCTGTGCCGAATTATGAAATCAGAATTTCCTACGGCGCAATCAAGCAGAACAGCGGATACCAAAACTGATAACCATGCAGTTGGTCGAGATCATCATCTGATTCCGGCCCACTGCCAATAAAAACAAGCTATACAATGAAAAAGAGAAATTTTATTGTCGCTCTGGCAGCGTCAGTCCTTTGCATCGGAGAAATCCATGCACAGACACCCGTAATCCAGAGCCCTGCTATGCAATCTGACACAAACCAGGGCGTAGCCTTCGTGGAAGGAAAGACATTCGAGCAAGCTCTTGCCATGGCAAAAGAGGCAAACAAGATGCTCTTCGTGGACTGTTACACCAGTTGGTGCGGACCTTGCAAGATGATGGCGACACAGGTGTTCACCCAGAAAGCGGCAGGTGACTACTTCAACAAGGAGTTTGTCTCCATCAAGATAGATATGGAAAAGGGCGAAGGACCTGCAGTGAAAAATCGCTTCGGCGTAAGGGCTTTCCCTACATTCCTCTTCATCGACCAGACAGGTAAGGAAATAAACCGCATAGTGGGAGGCGACAGAGACGTGGAGAAATTCATCGCCAAGGTGAAGGAAGGACTGGGAACCAACAGCCTCTCCGCTTTGGCTGAACGCTATGAGCGCGGTGAACGCGACACCACTTTCCTCTTTTCTTATCTCAAGGCACTGGACACAGCATACGACAGCAAGAAAAGTGCAGAAGTGGCAGGTGTCCTCCTCGCTGGCAATGAGAAGGATATGCTGACCAACAATAATCTCTATCAAGCCTTCGTCAATTATAATTCATCTCCTTTGACACCGGCTTTCCAGTATATGCTGGAGCACAAGAGCGAGTTTGAAGCAAAGTATGGCGCGCAGAATGTCAACATGGTGGCAGACAGGATATGGATGCAGTATCCGCTCTCATATGTGAAGAAAAACGCAGACGGCACAGCAGACTTCGACAAGGTCGGAATGGATCACTACAAGGCTGAGATGAAGAAATGGGGCGTGGCAAAGTATGACGAGATATGTCTCAATGTCGATATCTCATGGGCTGAGGCTCGTGGCGACTGGAAGCAGTTTGCAACGCTTTGCGACAAGCACATCAAGAAGTTCCATAGCGGTGATATGCACATCTACAACTGGGCTTTGAGACTGCAGAAGAACTGCCAGGACAAGGCAGTGAACAAGGTAGCCATCAAGTGGATGAAGAAGCGTATCAAGGAGATAAAGGCGGAAGAAGCCAAGCTCCCGCCACTCAAGGAAGGACAACTACGCGCTATGCCGATGGTAAACTTTGCTGACGCATACGAGAAACTCATCAAGGAATTGGAATAACAATACCTAATTCTCATATAGATTTCGATTCTGGAGACCGCATTTCTGTGACTGGATGCGGTCTCGTTTACATACAAAGTGGAGGTTTGATAGTGTTCTCGGGGTTAAAAAACAATAAATAAGGTGTCTGAATGTTGCCGTTTCAAATGAAAAGTTATACCTTTGTGATTTGATAGGTCTCTTTTTCTATGATAATGAAAGAAACGATAAAGGAAAAACAATTCAAGACACTTTTCGAAAAATACTATACAAAGCTCTATTATTCGTCTCTGGCTATAGTCAGGGATGAAGACGACGCACGCGACATCGTAAACGACGTCTTTGCACATATATGGGAAAAGCATGACTCCTTTGAGGACACTGTCAACAGCATGTACCTCTACACCTCAATACATCATAGAAGCCTCGACCATCTGAAAAAGAAAAAAGTCCGCGATAACTATGCCAACAATTACATGAAGAACAATGACGAGGGATTCCTTTATGACGATGAAGAAGAGGAAAGGATCCGGCAGATACAGAAGGTCATAGACAAGATGCCCGAAAAGACGAAAAAAGAATTTAACAAATGATTTTTTAGATCGGAAGAGCGTCGTGTAGGGAAAGAGTGTAGATC
>OQVL01001111.1_pt1 | contig 15660 bp, 13 predicted proteins | sample 1691501 | NCBI WGS metagenome assembly OQVL01 (sample SAMN03418253, study PRJEB22391) | human gut metagenome | biome: human-gut; feature: organic feature; material: feces | host: Homo sapiens | place: Tanzania | collected 2013-01 | reverse complement strand
AAGCATAATTTCCTCCAGAACCGATTGCAAGAATATCGGTGTATCATACTGGATATTGTTTCTGTTAATGTTTGCAAGCTCAACAATAACAACCTTTCTGACATTTAAACTATCATATAACATAAACGGAACATATATGTATAATATTTCTATAATATGTTCTTTGGGTTTAATGTTAAGTACATTTTTTGCTTTGTATTGATGATGGCAGTAAAAGTACAGAAATGTCACTTGAAATGCTAAAGAAAATGAAAGGGCAAAATGTTGATACTGTTGTAGCAACTCCTCATTTTTATGCTGATGAAAATAGAATTGATGATTTCCTTAGTGATAGGGAAAATGCTTATAATAGCATAAAAAATGAAATAAATAATATCGGCATCAATGTTAAGCTAGGTGCTGAGGTTACTTATTTTCAGGGGATAAGCAAAGCAGATGAAATTAAGAAGTTAACTACTGAAGATACTTCAATTTTACTTTTGGAACTTCCTTTTGATAAATGGGATAATAGTATTATTGAAGAAGTGGATTATTTAATAAATAAGAGAAAGTTTACTGTTTTGTTAGCTCATTTAGACAGATATATTAGTATTTCTGAAAATAAAAAATATATCAAAAAGCTAGTAAAAATGCCACTTGTGGTGCAAATGAACGCAGTAAAAGGTCATAAGATTTTTTTGCCAAAAACGGAGCAATAGCAGCTCTTGGTGAAAAACAGTCAAAAATAAAAGCTTAGGTAAATGGTTTAAAACTTGAAAGAGAGGTGTGGTATTATGCAAGCAGAGTTGGTTATTGTGGCATTTTTTATTTGTATAGGTATTTCTATGTGTATCCTAGGAATTATACTAGATACTTGGGGATAATATAGAATGGATTAAAAATATGAACTTGATTTAAGTGATTGGAATTTGTTCTGTATATGGAGGATTCTTAATGGAGACAAAGACAACACGCATAGGAATGGAAACAGAGATTGACAAGAACCTGGAAACTCTCGCAGAGACAAAGGCAATATGCTACTGCTTGCGGGAAACAGGTCAGTGTGATTCTGATGACTGCTTAGAATGCAGCAAGTTAAGTCTATATCAGCAGGGAATCAGAAACCTTCTGCCTGTTGACCTGCTTAAGGTTGATAACCTTGCTACAAAGATTATTCAGCGGAAACTTGATAATGACATTTCATTCCGTGCTACGTCAGCTTCGCGCTGGAAGTATTTTTTCAACTGCCTAAAATGGATGGCTATAGTTTTTCTGTTTGCAATATTTATCCCTTTAGCGGCTGCTTACTTCTTGTGCACGTATGCCTTGGATACTAAGGAAGCTGTCTATCCTATAATGGATGATATTACAGAGAGCAAGATAATCCGTGTGCTTGATGAGACACATAGAAATGTATATGACATGAATGATGACCATGAGGTTAACTGCCAGGATTTCACGGTCATGTTTATATATCTTTGGGCTAAGATTTATCCTGATGACTCTAAATCTGCACAGATTGTTTTCAACAGGAACTTCAATACAGGTATGAACCATCTGTTTGTGTCTGTCAGGTCTGGCAAGAAGGTGTTCTATATCGAACCGCAGGGAAATTCTAGGTGCTACCGTATGGAGCATTTCTGGGGAGACAGATATGACCCTGGCTTCAATAGGGAGATTAGAAAGTCATTTTGGTATGCGCAGATGGGGCTTCCTTATAATGGAGAGTGATTAATGAGCAAACATTGATGCAGAAGTATTCGTGTTATGAGTTCTCCGTGCTGATTCTTCAACTCAATTCTCAGTAACTTTTGAGCTGTTTTTATGTCTTCATTTTTTCAGCTTTAATTGCAAATTATCATTATATAAATTACAATTAGGCGTATGGCAAAGACTGTAGACGATAAGAAAATTATTTACACAATGGATCGGGTTTCCCGCGCTTACGGGACTAAAGTTGTTCTTAAAGACATAAGCATTTCATATTATTACGGAGCGAAAATCGGCGTTATTGGTGAAAACGGCGCTGGTAAGTCTTCTTTATTTAAAATCCTTGCGGGCGTTGATAACGATTTTACAGGCGAAACTCATCTGCTTCCTGGATTCACAATGGGATATTTGGAGCAGGAACCTCAGCTTGAAGCAGGCAAGACTGTAAAAGAAATTGTAATGGAAGGCGTAAAGCCGATTACAGATTTGCTTGCTGAATTCGACAAAGTGAACGAGGCATTTGGAGACCCTGATGCTGACTTTGACAAGCTTTGCGCAAGACAGGCTGAACTTCAGGAAAAACTTGATGCTGCGGATGCATGGAATTTGGACACAAATCTTGAGCTTGCAATGGACGCGTTAAGATGTCCGCCAGCTGACCAAGTTGTTGATGTTCTTTCTGGAGGTGAACGCCGCCGTGTTGCTTTGTGCCGCCTTCTTCTTCAGCAGCCTGATATTCTGCTTTTGGACGAACCTACTAACCACCTTGACGCAGAAACTGTTGCCTGGCTTGAACGCCACCTTCGCGACTACAAAGGCACAATTATTGCGATTACTCACGACCGCTACTTCCTTGACAATGTTGCCGGATGGATTCTTGAAATGGACAGAGGTGAAGGATATCCGTTTAAAGGAAACTATTCTGAATGGCTTGAAGCAAAAGAAAAGCGACTTGAGCAGGAAGAAAAGCAGGCTTCTGTCCGTCAGCGCGAAATGAAAGAAGAACTTGAGTGGATTCACGCAGGTGCAAAGGGGCGTCAGGCAAAACACAAGGAGCATATCACAAAGTACGAGCAGCTTTTGGCGGAAGAGCAGAAGCGTGTTCAGCTTAAAGACAGCCAGATTTCAATTCCGGCAGGACCTCGTCTTGGAAGCCTTGTAATTGAAGCGAGCGGGCTTACAAAATCGTTTGGCGACAAGCTCCTTTTTGAAAACCTTGACTTTGCAATTCCGGCTGGTGCTGTTGTTGGCGTTGTAGGACCTAACGGCGCGGGAAAAACTACTTTGTTTAAAATGCTTGCAAAGGCCGCCACAGGTGAAGGAGAAGAAACTCCGGATTCCGGCACGATAAAAGTAGGCGACACTGTAAAGCTTGTGTATGTGGATCAGATGAGAAGCAAGCTTGACCCGAACAAGACAGTTCTTGAGCTTCTTTCTGGAGGAGCTGACCTTATAAAGCTTGGCGCGGTGGACGAAAAAGGACGTCCTGTAAATGGAGCGTTGCGCGAAGTGAATGCCCATGCTTATTGCTCTTGGTTCAACTTTAACGGCGCGGAACAGAACAAGAAAATCAGCGTGCTTTCCGGCGGAGAAAAAAACAGGCTGAACATGGGACTTATGTTCAAGGAAGCGGGAAACGTTTTGCTTTTGGACGAGCCTACAAACGACCTTGATATTTCTACAACGCGTTCGCTTGAAGAGGCCATCAACAGTTTTGCTGGCTGTGTTCTTGTAATCAGCCACGACCGCTACTTCCTTGACCGTATCTGTACTCACATTCTTGCGTTTGAAAACAACAGCGAAGTCAAATGGTTTGAAGGCAACTGGAGCGAATACGTAGAATGGAAGAAAAACGTCCTTGGAATTGACGACGACCATCCTCACAAAACCATGTACCGCAAGCTCACAAGGTAAGCGTACAACTGTAAAAAAGGATGCCCGACTGGACATCCTTTTTTTTGTGCCATAAAACCAATGTGATGCTACTTATTGCTAGGCGGATTGCTGCCGCGTTTTTTACCGCTTGGTTTGCCTGTTGTTGAAGGCATTCTTCCGCCTTCACTTGCGTGACTGTTGCCTGGTTTTACAGTTGTCTTTCCCATTTGTATGCTCCTTTAGAATGAATTATAAGACAGTAGTCAGTCCTGTGCTAAAATCTAATGGTGTAAGCGTTCCTGTTTTCAGTGTTTCTTCTTTAAGTGCATAATATGCGTTTGTAAATGCCATTATTTGGTATGACCAAATAAGATTAAAGGTAATAATAACTGAAAGTAAAGAAAGAATACTGATGAAACACATAACAATGATATTAAGGTTAGGTACAACTATAAAAAAACAAGAAGGAATAATAGCAAATGTAAAAAAAGAAAGAAAATACCAGCCAACAAAACTTAAGTCCATAAAAAATAAATCAGCTTTATGCTTTCTAGTGAGAATCTTGCTTATTTTCATTGCTTGATAAGATGAGAGTTTTGGATTTTCCGCTAGAACGAAAAACATTTGTGAGTATGAATAGCTTTTTATAATTCCTGGAAAAGTGAAAAGTAAACTCCAAAGAGTTGTAAATAAAATATAGCGAAATGCTCCTGCAAAATATATTGGTAGATGCGAAAATCCTTTTAGAAAATTTAAAAACTTAACTTTGATTTTTGTATTGTAAATTTGAATAAAAATCCTATAAATGGGAAATACCAATAGGCAAAGTAATAAAGAGGATAGAAAAGAAATGCAAAACGAAATAGACAAATAAGTAATAAAGCCCATTTTGAGAGTCGAATAAGTGTCTATGTTTCTACACTGTATAATAATTTGCATAATGCATATTATAATAGCTATAATACAAATGCTTATAGAAGCAATGAGTGGAGTTTTCAACTTTCCTTTTAATTGTTCACGGGCTTTAGCTTTGTAATAAGTACGATTAAACATAAAATAACTCCTTGTTAATTTTGTTATCCAATTTTACCCCCCCCGGCACTTTGTCAAGCGATTTGTTTGCCTTTTTATAGTCTTTTTTATTGCATAAGTTAACTTAATTAACTTGTTAAAGTAAGTTAATTAAGTTAATAACAAATACTGTCCTTATAAATCCCATTGAAACAACTTTGTGGCTGGTTTATAATCTGCCAAGATTTTTTATGCGAGGTTTATATGGCAAAGCTTCCTTCTTACGCTCTTGATGTAAGGCTTATTGCGCTTGACTTGGACGACACTCTTTTGGATTCAAATCGGAAAATCAGTGATAAAAATGTGCAGGTGCTTCAGGAATGTGTTCGGCGCGGAATTTATGTTGTGCTTTGCTCTGGGCGTGCGGAAGATGGTATTCTGCCTTTTGTGCGCAGGATGGACATTGCGGGTAGCGAGTTTGGGAAATTCATAATTGCAATAAACGGATGCAGTGTTTTTGATATGCACGAGCGCAAGCAGATTTACACTTGCAGCGTTGATTCCTCTGTTCTTTTAAAGGCTAATTCCGAAGCTGAAAAAATGGGGCTTAGAAGTGAAGTTTATTCACCGGACACAATTTTCTATGCTGAAGAAACTCCCTGGACGCGCAAGGATGTTGATATGTGCGGTTTGAAAGGCAAAGTTATAGACGACTATGAAACTTTCCTGCGTGAAAAAAAATTTCCCAAAATGCTTGTTCCGGGCGAGCCTGAAACTCTTCAAGTGCTGCAAAAAAAACTTAAAGATGAACTTGGAGATTCCGCCGTTATTTTTACAAGCAAACCGTACTTTCTTGAAATCCTTCCGCCGAACTGCGGAAAAGGAGAATCCATCAACTGGCTTGCTGACTACATTGGAATTCCACGCTCATCTACAATGGGATTCGGAGACAGCATGAACGATGAAAGCATGATTGCAAAATGCGGCTACGGCGTGTGCATGAGCAATGGAATTGACTACATAAAAAACGCCGCTGACTTTATCACTGAAAAAGATAACGATTCAAGCGGCGTTGGCGACTTTATAGAAAAATATGTTTTGTAATTTTTAAGATTCAATGTCCGCTTTTTGCAGAAGCTCTGTTTCCCATTCGAGCAGGGCTTTTTCTTCTTGCGTCCCGTTTCCTTTTACATCGCACATAATTCTAAAGACTGGCTCTGTTCCGCTTGGACGCATCCAGATAAATGCGACTGGCTGATTTTCACTGTCCATAAATTTTACTTTAAGTCCGCCGTTTGCGTTGTTCCAGTTTTGATCGGCTGCAGTTTCTTTTGTGCCGTTTGTTGTGAATGCTTCGTAGCTTGCGATTCCGTATTCATTTTTGAGCTGCTCTTTTTTTTCTTCCCAAGACGAAATGAATTCTTTTTTGAAATTTTCCTTTAGCTTGCCTTTGTCTTGCATTTTTACTTGAAGAACTGCGCGGTTTTCGCTTACGCCAGTTGTTGTGTATTCGGGCAGTGTTGAAATAACGTCATCGAGTGTAAAGTTGTCTTTGTATTTTTTTTCTTGGCCGGACATCTTGCACCACAAATGGAACAAGCCAATTTTATTTTTTGTGTCCCGCAGCGCAAGGAGTTTTACCAAGGCAAAAATTGTTGCAACCGGATCCCGTACTGCGGAAGGGTATGTTATGTTTCCTCCGTTGCTTCCTTCCCCGAATATTCTTACGTTAAAACCTTCGCTTCTTTTTTCACGCGCAAGGTTCACCACGTTTGCTTCTCCAACTTCCGCGCGGAATACTTTTGCATTCAGACTGGCGCAAATTTCGTCAATTCTCATGGAAGTAGGGCAGTTTACAGCTACCGCAAGATTTCTTGTGTCCGGATTTTTCCAGTATTCAAATGCAAGTTCCGACATTACACACAGCGCGAACACTTCTTGTGCTGGCACTGTTTTTGCCTCTTTTCCGTTCCAGTAGACAATGTTTCCGCGGTCGCCGTCGCAGTCCGGCATATAACCAAGCAGGGCTGATTTGTTTCCTTCTTTCTGAAGCTCATTGATTTTCTGCGAGCAATGCACAAGATTTTCTGGCTCTGGAATTATTGCATGGACAATTTTATCTTCATTGAATGGAATAAAACCAATTCCGCTTTCCGGGATAAATTTTTTATCTATTGAAGTTGCTCTGGCGGAACCGTTCATATCGCACACAATGCTAAGTGGATTTTTCTGCGCTGCTTTTTTTAAAATGCTGAACAGCTTATGCTGAAATAAAATTTTTGGACTTCCGGCTATTACAGTCTTTATAAATTTTTCGTAGGCGGCAAGAGACTTTTTTTTATACTTGGCGCATTTTGCGTACACATTTTCAACTTGTGTTTTTTGCGCCTTGAATGCAAGTGAAAGCGCGTGTTCTTCTGCTCCGGCTGAACTGCATTTTGCTGCAAAGTTTTCCGCGAGTTTTTTTGATTCCCCGGCTTCAAGAACGCCTCCGTTGTTCAGACCGAATTTTATTCCGTTGTGTCCTATTGGATTGTGGCTTGCTGAAATGTAGAGGAATCCGTCATGCTTTTTTGAATATGCCATGATTTCCGGGGCGGCGGCAGTTCCAAGATAAACAACTTTTATTCCGCAGGCGCAAAGTCCTTGAATTACATTGAGCGCGATTTCTTTTCCTGTGGGGCGGGTGTCTGTTGCCACAACAACTGCCGGCTCTTTTTTGCCCGTCTTTGAAATTATATATTCAGCGAATGTTTCTGCAATTAAAAGACAGAGAAAACTGTTTGCTTCTCCGATTTTTGGCGAAGTATCTTCCGCATCCATGCTTTCTGCAAAAACTTTTCTCCAGCCGGACGCCGATAAAATCATATTGTGTTCCATAATATTTCTATTATAACGCTTTTGCCGCTAGTGTGGAAGCGAACAAATTTACAGACTCTTATAAAGATAGTAAGTGTTTGAATTTTTTGTTATGCTTGTTCATGTCTGAAATTCCTTATGTTGGAGATAAAATGAGAAAATTACTTTTTATGATGACGATTTTTCTTGGTTTCATTGCTTCATCTTTTGCCGTAGATTTGTCCAAGGACAAATATCTTCGCTTTGAATTCACATGGGATTCATCTTATTTTCTGACTCCTGAAGCGATATATCGAATTTGCTGGGAAGGCAGCTTTTATGAGAAACTTAGCCGTAGCGATTTCAGGCTTGACGAGAACGGCTGGTTTTATTATGACGAAATCATGTTCATTCCGGAGCTTGCGGTCAAGTTAGGCGGAAATTGCAAGAATAATGAATATGCGCAAATGCGAGGATATTTTTACAGTCCGTGGTTCAAAGTTACATATTCTGCATCATCTTCGCTTTCTGAAAACACGAGGAGCGGCTTTGTGGTCTATTCAGCCGAAAATCTTGGCACATTTGCTTTTGCGCCCACTGACCATTACGAGAGCCTTTCATGGAATTATGACCATATTCCCTGGATCGAGGGTGAAAGCGGTTACGGAATCGGCACAGTTATAAAAATGACTTCGGAAAACCCTTTCAAAAAAATTATGATTCTGAACGGCTATGTTGATGCAAAGAAGCCGGAATTGTACCGAAAGAATTCCCGCGTAAAGGCATTTTTTGTCCGGGACTTGGATAACGGCAGCGAATACACTTTTGAGCTTGAGGATTGCGTGTGCTTTCAATTCTTCAACCTGAACCATGAAACAAAAAAAACTAGAGTTGAAAATTGCGGAAGTCTACAAGGGCGACAAATGGGAAGACACGTGTGTTTCGGCGATTGTTCCCGAATCTCATAACGACGGCACAGAGGCGTATCCAGCATATCAGAAATATTCCTGCTTCGACAATAAAGAAGATATACTCAAATTGATAGACTTGTACACTTCCGAATACAAGTTCCGCAAATATGAGCCTGACCCATACAAATAAGAATTACGGCTTTTAGAGATGCAAGCCTCGAATTATTGTAAGAAACTTTTTTAACTTGTATAATCTGACAAAAATAAAAGAGTGCATTCAGATACTTGCATTCGCCACTTTTATGAATATTATGGGGTTGCGCTAAATGAAAAAATTAATTCTACTGATTGTTTTATTTGTTTTACGCTCTTTATGCTGTTTTGCTGAGAACGAAGGTAAAATAAAATTTATTGTATATCAAAATAATTATTATAAATACTTGGTCAATGAAAAAATGTTATTATTTTATGACGGCTTGAGAATCAATGATGTGAGAATATTTTTATTTAAAGAAGATCATAGTGATAAATCAGCTCCTGCAAGAGATAGGGAATTTGCAATGATGGAATTTAATAATGTTCCTGTGTTAACTTTCTATCCCGAAAGAGGACATTATATGCTTTGGTCATACGGAGATGAAGCCGATTCTTCAGATTTTACAATACCTGAAATTATCGGTGAAGTTTATCTTGAAGAAAATTTTATCAACGAGATTCTTGCAAACAACTTCTATTGGTATATCCTTAGAGACATTCCATATTCGTCAACGTCAAGAGAAGAATACTGTGAAGAATGTAAAAGAAGGCTGCGTGAATACTATCTGCCAAGCCTAAATAAAAGCCAGCTTCGTATCCTTAGAAACACTATATATGCATATTACGGCTACCTCTTTGCCTCAAAGGATTTGCGGGTGTTTTTTAATAATAGAATGAAATGGTACAAGCCTGTAGATGATTTTGACGAGTCACTTATTGCTGAACCACATAGGGAGTTTATTAATCTAATAAAGGAATTTGAAAGAAAATTATAAATTGTTTAGCGTAAATCAATTGCTGGTTTTTAAACAGTGCTGGAAAAGATTGGTGGTTTGGAGGAAAGAAAACAATTTTTAAATATTAGGGCTGTCATAGATTTCTTTTATTCGTGTGGAATGTTCATGCCCCCGAACACTCCGCATCGATGATTGTGGGCGTTTATTGATGAATATTAAATGGAGCTGTATAATTACTGTTATGTGGATGTGCCTATAATGGGGTACTTTGCGAGGAAGAAAAATGAATTATTAAATAAATAAGGAGTTGCTAAGGAAACGAAAACAATCAAAACAGCGAGAAGAAAAAAATCTTGAACTAAGAAATGATATTGTTGTTTTAGTTGCAAAAACATTAAAATCAATTATTTTGATAGTATTAATTAAATTTTTAGGTTTAAATGAAATTATTTTGGAATTTATAAGACTAATTAATTGAGAAGTCGTTGATAAGGTAAATTTTCCGACAGATTTTCTCCATGACTTTTTTCGGAGGTTTTTAAACAGGTTCTTAGGGCGAAGCCCTAAGCGGTGCAAGGAAAGGTGGGTGGTATGGAGGGAGGAAAAACTACGCTTCCGAATTAGTTGGTTTTCCTCCCTCCAAGTTGCTTGCGTTGCACATTGCCTTTGTTTTCAATATAATAATCCGCATTATGTCAGAAAAAAACGAAAAAGAACTTTGCCACTGGGCAGACCAGCAGGCTTCAAGAATTATCAAGCAGAAAGGCGACCTTGACCTTTACACCTGCGCTTCTGGAATTACACCGAGCGGAACTGTTCACATTGGAAACTTCCGCGAAATTATTACTGTAGATTTGATTGTGCGCGCTCTCCGCGACCGGGGCAAGAATGTGCGCTTTATTTATTCCTGGGACGACTACGATGTTTTCAGAAAAGTTCCGGGCAATATGCCTCAGCCGGAAGTTCTTGAAAAATATCTGCGCTATCCGATTACAATGGTGCCGGATACTTTTGGACGGGACGAAAACTATGCGCGCCATCACGAAGTTGATATTGAAACTCAGCTTCCGCGTGTTGGAATCCATCCAGAATTTTTGTATCAGGCGAGCCGTTATCGTGCAAACCGCTACACAGAAGGAATGAAAAAGGCATTGCAAAACCGCGAGCTTATAAAAGAATGCCTGAATGAATACCGCGATGAGCAGCACAAAATGAAGCCGGAAGATGTTTACTGGCCAGTAGCCGCTTTCTGCTGCAAATGCAATAAAGACGAAACTGAAATCCTTGACTATGACGGCGAGTACGGCGTTACATATAAATGCAAGGCTTGCGGACATGAAGAAAAAGGAGATCTTCGCACTTCAAAAGAATTCAAGCTGGGCTGGCGTGTTGACTGGCCTATGAGATGGAACGAAGAAAAAGTTGTGTTCGAGCCGGGCGGAAAAGACCACATTTCTCCGGGCGGAAGCTACGACACTGCAAAACTTGTAAGCAAAAAAGTTTTCGGTTGGGATGCTCCTGTTACAATGAAGTACGACTTTGTAAAACTCAAGGGCGTTCCTGGAAAAATGTCATCCTCAAAAGGAAAAGTAATTTCTCTTGTTGACGCTCTTGAAGTTTATCAGCCGGAAGTTTTGCGCTACATTTTCGCCATGAACAAAGTTGACCACGAGTTCAGTATCAGTTTTGATTTGGATGTTGTTACAATATACGAAGCTTACGACAAGACAGAGAGAATCGCCTGGGGAATCGACAAGGCAAAGAACGAAGATTTGTTCCTCAAGGAAAAACGCATTTACGAGCTTAGCCAGATTGAAAACGGAATGCCGAAAGTTCAGCCGTACCAGATTGGATTCCGCTTGCTTACAACTTTGCTTCAGACTTATTCAGGCGACATCGATGCTGTTATTGCTTCTCTCAAAGATGTAAAGGAAGAACAGAAGGAAACTTTGCGCCGCCGCTGTGTTTGCGCATGGTACTGGATAAAAGAAAGCGCTCCTGACTGCGCTCCGGATTTCTGCTTCACTTTAAGAGAAGACGGTTCTAAGGCTGAAGATATTTCGGGTGAAATGCTGACTGCTGTGCGCCGTGTGCGTGATGAAGTTGTTCCGCGCCTTGATACTTTTGCAGTTGACAAGGAATGCCAGCAGGCGATGTACGACATTGCGACAGAACTTGGACTTGAGTCAAAAGCATTGTTTACAGCTTTGTATCATGCCTTGATTGGAAAAGATCAGGGACCGCGCCTTGCAAGCTTCTTTAGGATTATCGGAAAAGAAAAACTTCAGAAAATCCTGAGCGTATACTAAAAAAGTTTGTCCCGATAAATTAGCTGTCTTGGGTTTTTAAATGAAGAAGAAAATTTATTTTTCACTTGCGCTGAATATTTTGATTACCGCATTCGAAATTTCCGCTGTGATTCTGTCCATAATTGAATATGGCGGATTTAGTTTCTTTAAATTTTATACACAGGACAGCAATATTCTTTTGGGGATTTCGTGCGCTGTTATGGCATTTTGTAAAATCCGCTTTTTATGTTCAGGCAAAAAAATTTCTGATTCAGTAAAATTATTTACTTACATTGCGGTTTGCTGCACAACACTCACGATTACAGTTGTCCTTGCCTTGCTCATTCCAAATGCCGGCGGATATACAATGAAGAATTTCAGCCATTATATGCTTGAAGGTTCAGGGCTTTTTATGCATTTTGTTTGTCCTGTTCTGGCATTGGTTTCTTTCATTTGCTTTGAAGAAATTCCGCTGAAATTTTCGCATACTGTTTGCGCTATTGTTCCCACGCTGATTTATGCGGCTGTTCTTTTTGTCTTGAATATCGCCAGTGTTTTGGTTGGTCCGTATTTTTTTCTTCACGTTTATGAGCAGAGCGTTCTTGCTTCTGTGGGATGGACGTTTGTTGTAATCGGCGGAAACTATTTGATGAGCGTTGGAATCTGGGCAGCGTCTAGAAAAAAATCATTTTGAAAGTTGCATTTTGCGTTGCAGTTGCGAATGATTTCTTATGTATGCTAAAATGAGTTTATGTTAAAAAATTTTCTTTGGGTGTTTTTTATTTCGATGGTGCCGCTTATTGAACTTAGGGGCGCAATTCCTGTTTCGCAGGCGTTAAAATTGCCGGTGATTTCTTCTTATGTTGTCAGCATAATTGGAAATATGATTCCTGTTCCTTTTATTTTTTTGTTTGCAAGGAAATTCTTGGAGTGGGGGCAGGACAAGCGTCTTGTGGGCGGAATCTGCCGTTTCTTTTTATTGCGAGGAACTTCTGCCGGTGAAAAGATGCAGGCAAAAGCCGGGCGCGGACTTTACTTTGCGCTTTTTCTTTTTGTAGGAATTCCGCTTCCGGGAACTGGTGCTTGGACTGGAACACTTGCAGCTAGCCTTCTGGACTTGGACGGAAAAAAGACATCTCTTGCCGTTATGGGAGGCGTTTTGCTTGCCGGCGTGATTATGCTTGTTTTGACATTGCTTGGTTTTGGAGCTGCAAACGCAGTCGCAGGATAAAAAGTTAAATTAAAAAAGCTGCCCGTTTAGGACAGCTTGTGTTTGCTTACGCCTGCAATGCTGTAACTGCTACTGTTGCAACAATGTCATCAACGTTGCAGCCACGGCTAAGATCGTTAAGCGGTTTTGCGAATCCTTGGCATACAGGACCGATTGCCATCCAGCCGCCCATTCTCTGGGCAATCTTGTAGCCGATGTTTCCTGCATTGATATTTGGGAATACAAAAACATTTGCGTGTCCTGCAACTTTGCTTCCCGGAGCTTTTAGCTCGCCGACTTCAGGAGCAACTGCGGCGTCAAACTGAAATTCTCCGTCCAAGGCAAGGTCCGGTGCCTTTTCCTGCGCAAGCTTTACAGCTTCCTGAACTTTTGGAACGCTCTTAAAGAACTTGTCGTCGTTTCCGCTTCCTTTTGTGCTGAAGCTTAACATGGCGACTCTTGGCTCGATTCCTGCAATTTTCTTGGCAGTGTCGGCTGTTGCAACTGCGATGTCTGCAAGCTCTTCACTTGAAGGCTCGATGTTGATTGCGCAGTCAGCAAGAAGTGCAACGCCTTCCTTTATGTATTTGTTTCCGCATTCAGGTGCAACCATGATAAAGCTTGATGAAACTGTCTTTATTCCAGGCGCAGTCTTTATAACCTGAAGTCCCGGGCGCAATGTGTTTGCTGTTGAATGGCAAGCTCCGCTTACAAATCCGTCCGCATCTCCTGCCTTGAGGATAAGAGCTCCGAACATTGTGCGGTCTTTAAGAATGTAGTTTTTTGCATCTTGAACTGTAGGATATTCTGCCTGTCCAGTTTTTTTGTTGATTTTGCCTTCACGTGTCTTGAATAAAAGTTCCGCGTATTTGTCTGTATCAGGGCTTGTCGTTGGATCTACAAGCTCAATTCCTGAAAGGTCAACTCCCGGGGCTGCCTTTGCGCATTCTTCTGCGTTTCCAATAAGGATGATTTTTGCAATTCCTTCCTTTACGATTTTTGCAGCGGCTTCAACAACACGCTTATCTTCGCCTTCGCAAAGAACGATTTTTTTTCCGGCCAATTTAGCCTTTTCCTTTAACTGTGAAACAAAATCCATAATGCACCTTCTTTAATTGTTTTATTTGAAAATCGGGCAACCGGAATTCGAATCCGGGACCTCGTGCCCCCCAGACACGCACGCTAACCAACTGCGCTATTGCCCGAAAAGCAAGTGCATTATATCAAATCCAAAACTGATTGGCAACTTGAGAAGGAAAACGGTTCAGGGCAAACGCATGTAAAAACTCTTTCTGATAAAATTACAGAAAGTGTGAAATTTTAAAGGAGCCTTAGAACCGTTTGGCGGAACTGGCGGTTTTCCCGAAACCAGATCATGCGCTTGCTTAAACTGTCCTGTTTTTTATTCTCCGGTTTTTCTGCTTGGCGTAAGATATTTAATGCAAGCCGGCGCATAACTGTCATGTTTTCCGGACTATGATCCTTTCGGTGCCTTTTGTAGTCCTCATTGAAAGTCATATCAAGACACCAGTGAAGGCGGTTTTCAATTCCCCAGTGTAGTCGAATTGATTTTTTCACAAGTTCAATGTTATCAAGTGAAGTTAGAAAAAACCTGATGTCTGTGGAAGTTTTTCCATTTACAGTCCGTTCTTCCCGTGCCATGGCAACAGCCTTAAGTCCTGGCCACTCATCTTTATTCTCCAGCCACGACAGGTTCGTGCAGAGGTAATACTGCCTGTTTTCAATTCGTCCATGGTCAGGATTACATTCCTTTTCGCTTTTTATAACTCCGTATTTTGCAAGCTCCTTTTCATCCATAGAGAAAAAGTCTTTTACGGCTTCGTGTGTCGTGCTTTGGTTTCCTTTCAAAGAAAGAACATAGTCTTTTTATTATTTCCTTCAGTTTTCTTCTTTACTAAGCTTTTAACTCAGATAAAAATCGGAGTTCCGGTCTTTATCGTAGTGGGATTTCTGGTATATATTTACCTGAAGCTGCTCAAAAAGGGATATTACAAAAAAGTTGAATCCTTAGATGCGCCTAATGAGAAAGCTATGAACATAATAAGCTGGGTGCTGGCAGGAATTTTCTCCTGCGTGGCAACGTACTTCTGCGTGTCAAACCTGTGGTACAAATGGCTGAACTTTGCAAAGAGCACTGATTTCGATATTTCAGACCCGTTGTATAATAACGATATTTCGCTTTATGTATTTAAACTGCCGTTTATCAAAGAGGTCAACGGCATAATCATAGCTCTGTCGGTAGCCTTTATAATAATCACCCTTATTTATTATGCGATGCTGCTGTCAATGAGAAAACCAACCGTATTTGAAGATGCAGGAGAAGACAGTTTTGATGATGAATCGTCGCAGCAGGGTTCAGGTTTTGCAGGCTTTGACAATGCTGGCGGTCTTGGCGATATGTTTGGCAAGTTTGCAGAGTCGTTTGGCGGCAGAGGTCCTGTGCACAGACCTGCAAGAAAGAAAAAACAGTTTGACAGCGACAACTTCAACCAGCTTCTGCACATCGCATCGAAGCAGCTTATAGTTGTAGGCGTTATATTCTTCGTAATGCTGGCAGTGGACTTTTTCCTCAAGCAGTACGACCTGCTTTACAACCATACAGGCGCGGTATACGGAGCAGGCTATACAGACGTGACGGTTACTCTGTGGATGTACAGAGTCCTTGCAGGCCTTTCGCTTTTGGGAGCGGCAGGCTTCATAATCGGAATAAGCAAAAAGAAGGTCAAGACAATAGCAATCGTCCCTATAATTATGATACTTGTGGGACTTGTGGGAGCAGGCGGAGCAGTACTGGTTCAGAACTACGTTGTATCTCCTGACGAATT
>OQVL01001110.1_pt1 | contig 15663 bp, 18 predicted proteins | sample 1691501 | NCBI WGS metagenome assembly OQVL01 (sample SAMN03418253, study PRJEB22391) | human gut metagenome | biome: human-gut; feature: organic feature; material: feces | host: Homo sapiens | place: Tanzania | collected 2013-01 | reverse complement strand
CTTCTGTGTCATGCTTATGCACAATACGAGCGTTTAGTTTTTTCTCGGCCATTTATATAAAATCTCCTTTCAATTTTTCCATTTCCAAAATCTGGAGACAAAGACTAGTCATCAATTTCAGACTAATCTTAGTTTGCAAACTTAATATACAATGAAATTAATGCAATTTAAGAAAAGGGTGGCTCTAAAAATGAACCACCCTATATAAGTTTAATAATTAATAATTATTAGTCCACTAATGTAGAAGATGAACCACAATTGAAAACAAAGGTTACTGCTTCATCGATAGCAATCTGAGGCACCTGAGCTGAAAGGCCTGTGCCAGAAGTAACAACCTTAAGACCAGTGTCAGCCTTAATTTCTTTTACGCCGATATTAGCATCCCAATCATTTACCTGAGTATGTGCTATGCTAATATCTACAGGGGTTGCAGTAACTTCACCATTAGCATTCTGACTAATCTTAAGTGTCTTATCTGCGGCACCGGTTTCACTAACTGCAGTCTGCTTAGTCTTAAAATTACTTAAATCCTGGTCGGTTTCCTGATGAGTTGTAAAGCCAGTAATATGGCCATAACCATCAGTGGTAATACCGTTGATATACTCTCTTGAAGTTGCGGCTGTGCCCGTAGGTGCAGCAATTGTCTCGTGAGAATAAGTAATAGCACCAGTAGCAGCAACATTAACATCTAGCTTATCACCAGCGACAAAGCTGAGGCTAGCGTCATTATTAACATCAGTTACAGGTCGCCAAGTATCTTCAATGTCATCACCAGAAGGAATTAGATACCACTTACTACCGTCATAAACGATTGTATCTCCAACCTTAGCAGAAAAGCCTTTACCTTCAGCATCTCCTGCAACAGGCACTGTGAAAGCACCAGCTACTTTATAAGTATCACCCTTACGAAGGTCACCAGTAGGGAGAGCTGTAACAGCCCCCTTGAATTCCATTGCAGCAGTAGCAACAGCGTTCACTGCATCAGTAATGTCCTGTGTCCAATCCTTACCATTAATAGTAATAGTCTTAGCAGAAGCATCACCAACCACGGTGCCCATATGGGTGCCAGCTTTGAACTCAACATCATCATTAGGCTCAAAAGTTACACTACCAGCTTTTACCTTCTGGTTGGTATCAACATAAGAGCTTGAAATTGTAATGCTATTGTCAGCTGCACTAGGAGTTACAGTTACATTATCTCCACCCACAATGTTGACAGCAGCATCTGCGTCAAAAACAACAGCGCCAGACTTAACAGTCTGATTCTTGCTCTGAAGAGTAATCTTCTTGGTACTAGCATCTGCAGTCACAGTAAGATTTGCATCTGCAGATACAATATCAACAGCATCATCAGCACCAAATGCCGTGCCATCTCCCTTGATTGTCTGATTGTGGCCCTCAGGAATCTCAACACGAAGTCCCTTACCAGCTACTAACTCAATAGCATTTCCTGCTGTAGCGTCAAGCTGTACTGCAACTGTTGGAGCAGTAGCAGTGCCCCCCATAACTACAGAAGCGTCACCAGCTGTAACAGAATCTACTTTCTTGTCAATAACTGTAGTTTGCAGAGTATTTATAGCAGTAGCAATCTGAGTAGCAACAGCGGTTTCGCCAACTAGCCCCTGTAAGGCTTCGATAGCAGCCGTGTCATTCGGAATTGCAATTGTACTGCCCTCAACATCAGTCCAAGTACCATTTAGTGTTTTAGACTGGAGCTTGTAATTGTATTCATCTACTTTAACAAGCTGATACTGAGTGTCAGTGTCCTGGATTGCTCCAGATATATAATCTGAAAGACCTGTAATCTCAGCTGCACTATAAGTAGGCTTAGTGTCTGCCTTAGCCCAAGAATATACATCTGCGGCTTTTGCTGAAACAAAAGGTAAGCTATTGTAATGGGAACTACCATCACCAACCTTAATTAGTACCTGAGGGGGTGTTACACTATTTACCTCCTGAGTGTTCCCTGAAGCTATAGTTGCTATAGCCATTTCACCTGCTTTTAGAACAGGATTGTTTGTCGTCCAGTTTGTATAGGTGTCATACTTCAGCTGAACTCTTACATTAAGTTGTTTCTCTGCCATATTTGTGCCCCCCAATTAAATTAAATCTATTTGTATATACATGATTTGTTATATTGTCATATGTCAATTAGCACTTGAGCCACCATCTAAAATTAGATACTCATCTGCAGTCTGTACTAGTTTATTAACATTAACACTATTAACTTCCATTGTACCATCAGCGTCCACAGAAATCTTATTCTCGGCTGCACTGCCTAATACAACACCAAGAGCTTCAGCTGTTGCCTTAGGAATATCTACCGCCTTATCAGAAATCGGAAGAGCTGTTCCAGCAACTTTAACAACCTCAAGGTCATTAACCTGAGCCCCTGACTCAATACCAGTTAACTTATTAAGAAGTTCAGTAGTAAAGTCATTGCTAGAAAGTCCTTTGCCTTCTTCAGTATTAACCTTGCCATCAAGAGCAGCAGAAAGGCCTGTAACCTTGCTCATGGCAATATCAAGAAGACTTAGTTTCCTCTCAGCATCAATGCTGAACTGAGTGGTGTCTACTGAGTTTATAATATTTTTCTCAGCACCAGCAGTTTCAAGAGCAGTAATTTTGCCTTCGGCAGCACTGACTCTATCAGTAATAGGAGTTGTTATGCTATTAACATATGCAATAACAGTAGCTTGCTCGCCTTCACCACCAATGCCAGCGACAATACCTTGTAGCTTAGTAATATCGGCGCTCATTGCAGAGGCATCTTCTGGGTGAGACTGAATCCAAGCAGCTATCTCCTGTAAAGTATTCATAGATTCCTGTGCATTTTCAGGAATTAGTTGCTTTGTAAGTTCTTCATTGGCTATTGTACGAACAGACTTGTTTGTATCAGTCCCAACAAGAGTAGCTATGGTATTAGTGATAGTTGCAACATCTTTTACAAGACCTTTTGTAGCATCCCCAACTGTAGTTTCAACTGCAGATACTCTTGTTTTAAGGCCCTCAATCTCAAGCGCAAGACCTTCAACAGTAGTAGAGCTGGGCTCAACCCAAGTGAGTTTACCATCTACAAGCAGTGGCTGATAATTAATTTTGGTAATAGAGCCATCGTCTTCCGTTCTAGTTAATTCAAGCCCTGCAACACCATACAGACTAACAGTGCCGTTAGCAGCAACCGTAATTGTAGCCTCATCACCAACAGGAGAAGTGCCAACTTTCTTTAGTGTGCCGGCTTCGTCCTGAATAGCATAAACTGTTGCAATACCATTAGCGTTATCTACAACAGTTAAAATCTGACCAACATAAGCAACTGGGTCGGATGCTGCATATGTCTGTGCCGCCTCAAGACTTGCCCACACAGAACTGTTGTCAAGAGGGTTTGGGTTGCCCCGTCTAAAATTCAGAGGAAAACCAAGACCATCTGCGGCAGTATATTTATCTAGGTTATATTTCGCCATAATTTATTTTCCTCCTTTACGCAAGTGTAATTTTATGCACTTCGCCAGCATCAATTGCAGCAGGCTCATAGCAATATACATTGTAATTAATTGCAGTGGCGCCATTAGCACCTTCAACCTGCACAGCAGCAGTTGTCTTAACATAAGAATCTGTAACAGGTGTATTCATTGCAGAGGTTAGAATAACTTCTTTAAGACCAGCACGGGTAGAATTAGAAGGAATTGCAATTACAATTCTCTTAGCTGTGGCACTACCATTAAGAGTAAATGTTTTACTAGCGTTATATGCTCCACCATTAGTTAAGCCACGAACAATAGCAGATGTTAAGGGTGCTTCTGCAGAACTGGTGTCGAGCACACCATAGAAGAAACTGCGATAACCAGTAATTGCACTTGATACCTTGGACTTGCTACCTGCAGCTATTTTACCGTCAGCATACTCATTGCCTTTATTAGTTACAGGAACAGCGCCAGCAGTGTGATTAGCTGTTGCGGTAATTTTATAATTAGTAGAATCAGTAACAGTTACATCAGCAAAATTTCCAGATGCTGTTGTTGCAGTATTTCCTGCAGTGTCACTAATATCCCAGGAGGATACAGTAACACCAGTTGCAGGACCATAAGTATAACTACCTGCATTAAATGTTGCTGCGTATGCAGGAGAAACTACTGTGCCAACCTCATAAGAGCCAGCCTGACTAAAAGTCAGATTTACACTGGGCTGAGTTGTAGTAGGATTTTGCTCCTGTACAAACATTGCTTCAAATACTTCAGAAAGATTTTTACCTTTAGAAGGAATGACTCCTTGTCCATTAGCTAATGTAATATAACCAATTTCTTTGGTAACCATCATATCATCACTGAAGTAAACATTATCGGCGTTATAATTACCGTCCATTGCCGCCCAAGCAGAACCATTGTAAACATAACTTGTATAAGAATACTTGTTATTTAGCTCATTTTCTGCATCTGTAAAAATAGCAGCTTTTACAATTGCGATATCGCCTACCGCTAAGTCGGTCTCTGTAATTTCACTAAGAGCGCCTACTTGAAAAACTTTAGATTCCTCACCACCAAAATAGGGTAACTGTGCCCATGTTTTAGTGCCATCGCCAACTTTCATCTTAACTTTGCCATCAGCAAAGAATTCTATGCCAATCTCACCTTTGAGCAGGACTACTGACTCATTAGTCAACCAATTAGCTGAAGAATCATTCCTAATGACAATTCGGGTATTAAGAGTTGCCATTCGCATTACCTCCATCAATTAAATCTATATCCAAAACTCCACCTGTATCAGTACCTATAAGCTCATACTTGAGGAGCGTTGAATTCCATTGGTATATCTTTTGTTCTTGCTCAGCTTTATAAATTGTATTAGGATTACCTATTGATGGGAAATCATAATGAGTGGGTTTATTTACCACTTCATTATCACCAATGTATGATAAATCATTCCATGCGGTAACCCCATCTCCGATTTTAAGCTTGTTTTCATCCAACACATAACCCGGTTCACCTGCAGCTAATACTGGATTCAATTCTTTCCACTTTGAAGAGGAGCCTCGTTTTATCTGTAATACTTGTGTGGCCATTTCTATACCTCCCCAAAGTCAGAAGACTCTTCAATTTTAGTATCTACATACTTCTCAAGAGATGTAGATAAACTATAAATCTCTTTTGTTATTACTTTATTTTGAACTGGATTAACTGAGCTAAGGCTTAGAGTGTCATCTATGTCAATGTTAATTTTAGGGATAGTAATTATATTATTACTATCTGCCTCGTATAATTCTCCATCCTCACCTATACGAATCTTAACTGTTGAACTAGATGAATTATCTGCGGAAACAAATGGCAAGTCATTATAATTTCTAACACCATCACCAATTTTCATCTTGGTGCCTATAATATTGCCATCTTCATCTTGAATGAAAACAACTATTGGTTCTCGTCTTAAAAGAGGGGGGTTGGTCTCTTGCAAGACCTTTTCATTACCCCCCTTAAGCAGATATGTATGCTTAACTACTGTTGTTGCCATTAAGTTATTTCTCCCCCATCCCAGATGATTTCATCGTATGCAATCTCGCCACCGTTTAGGATTAAGTCTGTAATTACATAATCATCTCTTGTATAATAAACATCTGAATTATCGCATTTATTATTCCCTTGAAGAAAAAATTGGGTAGGATTAACAATCGTAGTAACAATAGCTTTACCTGAAGACATCCTTTTAAGTTTTATCATATAGAAATATTTTCCTACAGGCAACTCTAAAGTATCTTCAGGCTCAATGGTGAGCATTATATTTCCATTTTCATCCGTGTCACTTAGATAATCATACTTCTTCTTAAGGACAGCATCTTCAAACGCTTGATTAGGATGCATTAGACCAAAGTACAATGCATCCCCCTCAACTAAATTATACAATGCTGGATTAAATTTTGTGCCGAGATTTATTTCGATAGGTTGAGAATATGAATCACCACGCATTAAATAAATAATGCCATTTGTGTAATCCATCTTCTTTTCCTCCATTATAATATTGTAATTGAAGCACAAGAATCTACCTTTGATAATACACCATCAGTTATTCGGGTTAGAACATAGTAGATTCCCGTTTTGTTTAGTTCTTTAATGTCTGTACCAATCTTGCAAGTAAATGTGTTAGAGTTGATATCTTCAATGGTTCTGATGATATTCCACTTATAATCATAAAAAGATATTGAAAAAGTTTTATTAACCATGCTTGGGGTGAGTTCTATTTCTACATCTCCAATTATAGGATATATAAAAGTTTTATCTGCCACCCATACATAAAAATCTTCTATAAGACCTACACAAGTCCAAGATTTAATATCTACTACATTATAAGCCTTTTGCCCTAAATAACCTTCAGTGGCGGTGTCTGGCATCTCATCAGGTTTAGTATAAATATAGGAATCTTTTGAGACTTTAATCTTTTTATTTACTGTAATTTTCCAATCAAATACATCATCAGTGTGCCAAGAGTACCCTACAAAATTATGCTTAATATTATAAATTTTATTTGGTAAAGTATCTGTTATTGAAGTATAGTTGCGGTCAGAATCATTACATATTCGCTTTTTATCATTATCATAAGTATCAAACATCCCCATTAGTATCACCTTTACACCATTTGGTCAGTGTGTATCTTTATCTCATATTTCTTGGGAGCATATCGATTCTTAGCCTTGAGTATCTCATACTTAACACCATACTCATTTGCTACCTTTTTTGCAAACTCAAAATCTTTCACATCATCTGAATGGATTGAAATAGTAGCATCATCAAAAGACATATTAGAATCCTGGTATCTAGTATTCTTACCTACCTTGAATCTACGCTCAGGAGCATCCTGTGCCCTAATATCACCACAAAGCTCATTATACACTAAAGTCCAAAGGTCAGTTTCTTCTTTAGCTTCTTTAAGAGTCACATGCTTAGTAGGCTTAGGAACAGCAAAATAATCCTCAAAAAGGCGCTCATCTAACTGAAGCTTAGCCAGCCCTTTTATCTTAACTTTCTTATCCCTATTATGATTATCAGCAATAAACTCTTTTGTATTAGCAGTTTGGTCCTTAAAGCGCTTAAGTATTTCTGCACGAGTGGCCACTCGGTTAGCCTGAGCGTCTGCATAAGCGGGAGGAGCAACTGCTGTAACCTTGCCTTCTTTTTCAGGCTTCTCAGTGTCATAAAGATTAGCTTCAAATGTTTTTTTAATTATACTCATAAGTTATTTCTCTCCCTTAATTATCCTAAACCAATCTTGACTAATATTGCACCGATAGCAGCTGTGACCACTAATTTGACAATAGTGTCTAATATACTGTTCCAGCGCTTGACTGGCTTTTGTTCTAAACAAGTTAATCTGTTGTTTTGTAATTGCAGCTCTTTTAACATACCATCCATATTAGAAGCTAATACGGCAACTGAACTGCTTAAATCCTGTATGTCAGAAATTACCTTTGCCTGTTCAGCTAATTTTGTGTCAAATACCTCTTGACTGCCTTTCAACTTTTGAATTTCAATCTGCATCTTGGACCATCGTTTTTCAGACTCAAGTCTACAGGTATCAATCTCAGTACTCATGGTGCGTATCTCCTTTATGGCAATATTTGGTAATGCAGCTACGGAGATATCTCCGAATTATCTTCACTACTATTGAGCTAGCCGTTTAATTGGTCTTTACCCTCTTCCTGCCCGACTGCAATAGCATCTGTGTTTGGAGAAATTGTTTTTAAAGCTTCTTGTAACTGACCAATATGCTTATTTTCTTCAGTACCTATTTCATCTGAAATTTTAGCTATACCTTCAAAGCCTTCAGCACGAGCAGAAATAGAAAGAGTATTATAAGTCTCAATTGCACTCCACTCTTCCTTAATAGCCGCTGAAATGAGTTCTGCTAGACCAGCGGCTGGGCCCGCTTCAGGACCGGCTAAGGTTTCCGTTGGAATATCCTCAGAAGCACTCTCAATTAAACTCTCATCTTGCATTGCCACTCTGGGGTCACTGTCATCTAATAAATCAAAATCATCAGTATCATCAATGAGGGAGCTAATCTTATCATACCAAGCATCTCTCAAGATATCCTCAGGACAATATCTAAGCACAACCTCTAATATACCGGTTATGTCATAATGCTTATCAAGACTTCTCTTTGCAAATTCTAAAATCTTGTTAGCATACTCGCCACCAAGAGATTCATTTAGTATTGTGTCCTTGCGAATTTGCTCATTAAATTTAGCAACAAAAGCCATAATGTATTTATTAATGTCACTAGGCCTTTTAATCTTTCTGAAATCAATTTTTATTGTTTGAGTATATGTTCCTATATCCTCAGAAGATACTTCGATTTCAATTTCCTTACCATCTTCATAAGCACCAGAAAGTTCCCATTCTGACTCATAATTCTTATTTAGATGTTCAACTATTTCCTCACCAAACTCTATTAACTCTTCTTTATTAAAGAAGTTGTCATCCTCTTCATACCCATAATTTTCATTCTGAGGCAATAACCTTTTGCCTAATTTCTTTCTTGCCCCAAAGGTCTTATTATTAATACTAAAGCAGCTTTCATCCATGCCGGGCTTTTTTACCCATTTGTCAATTTCCGCTTTAGCAGCTTTAAGAGATGCATACCCCTCATCTTCTAATTCAGGTGTACCTTCATAGGAATAAATATCCCAGCCATCGCCACCTCTATTCCTAAGAATTACATAGCCCTTATAAAATTCTTTTTGGAATCTATCAGCAGACTCATTAGCCTTTGAACGATAACGCCAAGCATTCACACTAAGTTTGTTGTCTTCTTTAATAGATTTAGATTCGTTTACTTTATCCCTACCATTATGAGCACCAATAAATTGTTCTAACTCTTCATAAGAAATAGTTGGCTCACCCTTGAAAGAATCTTTAATAGAATTAATGCAACTATATTTATCATCAAGGTCATCAAAATCATAATGGTCAGTAATATAATCAGCAATAGTTGCTACATCAATGCTCTCGTTTGTAGGAACACCTTTTCTACTCTTATTTCTCATAGAACGATAATCAGATTTAATTTCAGTGTAGCCTAATTCTTTTAGAGTGTCAACTATATCTTCAAACTCCTGCCGATTTTTAGTCTTCTTATCAGGTTTACCCATAGTAAAGTCACCCCGCTCAAAAGTCTTGTTATCATTATCAATCCTTAACTCTTGAATGGTGTAATTATATTGATTATAGCATTTTACGGATTGGATTCCTCTACTGGCTGGCTTGAATGATTCACTCAATCTTTTCCAAGTTCCTGTTCTCCTATAAGAAGGAACATTTAGGTCACCATCCTCAAAAGAATAACCTTGTAATTCGTCTTCTACAAAATCTTTAGCAAGTTCAAGTCTTTCTGCCTGAGTGGTAGGACATCTGCCAAAATCATTCTTCATAGAGGCAATCGCGTTTCTAACTATGATAATAATTCTTTCTTTAGGTAATCCTTTTTCTATTGCAGTCTTAACCTTATTAGCAAGAGTGTTATATGCCCATTCATTATTATTGATTTGATTCCACAACTCATCTTTACCATCTTTGGTTTCATTAAGTTGTTTAGATTCACCTACTAACTTCTTTGACTCTAAAATTTTATTTACCTTCATATAAACTACCTCATTTCACCTAGGTTGAATTTATTAATAGATTTTTATTTGCTGTATAATGCTTCTCTTTTAGTGTCAGAATTAACACTTTCTTTAATGGATTTAGTTGAGTTGCCAAAACTTTCTTTGACATCTCTGTACTTATCTAACTTGATTGGCTGGTCATTCAGCCAAGCATCATATAAATCATCATACTTAATCCCTAATTCATCACGAGCAAAGAGAAAAGCTTTCTCCCTATCGCTAGAGTCTACAGGGTAGACATCATAAAACTTATGAGCATTCTTTACTATATCCATAGCGGTAGCATCTTTTAAAACTTCGGCAGATTCAAAGGTTTTTATATACTCGGAGAATGGATAAAACTCATTATTGTCTTTTGGTTGAGTTTCATCAAACCATTGAGAAAAAGTTTTAGTGCTAGTATTTAACTTTTCGTTCAGTTTAGGTGTTGCAAATGAGATATGATACCAAGTACCCTCTCGTCTGTCATCACCACTAACTTCTACTACTTTATAATGCTGCTTAAGAATTTCTATACAAAAATCCTTTTCTTCTTTAAATCCTGTTTTAAGGTCTCCCTCTTTAATAGTGAAGTTGTGAGTAAATGATTTAAGTTCTCTTTCAACTTCCTCTTTGGTGTAAGGGGTTGTTTCATCAGATTCCCTTAAATCTTTTAAAGGGTTGGTATTTAATTTCTCATCTGTTTCTTCAACTTCATTCTCCCAAACAAAAGAATCATGTTCTATATCTTCATCCCCATTCCAATCAATGGTGACAAATACCCTTTCTACACTAGAACAATTATTCTTTTTAGCATACTCAATAGCTTCATTCTCATCTTCAAATACTTCTATGATATCATCATTCTCATCAAAGACATAATATTGTGTTTCATAGCCATATCCTTGAGTCATTCTATCTACTTTCTTAATATCCTCAGGATTAGAAAGATAAATAGAAGCTTTCATATCACACTGGTATGTTCCATCTAACCAATCATCATCAGTTACTTGGCCATCATAAGTAGCATGTGACCACCCACCCCCATAAGAGAATGAGCACTTAGCATCGCTTAAGTCATCATTGATTAAGTCTAATAAAGCAGTTTTATTTATTTCCTTATTTGAATTAATAACGCTCCAATCCTCAAGGGTGTCTCTAGGAACCTCGATATAAATGTGATTGCACACAATCGGTAGGTCTTGCACATCACCTGTACCAGTATAAGCAGCTTCTGCGTTAAAGTCTCGAACCTCACCGGTTAAATTAACCTTACAATCAAGCTTACAAGTTATATAGCTTGGGCCTTCTTCTTCACTGTACTTAACATCAATAATTTCTCCATTGACATCATAACCAGAGGATTTAATGGTATAACCTGCTCCAGGGCCTTCATTAAGAGTGCTTTCATTAATCCTATCAGCATTATCCTCTAACTCATCAATAGCATCCTCAAGCATATCTTTAACATCGTTAAGTTCATAAACCAAATCCCCTACTGTTTTACCACCAACATATGAGCCACGAACTGTATTTTTAACCTCATAAGAGATTCTATCCATCTTATCAAAGACATCTTCAAGAACTTTTGCTACTTCCTCGCCCCAGCCATCTTCAGCTGTTTCTTCTAGTTCTTCATTGACAGGTTTGCCATCAAAAAGGTCAAGCTTTTTATCAACCAAATCAAGTACTGCATCATAAGTACCTTGATTAAGAGTATTATTCTCAGAAAGAGGTTTAATGCGCTCAACATATACTTTCTTTAGCTCTTCTTTAGTTGCACACTTATCAATGATATCTTTAAATGCATTAACCAACTCTTCATTTACAATATAACCAGATTGGTCTTTTAATAGATATGCACTGGCAATACCAGCCTCTTCCATATCAAAGTAAGCATGCTTGTCATATTTACTTATAACCTTATCGAGGCGATTAGTAAGCTCAAAAAGTTCGTCATAATTAAACTCACCACGAACTTCTACCTTAACTCTGCCATCCTCGGTATCTTTAACTTCAACATGAACATAAGAACCAATGAAATCATCATCATACCCCATACTATGAAGAGCATCAACAATATTATTAACTACATCAAGTCTAATTTCTTCATTGGTGACATTCTCCATGTCTTCTTTTATGCCCTCAAAATAAGTGTCTATAGGATGCACTTCAAGCTCAATATCATCATCCACCTCATAAGCAGTATCTCCGTCAACTACAAGCTCAAATAGTGCATTATTACCAGTCTGGGTCTGACTAATAGAATTAGTATCTATATCTTTCCAGGTAATTACTTTAGACCAAGTGTCCTTAGCTTCTATTGCAGCCACCTTAAGTTTGTGGCCAGATTTCTCATCGTAAACAAGGTCACCTACTTTAAGAGTTTCTGCTGTTACTAGAGGATTAAAAGTAGTTTCATCTTGCATATGTATTAAAGATTCTTCCACTTCTTCATCTTTAAACTGGATATCAGAAATATCATCATCACAGCCTTCTGACATTGTAGCATTAGCCCAAAGAGCATCTGTAGCAGCTATGTCATAAGCAGGCAAAATCTTGTTCATTTCTTCTGTGCTTAAGTCAGAGCAGTCATAACTCTTCTTAGCTTCGGTTAAATCATTCATTTCGAACTCACCTTTCTTGTTTTTGCATAATTATGCATTATAGTACTCAAATCTTATTTAACTCATCTAAAAATCTATTCACCGCAGGGATTAAATTTGAAAAATCTCCTTTAGAAGCATAATTCACTTGAGAAGCACCTGTAGTAACTGTGATATAGCAAGAATAAACATAGGCCGTCGTATCTATATAAAACTGAGCTTTATAGTTATTTTCTTCATCATCTAAGTCCTTTTCAAAAGCTATGCCGTTTGGCTTATTGTACTCTAAAAAATCTGCTTCATAGAAAATTTTCTTAATCTCTTCTAATTGTGCTTGTTTATTAGCATAATCAGCCTGAATATCTTCTAATGATTCTACTAGCTTGAATCTCATGGCAAATTCTCCTTAAAAAATCCTGAAAGCGGAGTGTCTTGTGTGAAACATAGAAGGTCTTGCTTGAATTACCTCATATACTTCTTTCAAAGTAAAAGGCTTCATATTACCACCTTTTTTAGGTTTACTAGCAGGACCACTTTTCTTTCTAGAAAATATTTCTTCAGCATCATTAATGTTTAGAGGATTTTCACCTGATAGATTATAAGTTCTAACTATTTGACCTACTGAATAAGTTTCAAAAGGTGTAGTGCATATCTCATTGCATCCCTTATCATCTTTATAGATAATACTGCTCTGATTATATTTTTGACCTAACTCAAAAGCTTTATCTCTGGAAATGTTAGGTATTAGCAAAGCTTCTTCATCAAAAGCTTCTCCGTTTTCTACCCACCGAGAAATAAATTGTATAAATCCTAAATTAAGATTTCTTACATCGCTTTTCAGTTGAGACATTCTTTTCTGATTAGAATCACCTGCTGGTAATTCTTCTACTGGACGGTAAGGACTTATGATTGCCCATTGATTACTGTTTGTTATGTGGTAATAAATTCTTGAATTTGTACTTTCTGTGAAGTATTTATTGCAGCAATCAATGTTTTCCACTAGTGTGAATTTCACGATATAGCTCCTTGTACTCTAAGTTTACATTTAATTTAGCAAGTTTCTGCTATTCTCTTTTATCAATGTTAGTTATAGTTCAATTTAGATGGTGTTTCTTTTAGCTTGTAGATGGTTATTTTCTAAGTTTTCTTTTTTTTGTCAAGCATGTTTTTTAGAGTCTGCTTTACTAATGGCATCCATTATTCTTATGCGAGATTCAGCTGGGTTACAATAGATTTCTGTCCCAGTATGAGTATCCCAGTATTCACACTCAATATTGTTCTTATCAAGCCAGTTGTCTAAGTTATAAGAAACTTCTGCCAAGTCATTAGCAAGACTACATCTTCTATCAATAAGTTTTTGAACATATTTTGGAATCTTCATAATAATTCATCCCTTGTGTATTAATAAGATTTCTGACTATAGGATGTATATAGTAAATTTCTCTGTGGATAGAAAAATGCCCAATTACCATAGTTATCATTAAGCAGACCTATTATTTCTTTTTCTTCTTTTATGCTATCAGAGAGTTTATAGAATTTTCTTTTTTCATTGTTCCACTTATAAAATTCTCTGGATTCAGCATGATAGTATAATCCTTCTGGGATATATTCTATAATAATATAATTATAAATTCCTTCTTGAATATCAGGGATAATATAAGTCACACCAAATCCTAATACAGCATCTTCAGCATCTTTGTAGTCACTAAAATAACCAAATGTCTGATATGCTCCTACATCAATAATTTGATTGACTTTTGGCTCACATTTTTCTATACCTGTTAGAAAATACATCTTACTTCTCCAGCTCATCTAACCTGAAAATCTTACTTAGTTCTTCTACTAATTTATCATCTTCATAATAGAATAAATCTGAACAATTTATCATGCGTTTAAAGTTTTCTATAAACTGACCTAATCTCCAATCAGGTACTAGTCCCCAACACTTTTCAATAACTTTTAATACTTTAGGTATTCTGTTAATGTCTCTCATTTATTCTCTTCCTTTCTAATTATTGCAGCTACTAACGCGGTTCCTATAAAATTCATCTCGTGCCCATCTTTCTAAGTACCAAGGTATTGCATCAACATCTATTTCAACATTATACCCTTCATCTGATGCTAATTTAGTCACATCATCGTAAATATCCTCTATTTCAAACATAGTCATCTTTTAAACACCTCACTATACTATCTAAATGCAATCATTCACCTGCTGACATTGCATAATTATATGCATAACTTAATAGATTATACAACTTATTTGCATGATATTTCATATGCAATTTTCTGAATTACCATCTTTAAGACCTACTCAATTTTTTGTCTTTTTTGCTATTATAAAGTTTCAGTGAATAATTATACAAATTTTTATGCATTTTTTATGCATAATTATGCATTTTTCTTCTGTCAAAATCAATTCATCTCTGTCAAATTTTCTGCTAAAATATTAGCCATTAAGTTTGAATAGTTTTTCTTTTTTCCTCACACAGGCATGTGTGCATACACCCACACATACACCCGCACACACATGCATATGCACATACCCACACGGGTGTGTTGAGGCTATAATTATAAGGCTATAATATTATTATAATATAAGGTAATTAGAAATAAGTAATGGGAGGAAATACAATGTCAATTTGTGAATTCAATATTGTTGATGGAGTGGGTATTCAGAATGATAGTTTAGTTCTTATGATAACAGATCATTTGGACTGGACTTCCATTGATGAAGAAACTCATATGAATATGTTAGTCAAAAAGATTAATGCATACCTTGACTTTATTGAAGAAAAGCAATATCAAAATACATACCCTAACATTGCATTCAAAAAATTCATTATTGATATTAGATGCAAATATGAGATGCCTGCAAAATGTGTTCATTATTTAGAAAGAGCTAATGAAAAAATAAAGGCACTGAACACACAGATTAGATTTCAGGCCAATTAAAAAGGTTCTTAGCGTTACCCGAAGATGGTGGCGTTGTGATTAGCAAAGGCAAAGGAGTACACGATGGCGTTATATACCATAGGGGACCTGCACCTGTCGCTGGGCTCGGATAAGCCCATGGATATTTTCGGCGAGGGCTGGAGCAACTATGTAGAGCGGATCCGGGAGGGCTTTTCAGAGCTGGGCAGCGAGGATGTGACGGTACTGTGCGGCGACCTGTCCTGGGGCATGAGCCTGGAGGAGTCCTTGCAGGACCTGACATTCATCCACGAGCTGCCGGGGAAAAAGATCCTCACGAAAGGAAACCATGACTACTGGTGGAACACGGCGGCGAAGATGCAGCGATTTTTTGACGAGCATGGGCTGGACTCTTTGCAAATTTTGCATAATAACTGCATTTTTTATGAAAACGTGGCACTGTGCGGCAAAGCAGCAGTTTCATGCACAAACCCTCCCGGTGCGGTGTGCGCGGCG
>OQVL01001109.1_pt1 | contig 15684 bp, 20 predicted proteins | sample 1691501 | NCBI WGS metagenome assembly OQVL01 (sample SAMN03418253, study PRJEB22391) | human gut metagenome | biome: human-gut; feature: organic feature; material: feces | host: Homo sapiens | place: Tanzania | collected 2013-01 | reverse complement strand
GTTTTTTCAGATTTGCGCCGTATGGGCGGGCCTTAGTTTGGGCGCAGTGTGGCTGTATGCCACTCTAGCCCAAAGGGACCGCTCAGACGGCCAAATGTGGAAAAATGTTGCCCATCAAACGCAAACAGAAAGCAAAATGTTATTTTGCTTTCTGTGCGTTTATATCTAAATCCTACCACCAGCCGTTAAATCCCATAAAAAAAGCCCCCTGTGCGGGGGCTTATCGTACCCAAACTACTTATTTGGAAAGATGTTTGGAAATATATTTGCTCATATCAAACATGCTGATTTGTTTTTTGCCTTCAAAAATGGGGGCCAATTTCGCATCAGCGTTAATCATGCGTTTGTTTTTGGCATCCTGCAAGCCGTTCTTTTTAATGTATTCCCACATCTTTTTTACAACTTCGGTGCGGGGCAACGCGGCGGAACCGACGATTACAGCCAATTCTGCGCTGGGGGTTAAAGGTGCCATAAATTTTGCATTTGCTTTTGCCATACTATTATTTCTCCTGTTTGTCCGGTACTTGGGTACCGTACTGCGTTTAATCTGTTTTCTAAATTCTAGTAAATTTAGAGCCCCTTTGTAAGGGGGTTCCTTACAAAGGAGCCTAATACCGTTAAATTATTTGGCTTTTACTTTGGGCGCGGCGGCTAAAACTTCGGCCGTGCAGCCGGCTTCGTACTTCTTGAAGTTTTCAATAAAAGCCTTGGCCAAGTATTCGTATTTTTCCATATAGGCGGCTTTATCGGCCCATTGGTCGGCCGGGTTCAAAATTTCGCTCGGCACGCCGTCACATTCCGTGGGGATTTGGAAACCGAATACAGGGTCCGTAGTAAAGTGGACTTTAGCCAATTTACCGTCCAGCGCGGCGTTCAACAAAGCGCGCGTATATTTAATGCTGATGCGGTGCCCCACGCCATACGGGCCGCCAATCCAGCCGGTGTTTACCAACCAGCAATCCACATTGTGTTCTTTAATTTTCTTTTTGAGCAGTTCCGCATACACAGACGGGTGGAGCGGCATAAACGGCCCGCCAAAGCAGGTAGAGAACGTGCTGGTAGGTTCTTTTACACCCTTTTCCGTACCGGCCACTTTGGCGGTATAACCGCTGATAAAGTGGTACAAGGCTTGGTCCGGGCTCAATTTGGAAATAGGCGGCATAACACCAAACGCATCACACGTTAAGAAAATGATGTTTTTGGGGTGTTCCGCGCGTTTGGAGGGCACGGAGTTGCCGATAAATTCCAACGGATAGCAAGCGCGGGTATTTTCGGTCAGCGTGTCGTCGTCCAAATCCAACTTGCCGGTTTGGGGGTCAAAAACCACGTTTTCCAACACGGTGCCAAAGCGGCGGGTGGTGGAATAAATCTGCGGTTCTGCTTCTTCGCTCAAGCGGATTACTTTGGCATAGCAGCCGCCTTCAAAGTTAAAAATGCCGTCAGCATCCCAGCCGTGTTCGTCGTCGCCGATTAAACCGCGGGTCATATCGGCAGACAGGGTGGTTTTACCCGTGCCGGAAAGGCCGAAGAAGATGGCGCTGTCGTGGTGGGTGCCCACGTTGGCGGAGCAGTGCATGGTCATAATGCCTTTCTGCGGGAGCAGATAGTTCATAATGGTAAACAACGCTTTTTTGTTTTCGCCGCCGTATTCGGAGCCAATCACCAATACCATTTTCTTTTCAATGTTAATCAAAATGGCGGTTTCGCTGACGGTGCCGTCGGTGGTGGGGTCCACTTTCATTTTGGGCAGGCAGATGAGCGTAAATTCCGGCACGAAGGATTTTAATTCTTCTTTGGCCGGTTCAATGAACATATTTTTTACAAATAAGTTCGTCCAGGCACATTCCGTAATGGCGCGTACTTTCAAGCGGGAAGCCTTGCTAGAGCCGACGTAAGCATCACGCACGAACAAATCTTTATCTTGCACATAAGCCTGTACTTTGGCAAAAATTTTGTCAAAATATTTAGGGTCAATGCCTTTGTTGCTTTTATTATAAAAAAGTTTACCTTCAATATCTTTGGTTTCAACAAAGTAGCGGTCATTGGGGCTGCGGCCGGTGTGTTTACCGGTGCTTACGCACAAGGGGCCGCCATATACCAAGTTGGCTTCTTGGCGTTTAACGGCTTCTTCATACAAGGCCGGGGTGGAGTAGTTCCAAAAAACGTTTTTATTCGTTTTAATCCCAGCGTTTTCCAGCCCAAAATCCGGCTTAAAAAAATCCGGCGTAGCTTCTTTTATGTTCATGTTAATCCCTCTTTACTAATTTATCCCCGATTTTTATTTCGTTCGGAGCGGTTTTATCTACGGCCCAACGTATACGGCGTACACCTTCCGTCACGCTAGCCAAATCGGCGCAGAAACTAATGCGCAAATACCCGTCCATACCAAAGGCATTGCCGGGTACAACGGCCACAAGCGCTTTATCCAGCAAATACTGCGCCAGCGCCTGTGAATCCGCATTATAATAACTAAAATCTGCAAACGAGTAAAACGTGCCTTGCGGTTTAAGCACTTTTACATGGGGTATTTGGGCCAGTTCCGCTAGTAGCGCGTTGCGGTTTTCTTGCAGAACGCGGCACATTTCCCGCACGCAGGATTGGTCCCCATTCAGCGCGGCCGTGGCGGCTGTTTCGGAAAGGGAGCTGTTGCAAGAAGTGCTTTGCGCCTGCATTTTGCCCATAGCGGCAATCAGCGCCGTATTGGCACTTACGGCCCACCCGATACGAAGCCCCGTTAAACCGTATAATTTGGATACCCCGTTAATAATAACCAAATTTTCCCCTTTGCCCGCAAAAGCACACGGGTTAGGAACCGCGGCGCCGTCAAAAACCAGTTCGCGGTAAATGTCGTCCATCACTAAAAAGATTTGTTCTTTTTCGGCAAATTCTACCATTTCGCGGATAAAATCTTCCGGGTAGATTTGGCCGGACGGATTGCACGGGCTGTTAATAATAATGGCTTTGGTAGCCGGAGTGACGGCTTGTTTGAGCTGGGCCGCGCTTACGCAAATCCCCGCTTGCGGGCGCACCACCACCGGCTTGCCGCCGGCCAAACGCACCATTTCCGGATAGCTCACCCAATACGGGGCCGGAAAAATAACTTCGTCCCCCGGGTTGACTGCCGCCAATAAAAAGTTAAATAAGGCTTGTTTGGCTCCGGCGGAAATGATAATTTCTTGGGGCGCGTATTGCCGCCCGTATTGCCTGAATGTATAGGATAAGGCGGCCTCTTTCATAGCCGGCGTGCCGGCAGACGGCGAATATTTTATTTTGCGGGAGGCGGCCTGTGCCTGCAACGCTTCCACCGCCGCTAACGGCGCCGGAAAAGTAGGCTCCCCCCCGCCCAAATGAATAATCGATGTGGAAAATATGAGCTATTTGAAAGGGAAGCCGAACTCCGCCGCCACCGCATCCGCGCGCGACGGCCCGAACAGCGCGGTATCGTGCCCGCACTCCGGGCATTTCAAATAGCTCATATTTTCCACATATCCCAGTAGTGGCACGTTCATCATGCGCGCCATTTTGACGGCTTTGGAAACTATCATATTGACCAACCCTTGCGGCGTACCCACCACCACAATACCGCTTAACGGCAGGCTTTGAAACACGGTCAGGGTCACATCCCCGGTGCCGGGGGGCATATCCACAAATAAATAATCCTCATCTTTCCAAATTACATCTTTCCAAAATTGCAGTACCGTGCCCGTAATTAAAGAGCCGCGCCAGATGACCGGGTCCGTTTCTTTTTCCAACAGTAAGTTTAAGGACATTACGTCTATGCCGCTATCGGAAGCCACCGGATAAATGCCGTTTTCGTCCCCCTCCACCCGCGTTTTAATGCCGAACATTTTGGGGATAGACGGCCCCGTAATATCCGCATCCAACACGCCGGTTTGGTGTCCGCGGCGGGTCATTTCGCTAGCCAGTAAAGCCGTGACAAAGGATTTACCCACCCCGCCTTTGCCGCTCATCACGCCGATTACGCGCTTAATACGGCTTTGCGGATGCGGAGCCACTAAAAAACTTTCCGGCTTTTTATCGTCGCATTTTTGCGCGCAGTGGGCGCAATCGTGATTACAGTTTTCGCTCATTTTTCCCCCTCACAATAATTTTAAATCTTTGTCCGCTAAGGCGCTAATTAAAAAACGTCCGTCCTGCAATCGTTTTAATTGCGCATAGGCGGCAGTATCATACTTTTTTGCGGTTCCTTCTTTAAAATAGAATTGGTGCGGCAAACGAGCCGTCACTTGATGAACCGGGATAACTAGCGGCTTATCCGTTTTGGCCCGGCCCGCCACGCCCCGCTCATCCATATACAGCGTAACCTGTTTGACAGGCGCGTTTATACCAAACACATCTTGCTCAAAGGCATAGTTAATCTGCATATATTCCCCGCTTAGCAAGGCCAGCGGGTCCAACGGCGCCATTTGCAAATAGAAGGTCTGCGCGTTTTTCAGCGCGTGCTGTGTATAAGCGGCATAACCGCCGAAACAAAGCCCCAGCAAAAGAGTATAAAATAACAGCAGTTTATTTCGCATATATGCTCCGTACCACCAGTAAAATAAGGCCCGAAGCCACAAGCAACGCCGCCTTTGCGGACAGGGCCGCGTTCAAGGTAAAGTAAAATAAAAATAGCCCGAACACTACTCCCGCCGTACCGAGGCTTTCCAACACACGGTCGCGCAAGGTAAACCCGGTGTACATTAGTATAAGAGCCAAAACCGTCGGCCAATTTAAAAGTGCGGACAACACCACCGCCCCCGCCGCCAACGCTATTTGTCCGCGGGTCCAGTTGCCCTTATGGGAAAATACAGCATAGACCGCCACACAGGCGGCCAAGGCGGCGTTCGCAGGATTGAGCCCATACCAACACATTTTGTTAAAAACGGTTTCACCCGCACAAATTGCGCACCACCAAATAAGCGCGTAAGCCAGCGGATACCAATTAAACTTGCGCTTCACAAACAGCCAAAGAGCCACGCCGAACGCGCAAAAGGCGGAAAGTGCCACGGCAAACTTGTTCCAGTTCCACTCCCAATCCACCTGGGCATACAAACTGCTGGCCGCCGCCGCACACCACAAAAAGCGGTTAAAGGGATTTCTAAAAAGCGGATAAGAAATAGCCGCCACCGCCAGTACGCCCATCCAAACGGACACACCGGGGATATCCTTCAGCCGGAAGGCCAGTATAATTTGCCCGGCCAGGCCAATGAGTCCCCCTAACTGGCGGCGCCACGCCCCGCGCAAGGGCGGTAAATTGGAAGAGGTTTTTGCAAGCAGAACACCCGCGCCAAAAAACAGTACCCCGCGCCCTAATACCGGGATAATTCCGGCTAATAAACGGTCGGCTATCCCCACCAAAAGACTCGCCGAAATCAGCGAGCCGATAAACAGCATAGCCCGCACCAAAAAAGGAACGGACACGGCTTCGCGGTGTTTTAAAAAGGTTTCGGCCTGCGCGCGTTTTTCAGAAGGCACTCCGCTTAAAATTTCACTCGTGTTCATTTTATTTCCTCCCGCGCGCTAAACCATAAGCGATAACTGACGATTCCGCTCCCGACAAAAAGCAAACAATAAATAAGCAAACCAAAGGTGCGAAATCCCAACCATTGATCCAGATACGCACAGATAAGCCCCGTCAACGCGAGCGCGTTCCAAGCAAAGAGAGCCGCGTCTTTTTTGTACCGAGCATAACACAGAAAAAAGCCTGCCAACACAAGTGCGACTAAATAATACCCCGCATTGGGGAAATTGAACGCCTTTTCCGCCGAGAAACCGCCCCATACGGTGGCATAGACGCTCAACGGCATCCAAATAAAGCGTTTCAAACCCTCGCCCCAGTTTTTACAGGCGGGCAAAAATTCTACCAAAGCCCACGCCGTAAAATACACGCCCAAGGCCGCCCAGCAAAAGCCGTCCGTTAAAATTCCCCCTTGGAACGAGGCCCAATAAACCGTAGCCACATACAGCGCAAACAAATACATCCATTTATTACGGGTCAGCCAACACAAGGGCAAAAGCAAAAGCGCCCACAGGCCAAACAGTTCATATAAAAACGCCCCCGTTTGATATATCTGCCCAAAAACCGCCAAAAAGGCCCCTATCATCACCGCCGCACCAAAGGCAAAGCCTTGCCCCGGCCAAGTATCCAACTTTTTATAATACGCCCCAGCCCCGCACAGCACGAGCCCGATAAGCGGCAGGGATAGCCTTAAAATCAACCCCATTTCCTGCCAGTTAGCCGCAATAAAGCAGACAAACCCCGCCAATACAAATGCGCACCCCACCGCAAGTAAGCGCACGGAAAGCCAACGGCGCGTATTTTGCGGGCGAGAACGGTTCAGCAAATCCACATAAGTAGGCTGGGTTAAATAGCCTTGTGCCAGTAAAGAATCTAAAAGTGTTTTAGGTATCATATACCTGATTATACCAATTTTACCGTCTTACAAAACTGGTATAATATAAGAAAAAGAAGGTTTTTTGTATGGGAATTATTTTTACTTTTATAGCTGTTTTACTTGCCGCACTGGCGCTAAACCTGTTTGCCAACCGCGTTATCTTCCGCCCGATGAAAAAAGAATGGCCGCTGACCCTGCCGTGGGAAAAAGTGTTCATCCCCAGCCGCGGCGGCAAAAAATTGCACGCGCTTTATCTGCCCGCCCAGAACGGGAAAGAAACGCTTTTGTTCTTCCACGGGAAAGCCGGAAATGTGACTTATTTTGAAGATTTTGCCAAAACATACGCCAAATACGGCTATGGTATTTTGATTTTTGATTACCGCGGCTATGGACTCAGCCAAGGACGGCTGACCGAACAAAATATGTATCAAGACGGCGCCGCCGCCTTGGGCTACCTATTAAAAGAGAAAGAAATTTCCCCGCAAAAAATTGTAATATGGGGTTATTCTTTGGGCAACGGCCCAGCCGTACAAACCGCGGTGGATTTTAATATTCTCCCCTTAAAAGCGGTCATTTTGCAAAGTCCGTTTACCCACACGCCCGATATGGCGGCCTTTATTATTTTGCGCTCTTGGCGGCGCGGGCGCACGTTGCAACGCATTTTATCTGCCCTGTTTAAGCCGGTATTCTTTAATAAAAAATTTGATAATTTAAGTAAAATCCGCCGTATTCACGCCCCTTTATTGGTGGCGTATTCCCGCCAAGATACGGTTATCCCTTGGCAGATGAGTTGCGCACTGGCCGATAAAGCCAGCCGCACCGCCAAACGGTATTTTTCCCCACGCGGCACCCACGAACAATTCCGTTGGGCAGAGCGCGCGGCGGTGGATTTTTTAAGCGGCAAAAAGAGCCGTTCAACCCGCCCGCCAAAGCGCTAAAATTTCCACTTTTCCGGCGTAAGGGCTAATCCGGCGGCTGTTCCACCCGCCTCGCAAAGTGGCAATAAAGGATAACTGAAATCAAACGGTATGAACCCCCTTGTAAAGAATGGCTCCCGCAAACTAAAGGGAATAAAAAACAACTAAAATGGGTTGCATTACGGTTTGCCGTGTGAGGAGCGTGCTTTTTTGGTATAATGGAAGAAAGAAACCCTTTTGGAGAGGTGTGTGAGTGGTTGAAACAGCAGGTCTCGAAAACCTGTAAACCGCAAGGTTTCGAGGGTTCAAATCCCTCCCTCTCCGTTTTGCTATACAACCCATTACCCCGACGATGTCGGGGTTTTTTGTTGCGTTTCTCGTCGTAAAATTGTGTTTAGTGTAGTAAAGAAAATTAAAGAGAATTAAGAAAAATCAAACTAAAAACTGGGTACAAATGCTGGGTACAGTGGCCCAAAAAATGAACTGGGTACACTCGGCCAAAAACTGGGTACACTATTTTTGCACCATTTTAGGGAGCATGGAAACAAATTTTTTCATGCGCGACAAGTGCTCTAACCGCGCTTTTGCGTCTGCTTTGCGTAACATTTCTTTATCAATATAGTGTCGCTCCGTTGTTTTTACTTCCGCGTGTGATACGTACTTTGAAACATCCTCTTTGGCCGCTCCGGCTTGCAGCATATAGGTAGTATGCGTTTTGCGTAATGATTTATAAGTGCATAGGATTTTGTGGCCGTCCGGCTCCCGGCGCAAAATCATATCATTTACATGTTTGAGATTTTTATTCCAATGCTTTGAAAAAGTGTTGTCGTTTAGCGGCTTGCCGTCCTCATTAGTGATTAGGTACGTCTTTGCGCCGAGCGAAAGAATATCTTTAATAGTGTCCGGCGTGAAATATACCGGGCGTTCTTTATCCCGCTTTACCGTCCAAAAACGAATACCGCGCTTTTTGTCCTCGTCGTTGTGTGTTACCCAGCCGATTCCCGTTTTGGGGTCTATCTTTTCCAGCAAGAAATTATACATTTCCTCCGGCCGTAAATTGCCCTCTAACCCCATGCGCGTAGCCACCCGCATTTGCGGAGAACTATACTTAAATAACATAGACAACTCCCACGGAGTTAGTACGCGCACAATAGGCGCGCTGGTCTTTTTAGGTGTGTTGCGTACCGGGGTGAGGTCTATATACGGAATATACCCCTCCACCATTCCCCAGTCAAGCGCGCGCAAAAGACAACCCATGTCTTTGTTTACGCCGTAATTATCATCCCCTTTACTTTGCGCCTCCTCTACCCGTGTGCGCCGGAATAGGGCCACCTGCTCAAAGGTTAAGTCCTTTACATAGTGAGGGTGTACGACCTTTTCAAAATGTGCAAGAGCATAGCCGTATTCGGCCACGGTGCGCGTGCGCCAAATGGGCTTGCCCGTTTTAGCATCCTTTTCTGCGCGCATAGATTTTAGAAAGGCGCTCACAAAATACGCCCATGTTTTAGAGCCGTCAAACTTGCGGGAGCGGTTTTGTTGCTCCAACTGTTCCACCCATAACTTATAATCGTGCTCGCGTTGTTCTTTATTTCCGTGGAAATACTTGTCATACACGCGGCCGTTTATTTGTTTGCGGTAACGATACCCACTCCGTCCGGCTTGTTTGAAACTTGAAATTTTATCAGCCATTTGTTTTTATCCACTCGGCCATTTCTTTGCGCCTTTGTGCGAAGTCGTCGGCCGAGAAGTATTTGTAGTGTTCCAATTTGTCTAATAGATATTTCCAAAGAGCGTACATATCCTCACCTTGCATATTGAGCATGCCGCGGTGTACATACCACTCCCCGGATTTTAATTGTTCGGTAACTTGAAAAAACAAAAGCACGTAAGGCATATTCTCGGGCAAAACGCCTTTTGTTTTGGCCGCGGCCGTAAGTGCCTCGTGTTTGTTTTTTACTTCTTTGCGTAACCACTTAAAAACATCATTAAAATAATTTTCTAACAAAGGAAATTTTGCCCGTAATTCTTGTTCTATTTTTAGTGTTTTTACTTCGGTTTTTTTTGTTTTCCTTTTTAAGTAAGAAATAAATTTTACTATCAGTATTGGAATTGTGAAAATAAGTGCCCATATAAACAAAATTTGTATTAGTCGCCCGGCGGTGCTTTGCGGCTCATACATAAATGGCCATGCAATAGCGTAGGTGATATGGCCCAGTATGGTGCCAAAATTCCACGCCCACGGGCCCGGTAGGAACGCGGCCAAAATAATAATAAAAACAAAAAAACCGCCGATGCCTAATAGAAATTTTTTCATACATTATTTTCCCTTTTCCAGTAAGTTTATTTTTTGCTTTTAAAATCTAGCAGTCTGCCTGCTTGTGTTTTCCCAAGCACGATTTCTCATTTCCGTAACAGCCCGTCCCTTTTTATCAACTTCTTGTATTTTTTTCATAAATTCATTTTGTAATTTTGTATCTGTGAAATGAGGAAACTGCCCTGATGTCGTAAATTTATTATAGTGGGCATTGATAAACCGGATAGCATTAAGTTCTTCTTGTATATAATCAACATAAACAGGAATGCTAGACAATATCTGTTTTTGGGCTCCTTCCAACCCCTGATTCAACGACGATTTAATTTTTTCACAAGAATCCACGCTATATTTTTCTATGCAAGCATCTAAACTGGCTTTATTGGCTTCTTGCATAATATCTCTGACAATTTGTTCAATTTCTTTGTTGTATTGTTTAATGGACAAATCTTGCTTCGTAATGGCTGCTGATAAAGATTTTTGAGATTTTAGGAAACTAGTATCATTAAGCATAGGCGTTGGAACTTGAACTTTTTGTGCTTTTGCTAAAAAAGTTTGAACCATTGTCTTAATAATTCCCTCACTTAAAACTTGCATATCTTTATCCATTTGTTTTGCCGTAACATTAGAATCATAGTCTTTGAGTACACTATTTACTTGCTTAAAACTATGATTAACATCATTTTCTATTTTGCTTCTTTGCGTTTCGTAAAGTTGTTTCTCATAAAATTGCTGACATCCAGCCATAGCAATTACAATGCAAAAAATCACAAAGGCAATTTTATGAATGCGCGGTGATTTACGCGTACAGCATACGGCAACAAGATACCCCAAAATCAGGGGAAAGAGTAAGGAGCCTAAAACATAGCCCAAATATTCCCCAAACCCGCTCCACTGATTAGAAAGAAATAGCGAATATATAGCTGCAATAATAATTTCAATACAAAGAAATTTTTTCATAAGTTATTTTCCCTTTTTGAGCAGATTATATTTTAATTCCAAATTTTCAATTTTGCTTTCCAAGGCCGCAATTTTGGCCGTCAATAATTTAATATCTTTTTCCACGTCGGCGGGGACACTGTTATTGTTACTACTTACCACGTTATTGTTACCCTTAATTGAGCCGGAGTTATCAAAAAAATAATTAATGGGTTTTTTTAATATGTCCGAAACCTGCATCAAGGTTTCTAAGTCTGGACTGCCACGCCCCTTGAACCACGCACTAATTGCCCCTTGTGTACGGCCTAATTTTTTGGCCAATTCGGTTTGTGTAATAAACTCTTCTGCCATAGCGATTTTGATTTTTTTAATCACTTTATCTGTTTCTTTTTTCGTCATAAGATTCCCTTTTTAATAAAATCACTTGACTTTTAATAATTTAATTAGTAAATTATTAATGAAGTTATTATTCAGTACCCCCGGCAAAACGGGATTTGGCTTGCAACAAATAAACGCTTACAAAAAAACAATTTGAGTAATTTGCCAACCGCGAAAAGCGCGCGGTTTGCAAGCCAAAAACCGTACAAACTTTGCCAGAGGTGTGTACGGTTTTATTTTACCATATCTAACCCTAAAAAAGGGGTGTAGCGCAAAGATTTATAGGTGGGTTATGGATAACGAAAAAATGGCGTATAAAAAATTAGACGTGCGGATGTTCAAAAACACGTCTAAGGTAAAAGAAGTTATCACCGACTTGGCGGGCAATACGTTTTTGACCCGGCAAGCCGTGGCCCGGTTGTTTGGATGTTCTTTGCCGACATTGGCCACCACCTATAAGCGCAAAGGACTACGGCCGCTTGACCGTTATGTAAATGGCTACAAGGTCTATTTGCTGGACGACGTGGAGCAGATGTATAACCGCCGTGCCGCGTATTAAAACGGAGGAAGAGAAAATGATACAGGGGAATTGCAACAAACAAAAAGTATATGTACACACGCAGCGCGTGGCTATTACGCTGCTGCTGCACTTGGGTTGGCACGCTGTGGCCGGATGGGCCGATGAGTTGCTGGCGGAGGTGGTATCCTCCCGCCAAGTGGTGGGTTATTGGTTTTACTGGTGCTGGGTTCCCACGCCAAACGGGAACAGAATCCTGCTAGAATTGGCCGAGTGGGATTTGTTTTACACCGTGGAAGATGCGTACTATGACCGCGAGCGCGAAGCCGCCCAAAAAAGCCTTTACAAATACGCCAAAAACTACCGCGTGCAAAAGCCTAACCTGCTGAAAAGATTTTTTAATTTCTTGGCCAAAAAAGACCAAGCGTCCGCGCTCCAACTTCCGGCGCGGCCCGAAAATACGCCGGGCGGGCCTTTCCCACCCGTCCGGCCGATTTAACGCGTGAGGTGTTTTATGGAAAAGCATTTTGAAATAAAAATCACATTTGAACAGGACGGGAAAAATGTTGCCGTGATAGGCGTTAAGTCGCAACCCGGGAAAATAGGTGCTACTGATTTTGAAGTTTCGCTTTCCCGCAAAGACGACTGCCTGGCTACCAAAATGGCGTTTACGTTTTTTAACTTGGTATCGGCAAGAATTAAACAAGCAATCCGCGAGAATAAGCAACCCGCGGCACGGGCGTAAGGAGTGAGAACATGAGCGACTTTTGCCCGCATTGTAAAAAGTTATTAAAGCCCGGAATGGAAACACACCTCGGTATATGCCGCAAGTGCCGGGAGGAATTAAACAAACAGGAGGCCCACCCTCAATGAAAAAAAATAACAAAAGCCAGCGTGAGCGTTCAAAGAAAAATGCGCTAATTCAAGGCGGAAACGAGGGAGTAATACTGGAGGAACGCGCGCAAAGCGCGGAGGTATACGACCGAGTGAGCAATGCCGAAGTAGCGGATTTTGCGCCGAACGCGGCCGTACTGCTGGATTTGGACGGCGTGCTTTGCGAAAACACGTTCCGCCGCGAGTTCGGCGACGACAGGGATTATGCGTTGTTCGGCCGCCGGTGCGGCAACGCCGTGGCGATATGGGATTTTGTATGTTTTGCCCGTGCGCTGAAAATGGACAACGTGGCCATATTTATTTTAACTGCCCGAAGCGAAAGCCTCCGCGGCTTAACGCTAAACTGGCTGAAAGAAAAAAACGTACCCGTGGACGAACTTTTAATGCGCCCAAAAGGAAACAAACAGCCGGACTATGCGCTTAAAAAAACAATGCTTGCCAAACTGGCGCACAAATACGGGTTTGGCCGTGAGGGTGGCCTGCTGCCTTTAATGGCCGTTGACGATGACGCGGAGACGGTAAAGATGTATGCGGATGCAAATATACCGTCTTTCCTGCCGCCCAACGTGCCCACGGTGCTGATATGAAAAAAAGCAGAGAATCCGAAATTGATACGTTTGTAATCGGCCCAGCGGTTTGTAAGAACTTTACAAACAAAGACCTATGCCATTATTGCGTAGCAAAAGGGATGTACAGTAATTCTATTTGCTTTGCGCGGCCCACCGGAAGCATTAACACGGTGAAAGACGGTGAAGCGCGAACGCTTGCCGAAGTTATCGGCGGTGGAACTGTATTGTAAAACATCGGCCTATCAACCTTATCCGCCCGGCACAAACATTATACCGGGACGCCGACCCGGCCAAACAAAAAGCCCTTGAACTAAATAAGGAGTTAAAAAGTGAGAGTAGAAACGTTTAACGAAATAATACAGGCGACGAAACACGCCGAGGAAAAGCACCCGTTCTTTGCCGAAAACCCGCAACACGCCGTTAGTTTGGCCACGGAGGAATTGGGCGAAGTGGCAAAGGCCGTAAATGATGGCAACCTGGAACAGGCAAAGGCCGAGGCCTTAGATACCATAGCCGTACTCGTGCGGTTTATTTATATGTTAGAGGATTTGTAATTATGGAGCCCACATAACGCATTGACGGACACGAACTTTATCTCGGCGACTGTATGGCTGTATTGGCAGACTTCCCAAAGCACAGCCTTGATTTGGTACTGACCGATGTGCCGTACAAGCAAGAATTTCACGGCCGCGGGATGAGTGCTGCCCGGCCGAACTACCTAAAAATAAAAGAGTACGGTAGTGATAAAGATTTGGATTACAGGGATTTTTTGATGCTTTGCATACGCAAATTGCGTAAGTTAAATTTCTTTACGTTCTGCGACAAAGAAACGAAATTTGAGTTTATTAAATTCGCCAAAGACCACGATTTTGGATATAAGGAACTTTGCTTTTGCAAGACTTCGCCCACGCCGTTTTGTAATAACCAATGGCTTGCGGATGTGGAGTATGGGGTACATATTTTTAAGAACTTAGACGTAATGGGTACATACAAAACAAAACGCTCTTTCTTTGTGATGGATAACTTCAAAGAGGATGGAGTGCCGCACCCGTCGGCTAAAAAGGTGGAAATAGTACGCAAAATTTTAATGAACATTTCCGTAGAGGGTAATGTAGTGTGCGACCCGTTTATGGGCTCCGGCACTACCGGGCTGGCGTGCCACCGCTTAAAACGCGCTTTTATAGGCGTAGAGAAAAACCCGGAGTATTTTAATTTGGCTTACGGCCGGATGAAAGCTGAGGTCAACCAATTACAACTTTTTTAAGGAAGCTTTTTCCGGCCAAATAAATACTGGGCAATCTGCTGCTTTAAATCTTTTATTCCCTGGGAAGCCGATGACCACGGAAGCCAGCTTAATACATCTGAAAAAGCAATTGTCAGCGAAAGACTTCCTGAATCATAAATATCGTCTCCGGAATACCATTCACCGGCATTCATAAGCAGCGGCGAATAAGAATAATTCACAGCAAGACTTGGCGTATATATTGAAAGTTTTTTTGCGTTCAAACCTAATTTTGCAATTTCAATAGTTTTTTTCATAGACAATATTTCATTGCTGGAAGCAACGTAATCTTTTACAAGACTGTCAGCATCTACAGAAATAGTTTTTGGATTTATATCTCCCTGCAGTTCAATTTTTGTTCCGAACGGCAAGCCAAGAAGAAAAGCAAAAGTATCAAAACTCTGGTTAAGCTGGTTTTCCGCCTTTAAAACAGAAGGCTTTTTGTTTTCGTATGTAACCTGACTGTTTAAAACCTGAAGTTCCGGCGTAAGTCCATTCCTGTAATTTATTTCAGCCTGCTCATAACGAGCCTTTGCGTTTGCAAGACCTTCTTTGTTTATTTTTAAATTTTCCTGCTGAATCAAAAGTCCGTAGAACAATTTTCTGATATTCATTTCCATCTTTGTGCAGGAAGTATCATAAGAAATCAATCCGGCTTCATACTGCTTTTTTGCAATCTGTATCTGAGAAACCATCGCCATATTAAAAGCCCATGAAACTCCGACTTTGCCAACCACAGCCCATCTGTCTTCTTCGCTGTCAAAATCTGTCTGAGGTTCAGTATGCAGAATAGATGAAACTAATTGAGACATCGCTGCCGCAGTACCGCCATAATCGTTTGTTCTTGCCGCTGTTCCGCTAACTCCAGCAGAAGGCAAAAACGTATTCCAGGAATTGCTGTTCGCGCGTTTTTTTATTTCCAAGTCAATTGCAGCGCTTTTTAGCGACTGATTGTTTTTCAGCGCAATCAAAAGTCTTGTCCGCTGCTTGAGGTAAGCGATTGCGGCTCCCGGTTCCTAAAAACTTCTGCGCCAGGAGCAGACATTGCCAAAGAAATTCCAAGGTACAGGGTTTGGAAAAATGGAAAGCTTTTTGATGAATGTACGGACGTTTCTTCGTATTGGAGGAATGATCTTGTTTCTTTTGTGATTGGATGCAGCTTTTCTTTTGAGAGCCTTTTGATTGACGGTGGAATTGATGTCCGGAATATTTCTGAAAATCACAATGTGCCGATGTATGTTACGAATATAGACACCTCTCCGGCCGGAATTTTTAGCGGAAAAATGGTTGTTTCTATGCGGCCAATTCCGTACGACAAGATTGTTCGTGCCGTCGAAATTACATCGCGGGTTCCAAAAGTTCATGGGTCTCCGGTTCATATTGGTTTGCCAGAGCTTATCGGAATAAAAGATATAAATAAGCCTGATTTTGGAGAAATGAGCACAATCAAGGAAAATGAAGTTCCTGTGTTCTGGGCAT
>OQVL01001108.1_pt1 | contig 15688 bp, 7 predicted proteins | sample 1691501 | NCBI WGS metagenome assembly OQVL01 (sample SAMN03418253, study PRJEB22391) | human gut metagenome | biome: human-gut; feature: organic feature; material: feces | host: Homo sapiens | place: Tanzania | collected 2013-01 | reverse complement strand
CGAGTGGCGAGACTTGAACTCACGGCCTCTTGACCCCCAGTCAAGCGCGCTACCAACTGCGCCACACCCGGATAGCGAATGATATAATACCATATACTTTTGCCGATTGCAAGAGTTTTTTGAAAAAATATCGTATTTCGGAATATTTTTCCGCACGGGTTTCGGTGCAATATGAATTTTGTGGGTGATACCAAGGCGCTGTGTGTTCGTTTGCGGGAAATACACAGCGCCGTATCAGGGGCTTCCCGTGTTTCACATCACAGCTCGCATTCGTCGTACTCTTCGTATCCTTTGCGTATTACTTCAATATAACCTTTAAGCATATAATTGTCATACTTTATGTTATAGTTACGATAGTCCCATATCATGTTTCTGTTGCAGTCAACTGCAACTTCAAAATCGGATTTGCCGTTTTTGTCTGTTTTTTCTATAATCTTCATAAGGTCAAATACGTGCATATCGTCAATTATGCCCCTGCCCGCACCGTCAATAACTTTCGGGTAGGCTCTGCCAGTGCCTTTTCGCATATCTGAAATTTTTATAAGCTCAATATCAAATTCCTGCTCACAGCCGAAATCATAAACCATTTCCAAATGCTGACCGATTTTAAGGCCGAGCTCTGAGAGCTTTGTCTCCTGAAGAAGAGGGTATTCGCCGTAGTTTTCAATTGCGGTTTCATATATCGTGTTATTGCATTCGATAGAAAACAAGTGATAAGCCATTGTGTCGAAGCTTGCAAGAATCATATATCCGAGAAGAGCGAGGTCGGAATTTGAAGAAACGTCAAATATGCGCCATATTTTCCCTTCACAGTGTTTGTATGTAACTTTGAACGTATAAACCTGTACTGCCATAAATACAACTCTCTAAGTCTTAATTTTATTTGCTTTATTTTTCATATAAAGAGCCGCTCTGCTTTTTGGTTGTAACACAGCTCCCCGAAAAAGAAAAGGGTTAAATGCTTTATATATTGTTTTTTGATAAGTTAAATTCGAGCCGACAGACGGAAAATTGCGGAGCACATTATACATGCAAAACAAATCGGTTTTTGTGAAAGTCGATAAGCCCCTCGTTACGCATTTTTCCAAGCTCCGCCGACAGACCGCTACGCTCCACGGCAAGATAGTCTGCAAGCTGCTGCCTTGAAAAAGGAATGTCAAATTCATATTTCCCGAGACGCCTGGCTTCGGCTGACAAATATGACATAATCTTTGAGCGGGTGGTGCGCTGACCCATATGAGTCAGCTTTTCGCCGAACCGCAGATTTTTTTCGGCAAGCACCCCGAGCAGATTTTTAATAATGAGGCTGTGATGAGCACAGCCCGAAGGGCGTGTATTCAATACGCGATTTACGTTTAAATACATTACGGTAACGGGCGTTTCGGCAGTGACACTCACATTCAGCACAGCGCCATTGGCGCAGGCATAAGCGGCGGCAAAGGTCTGCCCCGGCGCCGCCTTTGAGACAATATTGCGGTTGCCCCAAATATCCTCCTGAATAACAAGGACGCTCCCCGAAAGAACAAGGCCGATTGAATCGGTTGTATCGCCGACGCGCAATAAAAACGCATCTTTGGGAAAGCTCTCTTTTTTTGCGCCGAGACACGAAAGTATGTCTGAAAGCTCTTCTTCTGAAATGCCCGAGAAAAGCCGCGAAGAACGGATAACGGAAAAAAATTCTTTCATAGAACTCCTTTTTTGTTGAAAAATCAACCGAATTGTCAGATTTATTGTATTATAATAAGGACGAAAAATCAAGGAGGTATTGCTGTGAAAAGACGAATTATAGAAATTGACCGAGATAAATGCAACGGCTGCGGAGCATGTGCCGCGGCTTGTCACGAGGGTGCAATAGCTATGGTTGACGGCAAAGCGAAGCTTATGCGTGACGACTATTGCGACGGGCTCGGCGACTGCCTGCCCGCCTGCCCAACTGGCGCAATCACTTTTGTCGAGCGCGAAGCGGCGGCTTATGATGAAAAAGCGGTTATTGAAAACAAGCAGAAAAGGATGCAGGAAAAAATGAAAAAAGAGGGTATGACATTGCCTTGCGGCTGCCCGGGAAGTATGTCTAAAAAAATAGAGCATGAAGAGTGCCGGGACGAAGAGGTTTCTTTTAAAAACCCTGTCAGCAGACTGTCACAGTGGCCCGTGCAAATAAAGCTTGTGCCCGTAAAAGCGCCTTATTTTGACGGCGCAAAGCTGCTGATTGCGGCAGACTGCACGGCTTATGCTTATGCGGCGTTTCACGAGCGGTTTATTAAAGGACACATAACGCTTGTGGGCTGCCCCAAGCTTGACGGCGTTGATTATTCCGAAAAGCTTAAAGAAATAATCAAAAACAACGATATTAAAAGCGTAACCGTCGTCCGTATGGAGGTTCCGTGCTGCGGTGGGCTTGAACACGCGGCAAAAACCGCCTTGCAGCAAAGCGGAAAATTCATTCCGTGGCAGGTCGTGACCGTTTCAACCGACGGAAGAATACTTGACTGAAAACAAAATCATTTGAAGTGTTGGCTCTTAAAATAAAATTACCGTTTTTTACAGAAAAAATCCTGCACATTGTAAGTCAGGATTTTTTTCTTTGTTTAGGCATAAGAGAGCCGTACCGTGTTCGACTCTCTTATACCTGAAAATTCATCAAAAAGATTTTTCACGACGCGCGAAAGTGCGCTGTAAAAACGGCGGGCTTAGAGTTACTCTTTAATTTTTCTTACCGCCGCGAGCAATCCGCAGAACATCCACAAATTGCCGAAGGCTATCCACGCGCATGAGAGCGCATTTGCAAAAGCAAAATTTCCGAATGCACCTAAAAGCATTGCAAAAGCCATGCCCACAAAAACGGAAAACAGCGCGCAATATTTCGGGCACGGTGTAAGGCACTTTAAAAATGCTTTGATTTGTGCGATTTGCAAAACGGCAAGGAATATAAAAAACAACACGGTTGCGGGCAAAAGGAAAAATGAGGCGTATTTTAATGCGCTGTCATACGGCAAGCCGTGCTTTATTAAAAACACAAGAGCGCAAACGGGCACATGAAAGCCGCATGCGCCGAACATAAGATACCCGAATATCCCCGCGCGGTAACTGTGGGCATATTTCGGCGAATACGGGCTATCATACGGTAAATTCCGAAATATGAAAGCCCTTCGAGCGTCATACCGAAAAGTCCGAGCAGTGCCGCGGCAATTCTTTTAAAATTTCGCTCAATCTAATACTTTGGAATGATTGACTTGCGTATAAAGTTTAATATAATGGTAGATAATAGGAATTTTTAATATTTTTTTGTTTTTTCAGCAAAAAAAGTATGAGATACATAAAAAGGTTTTGAAAGAGGTTCGTTTTTGAATAACTATACTGTAATAAGCCCCGAGCTTATAAAAAAATTTAACAGTGCATTGCTTCCGGGGCGGACGGTGTTTTTCAGCGCTCCGTGCGGCTACGGAAAGACTGCTGTTTCAAAAGAGCTTTTGCGCGGCAGAAAAACGCTTTTTAAAAGCGTTGCGGACGGTGACTTTTTGCCCGAAGCGGGCGAAGAGGATTTTGACGTTCTTCTTATTGATTCGTTAGAAACGGATTTAAGCGAGCAGTCGAACCGTGAAATTTGCGATTACATTAAAAATCACCCCGAAAAATGCTTCGTGCTTCTTTCGCGCGGGCTTCCTTACGGCGGCTTTATGCAGTTTGATTTTTCGGGTCAGCTTACTGTGATAGATACCGAAGATTTAACGTTTGACATTGATATTTCTGAGGAGCTTTTAAAGAAATACGGGTGCGGCTTTTCAAGAAGCTTTGTTTTAAAGCTGTTTTCGCTTTGCGATGGCTATCCGCTTGCTTTATCGCTTTTTGCGCGGAAGTTTTCAAATAAAAACGAAAACGAGTGCGAGTTTAAGGGCGATATAAGGCGCGAGCTTTATCTTTATTGGGAGGACGCAGTTTACAGGCGGTTTGACCTGTCTGTAAGAAGCTTTCTTATTGAGCTTTCGCTGTTTTCAAAATTCGATTCGGAGTTTGCGGGAATTATAAGCGGAAACAGCCGCGCGGGCGAGCTTCTTGACATACTTTATAAAAACACATCCATGCTTTTGTGCGACGAAAGAAATGCATACGGGTTCAGAGGGGCTTTCAGGGATTTTCTTTTCTGGGAAGCTTCGCGCGAGTGCTCAAAAGAACGCCTTAAAAGCATTTATGACCGCGCCGCGGTTTATTATGAATTGCGCGGCGACTATAAAAACGCTCTTATGTGCTGTGAAAAAAACGGCGACCACCGCAAATTATCGGCGCTTCTTGTAGAAAATGCGCAACTTCATCCGGGAACGGGCCATTACGACGATATGTCGCGGTATTACAAAATGCTCCCCGAGAGCGAAATACTTATGTCGCCCGCTTTAATGCAGGGAATGAGTATGCTTTGCGCGCTTGAAGCCGACTATAAATCGTCGGACAGATGGTATGCGGCTTTAGAAAGCTTTGCTTCAAAGCTTAAAGCTTCGGACGCCGCGTTTAAAGAGGCAAAAAGCCGCCTTATGTGGCTTGAAATCGCGCTTCCGCAACGCGGAGTTGCAGATGTTGCCGATATGCTGACAAACGCTTTTGCTCTTTTGAAAAAAGACCGCATAGCTTTGCCGCCGCTTTCGGTTACAAGCAATTTGCCGAGCATTATGAACGGCGGAAAGGATTTTTCGCCCTGGAGCAAGCGCGACGATTTTCTTTATGCCGCAATGAAGCTTCCCGTTGAAGTGGTAATCGCAAAAGACAGCATCGGCTTTGCCGACTGTGCCATAGCCGAAAGCAAGTTTGAAAAGGGCGAGGATATAACGCCGAGAATATTAAAGCTCATTTCAAAGCTCGGCGAAATAGAAAAAAACGGCACGCCCGACGTTGAGTTTGCCGTTGTGGGGCTTCTTTTGAGATACAATATTTCGCGCGGGAACATAGACGACGCTAAAAAGACAGTCCTTTCACTGAAAAAGCAGTTTAAAGAAAACTCGCTTGACAGATTTTTGCCCAATTTAAACGCCCTTATTGCAAGGCTTGCGCTTTTTTCGGGCGATTTTGACTCTGCGGAGCAATGGTACACTGACGAAGCGCCGCGCGACGTTATAAACTTTCGCGTTATGAAAAGATATTGCTATTTTACCGAAGCTATGTGCGAATTGGCGTTCGGAAAAAACGATACCGCGCTTATTACGCTTGCGCCCTTAAAAACATATTGCGACGTGTGCTCAAAATATATAGATAGCATACATTATAATATTTTAAGCGCAATCGCGCTTTACAGAATGGGCGCAGACTGGCGCGAAAATTTCAACTCTGCAATAAATACCGCGGGCGAATTTAATTTTGTAAGAACGGTGAGCGAATACGGCGCAGCCGTTTTGCCGCTGCTTAAAAGCGTTGAAGATGAAAATAAATCTGAGTTTTTCAAAAAAACGCTCGGCGAAACGCGCAAATATGCGGCGCAATACCCCGACTTTTTAAAGCCTGCGCTTTCTCTTAAAGAACCGCTTACCGCTACGGAACTTCAGGTTTTAAAGCTTTTGTGCGCCGACAAAAGCAACGCCGAAATAGGCGAGGTGCTTGACATTAAGCTTGCGACCGTTAAAACGCACGTCAGTCACATTCTGTTTAAGCTCGGCGTTGACAGACGAAGCGAGGCAAAAACAGCCGCAAAAAAGCTGTGGCTTATTAAGTGACGGCACAGTACTGTAAAAATCAATAAATAATCAAAAATCTATAAAATAAAAGGTAGCGTTATTTTATGAAAAAACGGATATTATGTTTTTTACTGAGCTTTGTGTTATTGTTCGCGCTCTGCCCGACGTATGCGTTTGCGGCAGACCGCGTTGCGAGCATAACCCCCTCGGGCGCAAGCTCGCCAACGGTTTATTTCACAAGCTTCAACGACTGTGCAAACGCTTTAAAAGATAACAGCGATTATCAAGACTGCACGGTTAAAATTCATGCATATAAGAACACCGATACAACTGTGCTGTATGTTAAGGGCGGCACGTTTACTTTAAATTTAAACGGCTTTTCGCTTAACAATCTCACTGTTGAAAGCGGTACTGTTACCGTAACGGGCGACGGCGCCGGCGGCAGTAATCACAACTATATAGGCAAGCTTTATGTTAAAAGCGGCGCGACGGTTTCAATTAATCAGGGCACTTATGACTACCTTGAAAACGACGGCGGAACGGTCACTTTAACAGGCGGAAAATATATTCAGATAGAAAGCAAACAGGGCGTGGCAGGCGAAATGCTTCCGACGGACTATGCTTTCAGCATGAACGGCTCAATTATCGACGCCGAAAGAACAAGCGGCGTTTACAGCGCAAAAGGCGTTACTGTTGTAGAGCACAAGGAGCATACGCTGGGACTTAACAACTGGTGCTATTGGTGCGGAAAAAAGCTTGTCGCAACGCTTAAAAACGGTGATGCCACAAGTTATTTCACCGCGCTCAGCCGTGCGTTTGAAAATGCGGGCAAAAGCGAAAACGACGGCTGTACCGTAACGCTTATAAGAGATAACGACGAGCGTTACAGCGACGTAAATTACGGCAACTTCATTTTTGATACAAACGGCTTTTATACGCGCTGTGTAAGAACATACGGCACGGCACAGCTTGTAATAAAAGGCACTGTCGGCACAAAAAAGAATATAAACGAGGTTTATACGCGCGGCTCTTCAAAGGTAACTGTTGAAGGCTCTAAAATGTGGACTCTTTGGAAACAGCAAAAGTCAACGCTTACTGTAAAGGGCGGTATGTTTGACACCGTTGAGGACAGAACGGGCGGCGCGCTTGTAAATCTTTTGCCTGTGGGTTATGTTTTTAAATCCGAAAGCACAGGGAAATACATTGACGCTTCAAATAAAACCGCAAGCGGCGAGACGGTTTCGGTTGTTGCGCACAACTGCGACTATAGCACCGACGGCACATGCAAAGACGCAAACTGCGAGTGCTCTGCGGCGATAATGGCTTATACAAATTATACGGGCAAATACAATTACTACAGAACGTTTGAAGAATGCTTAAAAAGCGAGGGCAAATCGGCAAGCACCAAGCTTCTTAAGGACCTTGTTTCGATGCCTTCTTATTATAACATTGAAACGTCAATAGCAATTAACCTTAACGGTAAAACAATTAACGAGCTTCGTGTTAAGGCGGGCGACGGCAGAGGCTTAAGACTGTCGGGTAAAGGCACGGTAAATAAAATTTCCGTAACCGGAACGACAACAGAGCTTCTCTTTTACAGCGAAGAAGCCTCAAACGGCTCTCCGTACATAGGCGAAATTACGGTTAACGCTCCCGGCTCTGTTATTATCGACGGTTACGGCTCAAACGTTCAGTTCGGAGGGGGCAGATTCGGCAAAATAACCTGCACCGACGGCAGAACGCTCGATAAGCTTCTTGAAAAGAACAAAGAGTTTGCAGACGCTTCGGGCAACCGCGTGGATGCAAGCTCAATTACAGAAAGTACTAAGGAATTAAAAATAATACGCCACACCCATTCCTACAGCAGTGTCGACGGCAAATGCGAATGCGGAGCGGTTTGCCCTCACGAAAAATACGACGGCTCAACCGGTATATGCAAAACCTGTAAAATGCAGGTTTATTATGTAATGGATGTGAATGAAAAAGGCGGCGGCATTACAAGATACAAAACGCTTGCCGAGGCTTTAAAAAATACCGACGACGGCCACACCATACTCTTTTTAGCCGATTATGCATTAAGCGGAACAAACGAGGACAACACGGTCAACAAAAATATTACGCTTTATCTTTTCGGAAAAAATCTGACAGCCGGCACCGCAGATACTCTTACAATCGGCAAAAATGCGTCCGTAACAATTAAAGAAAGTAGCAGCGCGCTTGCAAAAATAAACGTTTTGGGCGGACTTACAATAAGCGACGGAACATACTCCGCTGTTACGGTGGACGGCGGCACGCTCAGGATGAGCGGCGGCATACTTAATTATGTGACGTCTAAAAACGGCACACTGACATTGAGCGGCGGCATATGCAACTCTTTGACGGCAAACGGCGGCACACTGACGGCGAACGGCTGTACGTTTAATAACACATTAACCGTCAAAGACGGAAAATTCATCGGAAAAAGCGGCTCATTTGACACAGTTTCAATAGAAGGAACGGGCAGCGCCGAGATTACATCGGGCACATACAAAAAGCTTACTGTCGAAAATTCCGACTCCGAAACGCTTGAAAGCCTTCTCGGAAAAAACAGCGTTTATAAAACCTCAACGGGCGAGCTTACCGTTGCAAACGGTCTTAAAACGGTTGAAAACGTTTCGGTCGTTTATCACAGTCACTATTTCAACGGCACCGCCAATTGCCGTGACTGCGACATGGTGTGCGAAAATCACATCTATGACAGTGACGGTAAGTGCACAATCTGTAAAACAGCCGCACCATTTATTGTAAAAATCGGCGACAGCGAGCCTTACTACGCCACGGTTAAAGAGGCTGTGGCGGCAGCAAAAAACGCAGGCGATAAAGTGTGCTTACTCACACTTAACAGCAATTTTGAAGTAACGGACGAAAGATTGTTTAAAGTAACCTCCGGAAAGCTCACAATTGATTTGAACGGTTATACACTGAACGCAACAAAAGATGTTTTATATATTACGGGCGGCAAAGTTACCGTTACGGACTCTAAAAATTCCGGCGGCACACTCAGGTCCTCGACCGCAAAGCGTCTGATATATATAAACGGCGGACAGCTTACTCTTGCAAACGGTATTTACCGCGGCAGACCGTCGCTTCTTGTTGAAGGCAACGCCGAAGTCGTGCTTGACAAACCCAAATTCGGCGCGGTAAAGCAATATGCGGCAAGCGTTACTCTTAACGGCGGAACAACGCTTGTGACGGGGAATATGTCTCTTGAAAGCGGACTGTTTTCAGTCAAGAGCGGAAAGCTGCTTCTTAAAGGCGGTCGATTCGCCGAAATTGCCGTTACGAGCGGCACTCTTGAGGATATTTTGAGCGACGGCTATACGTATAAAGATTATTACGGGCAGTTTATAACAAAATACGCCGTTTCAAGTATGAAAAATATCAGGGTTGTGGCGCACGACCACAGCTTCGGTCTTGACAGCACATGCACTTCGTGCGGATTTGTCTGCGAAAAGCACAGACTTGCGACAGACGGCATATGCACGCGCTGCGGCTATAACACAAGCCCCACGACCGTTACAAAAGACAATTATAAAGAATTGGGTCTTACCGAAGATTACATCGGTTTCAGCGCTATAAGAACGCTTGACCACCTCATAAGCTACTCAAAAAATCCCGCGCGCGACGCAGTGCTTATAGGCGATATCAGAGTTGATAAATATTCGGGCTTTACGGGCATACTCCCGAACGATAAAATTTTTGACGGAAACGGCCACACAATAATGCTTCTTTTCAGTTCTGTGAAAGAAACCGACGAGATAAGCAACATTAATTTCGGTCTTTTCCGCGAAAAAACAGGCGGCGAGATTAAAAACCTTACGCTTGAAGGAAGAATCGAGGGCGCGTTTACAGGCTCTGTCGGCGCTCTTATGGGCGTCGGAAGCAACGTCAAAGTTGAAAAGGTTATGTCTACCGTTACAGTTTCCGTTAATCGCGGCGCAAATAATTTTGCCGGCGGCCTTGCGGGTGAATTCAGCGGTACTGTTGAAAATTGCGCAGTTTACGCCGATTTAAAAGCAGATTACGCAGGCGGATTTGTAGGAAAAGCAAACAGCAGTGTAAGCATTAAGAGCTGTGCGTTTTTCAGCAATAGTGCAAATGCGTCTGTTTGTGGCTCTTTTGTGAGCAATAACGCCTGTGAAAAAGATATGCTTACAATAGAAAGCTCGTATTATTATACGCTGAGCAGATGGGCAATTGTCGGTGACGGCGAAGAGGAACGACTTTTGTCCGATGTGGTGCAGGTAGCGGCGGATTCTTTCTATTCCGGCAGAGTGGCATATTTGCTCGCAGAAATCAACGGCGGCAAGGTTTGGGGTCAGACGTCTAACGCAAGCGGCGCGCTGCCCATACTTACAGATAACGAAGATTACCGCGTATTAAGCGTAGTAGGCGGCGGATATTCTATTCTTAAAAAGGGCGAAACGAACGGCGACGGCGTTGTTGATGTGAACGATTATCAGAATCTGGTGAACGCGGCGCTTTCGGAGAATAATACCGCAGAGTTTTCTCAATACGACATAAACGGCGACGGCGTTGTTGACGTTCTTGACTGTATTGCGGCAAAAGCGAGCGGCGTCAGCGACGAGCAGTATTCAAAAATCGTATCGCTCGCTTCAACCCTTACAAAGGGCGGCTACACCTTAAGAGCCGACATAAACGGCGACGGGGCTGTAGACGTGCTTGACTGCATGCTTCTTGAACAGATGCTCGGCGGTCACAGGGTAATAATCGGGACTGTTTAAAATGTTTTATGATCACGGCTTTTGCGTCGGCGTTCGCCGATGCAAAACCGCATAAAGGAGTAACGAAATGAACAAAAATACAACAATAAAAAAGAAATTTCTTTCAGTGATTCTTGCGGTTATTATGGTGCTTTCATTAGTGCCTACGTCTGTTTTTGCCGCAGGCGAAATTGCGGCAGAGGTTAATTCGGGCGGCAAGAAAACACAATATGCCACCATAGACGAAGCTTTTGCGGCGGCTGTTGCCGATGATACCGTTACGCTTTTTTCCGATATTACGGAAGGCTACGAAGCAATATATGTTTCGGGCGGGCCTTACACGCTTGACCTTAACGGGCATAGAATAGATACTTCGAGGATTCTTCTTGTCGGCGATGTAGATGAAAACAATAATTTTTTAAACGGATATCTTACCGTAAAAGACAGCAGTGAAAGCAAAACGGGCTATGTTCGCTATCTTTATCTTTTAAGCGGCGAAATGACCGTTGAAAACGGCAGCTTCCATCAGATAGTCAACTCGTCAACCGACTCTGTCGGCAAAATCATCGTAAAAGGCGGCACGGCAGACGAGGTTTCAAGGGCGGGCAAAGATGTTAAGGTTGAAATTTCGGGCGGAACCTTCAGCGCCGTTTATGACTATGCAAACCAAAAACCCGCCGAATTGCTGGCAGAGGGCTTTGCGTTTGCAAATAAAAATACAGGGAAGATTGAGGACGGTTATTCATATGGCGGAGTATCGAACGTGACTGCTGTTCCACACACGGTGCACAACACAAACGGCACGAACGGCGCTTGCGAATGCGGACTTCTTTGCTATCACAACGGCACTCCCGAAAGAAGAGCCGGCTATTTTGAAAGAGCGGTTTGCTCTCTTTGCCACGCGGAATACGGCGAATGCTTAAAGGATACGACAGTGCCGACGGGCGAAGTTACAATAAAAGAGCGCTCGGGGTTAAAGTCGCTTTTAAATGCCGTATCTTTCGGATTATTCTTTAAAAACGATGTCACCGCCGAAATTACGGGCGAAGACGACAGCTATACCCACGAAGGCTTTGATAAATCAAAACACGAAGTAAAGCTTGAGTATTTTATAAGTGATGATGCTATAAGCGAAGAAGCTTTAAAAACAGCCGATTTTACAGAATATACAGGTCCTGTAAGCATATTAAAAGAGGGCAAATATGTTGTATATGCGCGTATAACCGACTTTGCGGGCAATGTTTCATACATCTCGTCAAACGGCTTTGAAATAGATAAAACCGCTCCCGCGTTTTACGGTATGGAAAACGGCGGACATTATGCATTCTGCCTTGAAAAAACCGTTACCGTTATTGAAAAGAATATTGCCGAAATAACGCTTGACGGCAAAGCGGTAACAGCCGATGAAAACAACGGTATTACCGTTTCGGGCGATTCTTCGGAACACACAATCACCGTAACCGACAGTGCGGGAAATAAATCTACGGTTTATGTTACTGTTTACGCTTCGCACAGTTTTGACGAAAAAACCGACGTCTGCACAAGGTGCAAAAGCCCCGCCGTGGCAAAAATACTTTACCCGACCGCTCCTACAGAGCGTTTTGCTTCGGTTGAAGAAATGCGCAAGGCTGTCTCGGGCACTTCGTATAATAACGCCAAGCTCCTCCTTCTTAAAGACATTACGCTTGACGGCGTGTTTTATATAAGCGGCGAAGAGCTTACGGTTGATTTGAACGGCAAAAGCCTTAACTGCGGCGATGTTTACATCAATACGCAGTCGGACGTTGCGTTTATCTCTTCAAACGGCGAAGGGACGCTCAGCGCCGACATAACGCTTGACTCTGAAAACGCCGCTTTAACTTTAGGCGAGGGCTTGGGCGATGTTAAAAGCGTTCACATAAAAAACGGCAGTCTTACGGTGCTTTCGGGCAGATACGGCAAAATCACCGTCGAAAACGGCAAAAATTCCGTAAGCCTTTGCGGCGGCAGCTTTGAAAATATTTTAAGCGCCAAAAATCCCGAAAACTTTCTTGGGAGCGGCAAAAAATTCTTTTTGGAAAAAACCGACGGCACATTCTCTCTTTGCGGCGGTTTCACAAATCTTGACGGCTCATATGAATTTTCGGCAGACTCAGAAAATAAGTGCGTTTTCGTTGCAGAGCACTGCTATAAAGACGGCAAATGCATTGACTGCGGGGCGCTTCTTCCCGTAAAAATTACATACGGCGAAAATACCGAATATTTTGAAAAGCTTTCAGAGGCTGTCGAAAAGCTCAATAATGAGGGCGGCGGCAGGCTTGAAATAAGAAAGAACGCCACCGCCGACAAAAAGAATATTACCGTTTCTTCAAATATTAAATTCGTTTTAACAAAAAGCGAGCTTTCGGGGAAAAAGCTGACCGTAAAGTCGGGCGATGTCACATTTGATGCTTCGGGCTTCGGCGTTGTTTCGTGTCCGCTTTATGTTATGGGCGGCACCGTTACCGTAAATTCGGGCAATTTCTCTTCGGCGACTGTTATGAACAGGGGCGCGTCGCTCAATGTAAACGGCGGCGTTTTCACGGTGTTAAAAGCGACGAACAGCGGCAGACTCAATATATATAAGGGCGAAATAAAATCCCTTAAGCATTTGAGCAAAAGCGCCGATGTAAAGCTTTACGGCGGAAATTATTATAATTTAAGCACACCCCAAAACCCCGAAGATTTATTAGCCGAGGGCAAAAATTATTATATACCGTCAAAAGGTACGGTCGCAGAAGAGGGCGACTTCACAAAAGACGGAATAAGATATACCTTTATCGGCAACAGCAGCAAATTTCTTTTGGTAGACGGGCATCGCTATAAAGACAATGTTTGCATTGCCTGCGGCTATTCGCGGCCGATAAACGTAAAAATAAGAGACGATATGCAGTTTTTTGCCGAGGATTTTGACGACGCCGTAAGCGCTTCGGAATATTTCGGCGCGGGCACATACGAATTTTACAGAAGCGTTGAGCGCGGCGAAAACGAAATAACAATTGCAAGAAACAGCGTTACATTGGCGCTTTCCGGTAACTCACTTTCAGGCGGCGACATTCGCGTGGGAAGAAACATTTCGCTTACCGTTCCAAAAGGCGAGGGCACAGTTAATTGCAGGCTTATTGTAAACGGTACGGCGCGTTTTGAGGGCGGCACCTTCAAGGGCGAAATTTCAATCGAAGGCGGCAAGGCTGAAATCGGCGGCGGTGAATTTTATAAAATCACTTCGACCGAAAACCCTGAGCAGTATCTTCTTGACGGTTACGAATTCAGACTTGTAACGGCAGACGGCGTTAAAGAAGCCACTGACGTGTTTACTCTTGAAAACGGCGTGTATAAGTTTGACGGCGGCGAAAATTCATATCTTGTCGCAATTAAAGACCATTATTATTACGACGGCGTTTGCGTTTTGTGCGGCGAAGCCGAAAAGCCCGAAAAGCTCACCGCAGAAACGGCGGCAAATTACGGGCTTGGCAGTGAATACGCGGGTTTTTATGCCGTTAAAAATTACGGTGATTTGCTTTCGTGGTCGAAAAATATCGACGGCTCCTGCGTGCTTTTAGGCGATATTTTAATTAAAGCCGAATACAGGTGGGCGGCGCCCGAAGCCGAGAATATAGTTTTTGACGGAAACGGTCACACCGTTACGCTTTATGCAAAAGACGGAATTTCGGGCGACTACGGCTTGTTTAAAAAGCTTACAAACAGCACTGTAAGAAATCTTGTCTTAAGGGGCGAAATCTCAGCTTCTGTTTCGGGCAACTTCGGTGCAGTCGGCGGTAATCTCAGCGACACCACGGTTGAACGCGTTATGTCGTTTATGAATATAGAAAACAGATACAGCAGCTTCAGTACGGCTTCGGGCGGAATAGTCGGGTATTACGCAACAGGCTTAAATTCAAACGCAAAAATTGAAAACTGCGCCGTTTATGCCGATGTTAAGGGCGTTGTTGCGGGCGGAATAATCGGCGAAGCAAGGGGCAGCGGCGACTGCACTCTTTCAGACTGCGTTTATAAAGGCGACGTTACAAAAGTAAACTCCGCATATCCGTTTGTAAAAAGCTACTGCGGCGCAATAGTCGGCAGTGACAGAATGGTCGGCGCGTCGTATTATACGAACATATATTATAAAGAGAAGGACGGCAGCGCGTATTACGGCAAAGCCGAAATCGCAATAAACGCTTTAAATGTTGAAGAAAAAAGCGAAGAAAGCTTCCGCTCCGGCGAAGTAGCCTCGCTTCTTCCCGCGTTCGGTCAGCTTTCAAACACAGAGGGCTCTTATCCGATAATTACCGATAACGACCATTACCGTGCAAAAAAGATTGACGGCGCAGGTTACACGGTGGCTCAAAAGGGCAACGTCAACGGCGACGAAACCGTCGATATAAACGACTATCAGCTTGCTGTGAACACGGCGCTTTCAAAAAACAATACCGACGAATATGCAAAATACGACGTCAACCGCGACGGCAAGGTTAACGAAAACGACCTTAAAGCATTAAGCAAAACGGCGGTTTTAACAGAGCGCGAGATTGTAAGATTTTCAGAACTTCTTTCAAATAAGGGAGAACCGCTTTATGACAATTGGAGCAGCGATATAAACTGCGACGGAGTAACGGACGTTCTCGACTGTGTGCTTCTTGAAAAAATGATACATGCAAAAAATGTTGAGATAACGGCAAAATAATTCGGCAAAATTCGGCGTGAAAGACTTGAAATTTCGCGCCGAATTTTTTTAAAATGTTTGTGAGGATTTTTTATTCGGAACGTATAATAGGTGAATAGGGGAGAAAGGATGTGGTCTTACGGATAACGGTGAAAGTAGCTACCGCCGTTTTCTTTCGGGCGATGACAACGGCTTTACGGAGATAATTAAAAATTACAAAGACCCGTTAATGCTTTATCTTAATACGTTCGTCGGCGACCTTCACGTTGCGGAGGAGCTGTGCGAAGAGACGTTTGTAAAGATAGTTATAAAAAAGCCGCATTACAACGGCAAGGCGTCTTTTAAAACGTGGCTTTACACCATCGGCGGCAATGTTGCAAGGGACTATTTAAGAAAGCGCGGCAGGCATTTTGAATGTCCGCTTGAAGCTCTCGGCGAAATGCCGTCAGAGGAAGCGGATTTTGAAAGGGGATTTATCGCGTCGGAGCAAAAAATTATTCTTCGCAATGCTCTTTCAACGCTCAAAACGGAACACAGAACGGTTTTGTGGCTTGTTTATTTTGAAAACTTAAGTGTAAAAGAAG
>OQVL01001101.1_pt1 | contig 15734 bp, 7 predicted proteins | sample 1691501 | NCBI WGS metagenome assembly OQVL01 (sample SAMN03418253, study PRJEB22391) | human gut metagenome | biome: human-gut; feature: organic feature; material: feces | host: Homo sapiens | place: Tanzania | collected 2013-01 | reverse complement strand
AGAGCGACTTGATTCCGAAAGTTTGACTCTAACGGAACGGCTTCCACTCGAATTTATGAATTAATAGAACCTACCTATATTTATACTTGTGATTTTTGTTTGTTCAAATGTTGTGACCATAATAACGGCATCCTTTACCATGCCTGTCAAGCGCACTGTATGCGCCCTTTATTTCGTTTGCGAGTCAGGTCTTTACTTCTTCGTGTGCAAAGTTAATAAAAAAATTCGTATTCCGCGCTTTTTCAAGTAAGAAAAATAGAGTAATATCATAGAAAAACGACACAAAAGCACAGTTTTTCTTGCGTGCACAAGATAATTATATTATCTTTGTACGCGTTTTTCTGAAATTAAGAATAACACGACTACGAATCTGGAAACTACGAATCCAACAGACATCGACACAAAGAACAAAAACTGACAAATGATAAAAACTGCATTATACGCACTTATTCTTACTCTGATGGCGGTGGGAAATGTCTCCGCAAACGACTATATCTTTTCTCCAGACAAGGGAATAGCATTCAGTTGGGAAAAGAAAGACAAGGTGGGAACCTACACCTTGTCGGGCTCCCGCATCTATGGGGAAGTGGTATCTACCGATGACGACCCGCATCTGGCCTTCCTCTCACTGATGGGATGGAGCACGAAAGCAAACACATCATACTACGCTTATGCCCCTTACGACACCCGATACGTATCAGAAGGCCATAAGATAACGGCACTCCCAATCCTTTTCACCGGACAGAAGCAGAGCCGGAACGATGACCTCAGCCACCTGTCTGCATTCGACTTCATGATGGGAAGATACACCACGGGCGACAACACCGCCGACATCACGCTGAGCCACCTGTGCAGCATCATCCGCATAGAATGGCAGATGGAGGACGACAGGCTGGTGAAATCCATCACATTGTCCGCTGACGAGCCGCTCTTTGTCACCGAAGCGGAGATGAATCTGCCGGAGCAGACCGTCTCGGCGACGAGGAAAAGCGATGCTTTCACCCTCCTTCTGGACAATATCGAGCCTGAATTTGGCAAACCATTGGTCACTTACATGTCCCTTTTCCCTACGAATCTGACAGACAAAGTGATAAAAGTCACCATCACGACAGAGGACGGAATAGAGCGCGAGACTTATATACGAGGCACTGACCTGCAGGCAGGAAAGACTTATCCCGTAGTCATTGCAGGGAAAAACACCAATGCCAAGGGCAACGACGGAGGCGACAGACAGACTGCCAGCACTGCCATCGCATCCACATTGGAGTCTCCTTCCGTCACTGCAAGCGATTTTCCCATCGACACAGACCACACTCTGACTTACGATCCGAATGATGGAATCGCCGAAGTGGAGGTCTCTGCCCCACTCCATAGGCAGCAAGACAATTCCGCTTACTCCCTTTCCGGAAGGAAAATCACGGGAAAGGAGAATGGCAAACCATACATCATGAATGGCAAGAAATACATCAAACGCTAACCAACACCTCCGTATGAGAAAGAATTATCCATACATCATAGCTCTCATAATGTCTGTCCTGGTTCTCAGTTGCACTGCCGACATTGCGACTCCTGAGGCAGAAGACTCCCCTATCTCTGACACAGGCGACGCTGTCATCGGCATAATCCCGGAAATGGAAACCGACGATGAGGGGATGACACGCTCCACGCTCATATTCAGTCCCACGCTCCGCGCCATGACTTTCGCATGGGAACAGACTGACACAATCGGCGTTTTCCCCTATGAATTCACCAACATTTCCACCACACAGCAGAAATTCGGCATTCTCCCCACTGAGATAAACGGGCTCAGTGCCAAGTTCAAGAAAGATGACGATGCCATCCAGATGCTTGAGAAAGGCAAGCAATACGTCTCCTATAGTCCTTTTTCCACAGTGGATGAAAGCAGGAATGCCGTCCATGCCACATTCCGTAACCAGATACAGAAAGAGAGTGTCAACATGGATGCTTATTACCAAAAGGAGCAATCCAACGACATGATGAACGCCTATCTCGAATCAGAAGCGAAGGCATCAGCGCATCTGGGCAAGTATGATTACATGGTTTCATCCGCCACAGCGCCTGTCGATGGCAAAGCGTCTTTCCATTTCACTCGTCTCGGATCCATCGTCCGCTTTTATCTGAGAATACCTGCCGAAGGATATTATGACAGCATTCAGGTCATCAACAAGGATGCGGACTTCATCATTGACGCTGACCTTGACATCACAAAGCCGGATGCAGCGAAGGCTTTCGTCAATCCTGTCACCAGCCATATCGTCTCTTTGGCTTTCCGGAAGGACGTAACAGACGAGAGCGGAAACGTCACCGGGCAGAACGGATTCGACCTTTACTACACAGAAAACAACCAATATTACGACAAGCGTTCATCGGTAAAGCGCGGATATATCATCGCTTATATGATGTTTGCACCGATAAATCTCAAGGCTGACAATATCGGACAGAGCACGCTCTACCTGCTGGGACACGACAATGACGGCAACAGAACTTACTACCGAGCCGCGGACAAACTGTCAAAAATCAACATAGCTCAGAACAAAACACAGCAATGGGCACCGGCACAACTGGAAAATGACCAGCCGATAGACTTCGTTCCGGTGGAAGTGGAGATATGGAAAGACGACACTAATTTCGACAATAACGGCACAGGAACGGACGATTGGTAGTGAAACATAAGCGCCCCGCCACTGTGCCAGCCACGTTACCGGCTGGGTTCCTATCGAAAAAAAAACAAAGAAACGAACATGACAATCAATAATTCCCACATATATCTCACTGCATCCCTGATTCTCATCGCCTGCCAAAGCGAAGACAATCTGCCTGTGCAGCACCCCGACGACTACGGTCTTATCTCCTTTTCTGCCATCGCAGAGAAGCCCATCACAAGGGCCACGAACGGATATGAGCAGTATGATGCCGCAAAGCATCCTGCCACGATGGGCGTTTTCGGCTATCATGACATGGTGTCCGCCTCGATTTCTGCATCGCCTGACGCCGTTTCCATGCTCTCTAATGTCCGCATGAATTACGACACTACGGGCAAAACGTGGAAATACAACGATAAGAAGGACGAGAAATACTGGGCTGATTTCGCCCATTCCAAGACGTTCGATTTCGTGGCTTACATGCCTTATCGTGAGGAAGTTGCATTCACCAAAGCCGAAGGAACGCAGAGCAGTTACACCCTTTCTTTCGACATTCCAGCCCTTTCAGAAGGCAGCAACGCGCTTCCGATTCTCACCGACACAAGGTATGCACCCATCATAAGCAATGTTCCGGTGCATGAGACCCAGGACATCATCGACACAAAGGAGAAGATTCATTTCCTCTTCGACCAGACTCTGACGGGCTACAACGTGCAGTTTCAGATTGATCCGTCGATGAATGCCATCCGTCATTTCCGCATCAAGAGCGTCAGGCTCTATGGCAATGACCTTCCATCAGGAGGAACTGTGAGCCGAACATACACATGGGATGCCACAAACAGCACCTGGAGCGCATCCGACATCGCATGGTCTGGCATACGAAAGGCTACGATTGAGCACGACAATGCCTTAGCCATCTCATTCTCAGACAATTCCAACAACGACGCAAATGAGCAGCAATACTACGACTCCAGCACCAAGACGCTCATCGTGACCAACGGCATCTACCGCAAATGGGGCAGTGATTTCTACGCCATCCCCGACGCTTCATTCAATCCTACCATCGAGGTGACTTACGATGTGGAGCTCTCAAGGGACGGGAAAGTAACGACAAGAGAGGACGTCACGAGCCGTATCGCATTCAGCAAAGCGAATTTCGACTCGATAAAAGCCGGACTTCCAGGGCACATAAACGCCATCCGCATTCTCATAAAGCCACGCTATCTCTACGTTCTTGCCGACGAAGACAAGGCTGAGGGCTTGCTTCTCGTGGACGAACAGTAAACCGTTTATCCACATTCATTCCTGCTCCATCCATTTTTGTTCAATTGTATTGCAGACAAACAACGACTCAAGATATGAATACTCTGACAGACTTATCTGGCACACATAATCATCATTCCATAACAGTTAATGCACTCTCTTCGCGGTTCATTGCGGTTTGCTTCATGATATTCGCACTCCTCATGGCAAGCGAAGCGCAAGCATCAGCCCATGAAGCGTGGGCTATAGCCAGCGCTGAGCAGACCTACAAGCCGAAGGTCACTATCAATAATGACGGCTCCATCTCCGTGGAGAAGCATGAGTCTGGGGATGCCGAGACCAAATTCTATTACACCACAGACGGCTCAGCCCCGACCAAAGAGAGCAAACCATACAGTGGTGTCATCCCTTCAGCTGAGACCAATGGCAAGGTAATCAAGATAATAGCCGTGTCAGGAGATAATAATCCTTCTGACATCGTCACCGCATACGTCAATGTCAGCGCCTCTTTCACATGGTCTTGGAATACAACAGGCGACCTGCAGACTGTCCCTACAATCGAAGGCAACAGCATCGCCGACATCATGGACAAAGGCACAAAGGCGGTAATAGGCAAGAAATTGAAACAAGGCATACACAACCAGGACAACATCATAGCCACTTCCTTCACGCCAGTTACAAAGGATGACGTAGTGGATGGCATTGATGAAGAATCGTCCCTTGCATTCAACATCATCCCTAAAGCCGGCATTTCATTCCGCCCGACCGGCGTTTCCTTCAGCGCAATGGCTTTTGCAACAGGCAGCGGACTGATGGATGTGGAACTGGAATGCGAGAGCAATAAGTATCCTCTCATCCAGAGCGTTCTGCCATCACGCGACAATATGCAGACATTCTCTGCCGATGATTTCAAGACAAACATTGCCGGCATACCAGGCGCTGCCGAGGAATGGGCATTGAAAATCCATATATACACTCTGACTCTCAAAAAGGAATGGGGATTCAATGACATCGTTGTCTCCGGCACTTTCAGCGGTGTGGAGTATGAAGGTCTTTATCATAACGTCTCTGCCACTGCCGAACCGGCTGAAGGCGGCAAGGTTTCGCATTCGCCTGCAGCTCTCAGTATAGTGGCAGGCAAAAGCATTACGCTCACAGCCACGCCTTCCCGAGGCTATAAATTCGTGAAATGGAGTGACTACGACACCAGTTCTGACATGGGAGACACCCAAGAGATCCACATCGACAAACTGGAAAAAGACCTCAATTGCGAAGCCATCTTCGAGCGGCTCCCTCTCATCTCGTTCGACAAGGGCAAGACCGAGATTGACGGTAACGTGCCGGATGCCATATATACCGATAATGACGGCGGGATAACCATTCCGCAGAACACCACTCTCTTCAAGGAAAACTATGCCCTGACCGGATGGACTGACGGCGAGACCAGCATTCAACTGTGCACCTTTCGCCTCGTTGCCGTTCCTGTCTTTCAGATAGTTGACTCTGGCATCATTGTTGTCTGCCTTCGCTCCCGAGAGTATGATGGGCAGGTCAATCCTGTTATCATTGTTGACAATGACGGATTCGGTGTAGGAGAAAGACTTGTCCCTTTTGGCAGTGAATGTGCCAGAGATGACTGGAGCGCCATCTTTCTGGTCGAAATAGCCGCTTCTACCGTAGCCACTGGCAACACAGAAAAGGCTGAGAAACTCATGTCCTTCTCTTACAAGGGCAACGCACAATTCCTTTACATCAAGGTAATAAATGGCGGCTCCAAAAACGAAAAGACCTATGGATTCTTCGAATATCTTGAAGTGACCTACCCTGCTCTCCCTGATGTCCTGCTGGAAAACAGGATTATCTCCGAACCTCTAAAGGACAGGAAGGAGAATCCAGACAAGGCTTCACTGGAATTGAAGAAGTCATTACCTGCTGAAGGTTCAAACACCGGCAAGCGATACAAGAAAGGCGACAAGGTAACTATCACAGCTGAGCCGGGTTATGGTTATGATATCAAAGCCTTCATGGTGGGAAATAATGCCCTCGACATAAAGAAAAATGAAGTCAAAGACGAGGCTGGAACCATCATTGGAACGAATTATACAGCGGAATACACCGTGGGAACAGAGACACAGACCGTGACTGTGGAGTATGTGCGCAAGCCTATGTCCAAGGTGCGTCTGGTGACTGCTGACAAGTCCCGCGGCAATGTGGACTTCGTGGCAGACGACATTCACGATAATTTCTACCTGAAAGGCGACGGTTTCGTGGAGAGTTACTTCGTGGCTGGCGAGCCAGGCATAATGGCAAGCACTGATGCCGCTGACGACTATGTAATAGAAAAATGGACCAAAAACTCCAAAGATGGCGACGTGGTGGCTTCTTCTGCCATTTATTCATCCATCGCTCCTGCCGAGAATGACAGCGTGACATACTACGCCCACTTCGCTCTCGGCATTGAGGGCAGCGTCCATTTCCGTCTGAAGGACGAGAACGGCAAATGGCTCTGCAAACTGTTCAAGGGCAAGGATGCCAATGGAAAGAATGAGTATGCTGATGAGATCCTGGCTCTCGACGGGAAGAGCATGGCTCCTGATGACCAGGAGAATTGCCATTCCTTCTTCATCCCTAAATTCTATACCATCTTCAAGACCTACGATGCCACGTCCATCGAGAAGGGTTACACCCTGAAATATTGGGTCAACAAGGATGACTTCAGCGATGAATATGAACTGGGCAAGAACTATTCCTTCACCGAGGCAAAAAAGGATATCACCCTGATTCCTGTCTTTGAGCAGAATCCTGCCGGAATGATGTACCGTACCAATGAGCCTGTCATCACCTATGAATTTGGCACTGCCACTGGTATCAGGGCCCAGCATCTCAATGTCCCTGAGGGTAAAGATTTCTACTATTCCGGTAAGGTCGAGGTTCACATCATTGAGAATGGTGCAAACCTTGACCATACCCGCGACGTGGCTCTTTGGATCAACACCGGAAAGAATGGCTTCGTGCGCAATACTGACTTGAAGGAATGGGCGGCAATAGGTCCTGGCACCACGCTGACCATCGCCTCATGTGCCGACACGAAGTTTGAAATCTACACCTATGCTCCTATCTCCTCCACCACCATCGACGGAGTGGTGCCGATGGAATGCGTCAAGACCGCTGACGGATACATATATTCCTACACCACCCACAGTTCGGCGGCCCGTATTCCTATCGTCATCGGCAACGACTATTCCTACTACAAATGGATTAAGGCATACACCAGGAAGGCGGCTCGCGTGGACCTCCGCATCTCCGTGGATAATGAAGAGCAGGGCGAGATTACTTCCATCGACGCCACCAACAAGGCCACGGAAAACAGTGACGACAACCCTCCTACCATCCTTCTGGAGGATGGCGGTGTGTCTATGCTGCAGGGCAATGGGGCCATCGTCTCGTTCAAGCGCAAGTTCGGATATGTCTTTGACAGGATTGTGGATATGGACAAGATAGTCAACGGCAAGCCTCTCGCAGTGCTTCAGATGCGCGATGACGGCAAGGTGGATATGGTTGACCTCGACAATGGCACTACGACCACCACCGTCTCTCCTAATGCTGACGGCACATCCTGGGGAAATAGGACCGGCGATGGCAAGACCGTATTCGAACTTCGCAGGATAGACCCTACTGCAGAAGAAGCTAAAGCAGGCAAGCGCACAAAGTATGAGGTGGAATTCAACATCACAACCCACCGCAATCTGCGCATATATTTCAAGGAAATGCCTACTTATTACGTCACGTTCAATCCGGGAAAGCATGCTTCCGGCATTGCCCCTACAGCGCAATGGCTGGAGAAAGGCGATGAATTCACCATTCCGAAGAACACCACCCTCTACTATTCCGGCCATACCCTGAAATACTGGAAGGACAATCTCTATGACGACAGCAAGTCGTTCAGCGAGAATGTCTCGGCTGGCCACGTCTATGAGTTTGGCAAATCCTATGCCCTCACCCACAACTGGGCAGTCTCAAATGAGTCTCCCGACTACAGTCTGCGTCTCTATCCCGTGTTCGAGAAGAACACATTCACTCTTTTCGACGGAGACATGACCAATGCCGATGGCTACAAAGCCATATGGGACTTCAGGCGTTCCAACGGTGCACCGAGCATTGCAGTGGAACGCACCACCGGTGTCCTCGTCACCCAGATATACAAGAACAAGAATGAATTCATCGACATCCACATCGACCTCGACGCCACAAAGGGCAAATTCAACAATACGAGCGACGACAGCCGATGCCAGATCAACAACGGTTCCATACTTACATTCCCCGTCACCAATAGTAGCAGGATTGAACTGGAAGCCGTCAACCAGATTAGTTCCACAGTGATTGCCGGTGCCACCAATGCCAATGGCGGATACACGGCTGGCGACAAGGTCTCCACCGTATGGAAGGGAATCGAGGGAAAGCAGACCGTCAACTTCCAGAGCGACGGCAGATACTATACCTATTTCTCCATCACATATATGCCGCAGACTCTTTCCCGTCCACAACTGGAAAGCGTCTCCATCGGTGGCACGCCGCTGAAGGCGGATGAAATCTCTAATCTGAAGGCGGACAGACACATCACCATCGAGACCTGCCCTATCTCTCTCGATGCCGATGGCAAGGAAGTGGTCGATGCCGAAGGCTTCGTAGTGGAAAAGATAGGAGATGTCTCAGTCTCCACCATCAGCGGAATGGGCACCATACAGGTGGAACAGCCCACCATCAGCAATCCGCAGGCTATCATCCGACTGTTCAGCAATGGCGGTTCGCTGCTCGACACCTACACCATCGACTTCACGCTCACGGCTCCTGAAGGCACGACTCCTAAGTTCCTGTATTACAATGTCAACGGTACTAAATACACTTCTAAGGAGATTTCCATCGACAATATGCCTCCGAGCGGATATGTCAAGATGGTGTTCGACCGCACCATGAAGGGCGCTTCGCTCCAAGTGAGCCCGATACGCGACGAGATGGAAGCATGGACTGCCGACCAAGGCAGGGAACTGACCTTCTACTACTGGAATCTGGCTAATGTCAAGGACATCACCGTACCTGTCGAGCAAGGCTTCTTCGAGGATATTTACGGAAAGAAATATAATGAGTTGCTGACCACTACGCAGGAAGGCACCGCCCTTTCTTTCCTCATGCGCTTCTCCACGAGAGGCACTTCCCACGACATCTCCCATGCCAGGTTTGACTTCATCGTGGGCAAGGACGGTTCGCTCGAAGATGCCATCAATGCAGCCAATGCAGCGCCGGGCACCGAGAGATACTACATCTTCGTGCCGGATGGCGACTACGAACTGAAAGGCAACGAGCCACTCAATAGCTATGTTAAGGATTCCGACGGAAACTGGCCACGCAATGACAAGGGCGAACCGGTGGAGGACATGCTCGGCAAGACAAACGGAAGGACTCTCATATCACGCTCCAATGTCTCCCTCATCGGACAGAGCCGCAAAGGCGTCAGAATATGGAACAAGCCTACAGTGGAGGGCATCAGCTACACCTCCACGCTGCATATAGGCAAGAATGCCGCTGGCACCAATGCCAAGGACTTCTACTCTGAAGACCTGAGCCTGGAGAATACATTCAACTACTGGAGCTCCAACGCTGGCGGAAGTCCGGCAGGACGCGCCGTGGCATTTTGGGATCAGGGACAGCGCACCACACTGAAGAATGTCTCCATGATGAGCTGGCAGGACACATACTACTCCACCAACAGCATCCCCGACTATCGCGGCTATCTGGAAGACTGCCGGATTGGAGGCGTAGTCGATTGGGTGTGCGGTGACGGCAACATCTGGTTTGAACGATGTGACATCATCATCCGTGACAGGGCTGGAAACAACCTTGCCGCTCCTTCCCAGACTGCCGACCAGCAGTGGGGATATGTGTTCAGCAACTGCAATGCAAAGCCGGAATTCCCTCTCAGTCAGATGGACAACCTCGCTGACAAGACGTGGACTCTCGCCCGCCCGTGGGCGAACAGTTCTGGCAAATCTCCTGCCATCACCTTCCTCAACACCACCATGCATGTCCTGCCAAAGGACCAGGGATGGGGAGTGATGTCGGCTGGTGCAGTGCTGCGTTTCCACGAAAACCACTCCATGAAGCCAAGCGCCACAGGCACGGGACAATCGACCGTGCTCTCGCTCGGAGGACGTACCCTCGCCGCTTGCAGTCCTGCCGCCGGATCTGACGACTGCGTGCTCTCCGATGGCGACGCAATGAAATACACCATCAAGAACGTGCTGGGCGGTCTCGACGGCTACGCCCCTGTGGAGCGCACACGCCAGATAGACGCCGTCTCGGGCAATGAGGCGGACAAGGACATGAACAATTCCGACCCGTGGGATGACAACATCGAGATAGACGACGACAGACTGCAATGGCGCAGCCACCCTTCTGCCCTCTGCTATCTCATCTTCCGACTGGAAAACGGCAAGTGGGTCTATAAGGAGCAGGTGGCGGAAGCCGCTGACAGCGACGGCATCACGGGCATCAGTCTCGACCAGTTGACTCTCGGAGCCGGTACCTACTGCGTCCGCGCAGCCAACCAGTATGGCGGTCTCGGTGCTGCCACGAAGGCTATCAATTATGTGGAGACACAGAGATACACGCTCACCATCAATCCTCTCGGCTCTCTTACCGACGAAGAAGGCAGACCATACGGATGGAGCACCATCTGCCTGCCTTACAATGCCAAGGCTCCTACGGAAGACGGTGCCACCGTCTATGCCGTCACGGCACACGGAAAGACGACTGCCGAGGACAAGGTGGAAGACTTCTACGTCACCCTTACTCCCGTCGATGTGCTCAACAAGGACAAAGGATACGTCGTGTTCGGTCCGGCTGCCGACTATGTGTTCAAGGCTACATCACGCTCAAGCGCCATGCCTACCATTCTCAAGGGAAACTCCTCCGACAGACCTATCTCTGCCATCAACAACGACTGCTACGTGCTTGCCAACAAGAATTTCGGACTCGGGTTCTATAAATTCACTGGCAGTCAACTGAAAGCGTACAGGGCATGGCTTCCTGCCGGAATGGTAAGCACCAGCGTAGGAGAACAGGTGGTTTCCGGATCCAAGGGCATCCGATTCCTCTTCTCCGATTCCTCCGACCTGCCGACCGGCATTCTCTCCATCCTCTACGGCTCTTCCACAGAGTCCTCCCCTTCCCTCTCCCCTGTCTTCACCGTCTCAGGTCAGCGCATCGGCACCACTACGAAGAAAGGCACATCCACTCTCCAGCGCGGTATATATATAATAGGTGGAAAAGGGAAGAGAGTGGTAGGTAGATAGGTTGTTGTTTAGTTGTTTGGTTGTTTAGTTGTTTGTAGTAACCTCCTGCAATATTGTCATTCAACAAAACAACAAGGTCTGTCTGGAAGACAATACCGAGCGAAGCGAGAGTAACCCGGGACAAAGTCTCGGGATTACGACCGATGTATAGATTGCTGTCTGGAAGACAGTACCTTTGTGTCCAGCTTGCAATAGCATAGATATTACCTTGCAATATCATAGTTATTACCTCGTAAAAGCATAGCTTTTGGAGGGTAAAAGCTATGCTATTGCAAGGTTTTGATTTTCAGCACTTTTCACTTTTCATTCTTCACTTCAAAAGCCAACGCGTACCTTTTTCATTCTGTAGTCATCCGAAGCCGTTCCGATGAGCATTTCATACTTGCCGGAGAGTGGGCGCACGGTGTTGCTTTCCTTGTCCCACCACTCGAACTGCTGGCGGGAGAAAGGAATCTCCACCACGCTCTTGCCGCCCGCTTTGAGGGAGATGCGCTTGAAAGCACGGAGAGTCTTGACAGGACCGTCGGCATCATCCGGACGACAGAGATATACCTGCACCACTTCATCACCGTCCCTCTTGCCGGTGTTCTCCACCGTGACGGTCAGCAAGCCCTTCTTCTTGTCGTAATGAGGCGAGGAAATCTCGAAGGTGGAGTAGGAGAGTCCGTGGCCGAAAGCCCAGAGAGGCGTGCCTGAGAAGTAGCGGTAAGTGCGGTCCTTCATCGTGTAATCGAGGAAATCAGGCAGCTGTGAGTCGTCTTTATAGAATGTGATAGGCAGTTTTCCGCTCGGATTGACATCGCCGAAGAGTATCTCTCCCAGCGCCTGGCCGCCCTTCTCACCGCCATACCAGGCCTGCAGCATGGCGTTGCAGCGAGCCGCTTCGGGAGTGAGGGCCACTGCCGAACCGGAGCAGTTGACGAAGATTACCTCGCGTCCTGCCTCCGCCAGAGCCTTCACCATCTCGCGCTGGGATTTAGGCAGTTCGATGCTCGTGCGGTCACCGCCCTTGAATCCCTCTTCATTGACCTTCATCTCCTCGCCTTCCAGCTGTGGGGATATGCCGCCGCAGAACACCACATAGTCGTAGCCGGCAGTCTTTCTTACCATGTCCTCAGGCGTTGTCACCACCTTCCGGGCGATGTCAAACTGCAGCGTGGCATAGTTTGCGCCCTGCATGAATTCCACTATGACAGGGTAGTCCCTGCCTTTTTCCACGGTGATGTCACCGCTCCAGAGGTTCACTTTCTCACGGGTTTTCCACACATCGCAGATGGTATCGCCACCGATGATGACGCGCATGCGGTCGTCGCCGTTGCAGGTGACGGTCAGTTTCTCCGACTTCTCCGGACGGAACACGCCCTCATAGCGTGCCGAGAAATGCTCCAGTTCGACACCGGGAGCGAACACCGTCGCGCCGCCGTTGTTGAGATTGATAGGATTTGAGTATCTGACTGTCGTCACGCTGTCGCCCTTCATCTCAGTGTTGTTCCAGTATGTGCCCACCATTCCCTGCTTTCCGTCGGCGGAGAATATCTGCGGGAAGCAGCTCTCCATCATCTCGTTGTGACACAGTCCGGCACCGCTTATCAGCACGGCTGAAGGACACAGTGCCTTGATGCCTTCGTAGATGGTCGTCGTCTCGGTAGGGAAACCGTTGTAGTTGCCCCACATCATCATCTCGTTGTCGGCGTTGGGACCCACCACTGCCACTTTAGCATCCTTGCTGAGGGGCAGTATTCCGTTCCTGTTCTGCAGGAGGACAATGCCTTGGCGCGCCATTTCCAGAGCCTGGTCCTTGTGCTCCTGGCACGCTATGACCGACTCGGGAATCTTTGTCCACTCCACCAGGGAGTCGTCATCGAAGTCACCGAGCGAGAATCTGGCGGCGAGAAGTTTCACCACGCTCTCGTCTATCTGCGCCTCGGTGATGAGGCCTTCCTTGACGGCCTGCGGTAGTTTCTTATACACCGAACCGCATTCCACGTCAGTGCCGGCAATCACCGCTGTGGCAGAAGCGGCCTGCGCATTCGGGCTTACCTCATGTCTGCCGGGTATGTAGAAGTCGTTTATCGCTCCGCAGTCGCTCACCACGAGCCCGTCGAATTTCCATTCGTCGCGCAGTATCTGCCTGAGCAACCTGTTGCTGCCACAGCATGGGTCGCCGTCCCATCGCTGGTAGGCGCACATCACCTCTCTCACGTTGCCCTCTTCCACAAGAGCTTTGAATGCAGGAAGATACGTCTCCCACAGGTCGCGCGTCGGTATGTTCTCCACATTGAATGAATGGCGGTTCCATTCCGGTCCGCTATGTATGGCGAAATGCTTTGCGCAAGCGAGGTTCTTGTAGTATTTCGAGCCTTCCGGACCTTGCAGACCGCGCACCACGGCGAGTCCCATCTTCGTGGTGAGATACGGGTCTTCGCCGTATGTCTCCTGTCCTCGTCCCCATCTCGGGTCACGGAAGATGTTGATGTTTGGAGTCCATACCGAGTTGCCGCGATAGCGTGCAAGCGTGTTGCTCTTCCTTGCAGCGGTGTTCTTGGCACGCAGTTCGTCGCTGATGCTGGTGAAGACGTCGAGCAGCAGGGCGTCGTTCCATGAGCTTGCCATGCACATGGTGATGGGGAAAACGGTCGCGGTGCCGTTGCGTCCCACTCCGTGCAGCGCTTCGTTCCACCATTCGAACCTGTTGATGCCGAGTCGCTTTATCTCCTGCGAGCGGTCCATCATCAGTTTGGCTTTCTCTTCCAGTGTGAGTCTTGAGCACAGGTCTTTCGCCCTTTCTTCGGCGGAAAGCTGCGGATTGTTGTACGGCAGCATGGTCTGCGCCTTCACTCCGCATGAGAGTGACAGCGCCGCTGCGATAAGGATGGTTTGTAGTTTCATTGCTTTGTTGGTTGGTTAGTTTGTGGTCTGCAGTGTAGTCAGCAGGTAGTTTCCACCTCATAAAATGAGGGAATACAGGTGCAAAGGTAACTTTTTTTTCCCGAATACCCCGAATAATCGTGATTTTTTTGCTCAGCAAGAGGATTTTTAGTAACTTTGCACGATGGATGCAGAATGAAAACACATGACGATGACAATGGGATTTATATCTGAAAATCAATGGATAATTGTTTTCCGACATATATTTCCGACGGTTTTCCAGATGCAATTCCGCTGCTCCGATAATCATTTTAACTGAGAATAAAACGCTAATGTCAAAGATAGAAATCCGAAAGATCTCCGACAAGAAAGGACTGAAACAGTTCATTGACTTCCGTACCGACCTCTACAAGGGTGACCCTTATGCAGTCCCTTACATCTTCATGGGCGAGATGGGTACGCTCGAAGCCAGGCAGAATCCGGCACTCGCCTTCTGTGATGCTGAGTATTACATGGCTTTCCGTGATGGAAAACCCGTGGGAAGAGTGGCAGCCATCATCAACAAGCGCGCCAACGAGCAATGGAACACCAAGGCGGTGCGCTTCGGTTTCTTCGATTTCATAGATGACATCGAGGTGTCAAAGGCGCTCATCGACACCGTGAAGGACTACGGACGCAAGCATGGTATGGACAATATCATCGGTCCGATGGGCTTTACCGACATGGACAGGGAGGGAATGCTCGTCAAGGGATTCGACTCTCTCGCCTCCATGCACGCCAACCATAACTACGCCTATTACCCGAAGCACATGGAGCAGATGGGCGAGTTTGCCAAGGACAACGACTGGGTAATGCTCTCCATCACCGTGCCGGATGCCATTCCGGAGAAGATGCTCAAGGTGGCTGGCATGATAGAGAAACGCTATAACCTCCATGCCTGCAAGATGACACGCCACCAGTTGCTCAAGGAAGGCTACGGAAGGCGATTCTTCGAGATACTCAATGAATGCTACGGACACCTCTACGGCTTCTCACGTCTCGACGACAATCAGGTGGATGACCTCGTCAAGAACTATGTCGCCCTCGCTGACCTCAACCTTATCACTATCGTGACTGACGACAACAAAGGCGGTGAAATGGTAGGTTTCGGTGTCAGTTTTCCGAGTTTCTCGGAGGCTCTCCAGAAGACGAAGGACGGCAAGCTCCTGCCGTTCGGATGGTATCACCTGCTACGCGCACTCAAGTTCCACAAGACAAAGACGGTCGATCTCCTCCTGGTAGGCATCCTTCCGGAATACCGCACCAAGGGTGCCAACTCGCTCGTGTTCTGCGACCTCATCAGATGGTATCAGAAATATGGCTTCGAGAAGGCGCTCGCCCTCCCTATGATGGAGACCAACAGCGGTGTGCTCGACCAGTGGTCATACTTTGATGCTGAGGAAACAAAGCGCCTCCGCAGCTATAAAGCAATCCTTTAATCATTGGTTTTGGGTTGTAGGTTGTAGGTTTTCGGTAGCAAAGCAGCCCCGAATACCGACAGTCCGCCACTGTGCCAGCCGCGTTACCGGCAGGTTCCCGCCCCCGAAGACCG
>OQVL01001100.1_pt1 | contig 15734 bp, 17 predicted proteins | sample 1691501 | NCBI WGS metagenome assembly OQVL01 (sample SAMN03418253, study PRJEB22391) | human gut metagenome | biome: human-gut; feature: organic feature; material: feces | host: Homo sapiens | place: Tanzania | collected 2013-01 | reverse complement strand
ACCGATGAGATTCCCGGAGCGAAAGATAAAAAAGCTGATCGAAGAACACCGATCGTGGATTGAAAAAAAGATGAAAGAAAGTCTTGAAAGAAGAGCGAATCATCCGTCGCTTACCGATAAAGAAATTGTTGAACTGAAGAAACAGGCGAGGGAACTGCTGCCAAAACTGACAGGGAAATATGCAGAAAAAATGGGTGTCGAATACGGTTCGGTGAAAATCACATCGGCTCAGAAGCGTTTCGGTTCGTGCAGTGGTAAAAATAACATTTGTTATTCTTACATTCTGATGCAGTACCCGATTGAAGCGATTGAGTATGTTGTTGTCCACGAATTGGCTCACACAGTACATCACGATCACAGCCGTGACTTCTATAATTTAATCGCCGAATATATGCCCGACTACAAGCAGAGAGAAAAACTGTTAAAAAAATAAGCTCACAAAGCCCGAAAGCCTTGTGAGCATTTTTATTCGGATTAAAGAAGTTCGTGATCCTTTGCGTACTCGTAGAAAGCCCGGAGGCTTCTGATTCTCGGAGCGTTAAGCGTTGCGCCTGCTCTTGTAACCGTTGTGAAAGGAATGCCCTGAAGCTGAACAAGATACTTTGCGCTTGCATTGAAACCGCTGTCGATAGCACAGTCGAGGAGTATGATCTCGTTGAAGGTTTCTCTTGCTTTTTTCATATCTTTCTCTACAAAATACTCATCATACATCTTGCGGAAAAGATTTACACCGCAGGATGTCGGTGTTGCACAAACTCCTCTTGCGCCTGCGTCGTATGCGTCAAGAAGAAGGGGAATGTTAGCCTGAAGAACAGCCGAATCGCCCTGAACTGCGATTTTATCCTTAATGCCGTCCATTGTACAGGTTGTGTCCTTGATTCCGTGAAATCTTCCTGTCTTAACAAGCTCGCCGTAAGCCTTGCCTGACATATGGCAATGGTCAAAGCCGGGGAACTCATAGAGGATAATCGGAAGATTTGTGTATCCTGCAAGTTCAGAGAGGTTTTCAACAATTCTCTTGTCGCAGTTGCCGTAATCTCTTGCAACAAAAACAAGACCGTCAACACCTGTCTGTTCCATACGCTTAACCTCTTCAACCTGCTCTTTCCAAGTAGGCTCAAGGTTTGCCGTTGCAACGATCTCAACGCCGTTTGCGTGTTTAACTGCTGTCTCTGCGCACTTGATTCTTTCGTCGAGAGTGAGGCATGTCATTTCCGAGCTGCCGCATACCGAGAAAAGGTGATGCGCACCTCTCGCTGCCTGAAACTCAACGTACTGTGCATATGTATCATAGTTGATTGATCTGTCTTCATTGAATGGGGTAAGAAGAAGGGCATAAACGCCTCTGAATTCCTCTGCTTTACCTGTAAACATTTTAACACCTCTGAATATTTTTAGCTTTTTAAGCCTTATTCATAATACACTGAATGCATAATAAAATCAAGTATTATTTCATCGAATCTATGACTTTTTTCGCCATATCGGGATAATTTCCGATTACCGAATCAACACCGAGCTTATAAAGTCTTGCAACGCTGTCCTCATCGTTGACAGTCCACGTGTTGATCTCTATGCCATTGGCTTTCATTTCGCTAACGGTTTCCTCGGTCAATGTCCAGTGCATCGGGTGAATACATTCGATGCCGTGATTTTTAGTGTACTTGCCGAATTCGAGAATCCAGCTTTCCTCAAGAAATCCGCACTTTACCTTTGGATTAATTGCTTTAAAGCGCAACACGCTGTAATGGTTGAAACTTGAAATAATAATTCTTTTCTCAAGACCAAATTCAACAATCATATCGTTTACGGCTTTTTCAATTCCCGGATATTCGTAAACACCCGTTTTAAGCTCGATATTTGTCATAAAACCGTCAATCGGCTTGACAAATTCAAAGTATTCGCGCAGGGTAGGGATCCTGTTCACTCCGTAAACGCCCTTAAAGCCCGCAGAAGCGTCGAAAGATTGAAGCTCGGCAAGAGTGTAGTCTCTGACAAAGCCGGTAGAATCGCACGTTCTGTCGATTTTTTCGTCATGGATAATAACAAGCTCGCCGTCCTTGGAAAAATGAACGTCAAGCTCAATTCCGTCTGCGCCTGCTTCAACAGCTTTTTTGAATGCGAGCATTGTGTTCTCGGGATATTTTCCGCTGAAGCCTCTGTGTCCGAAATTTAACATATAAATCCTCCTCAGATATATTTTTTTATTGTGAAGGTCTGTCGCCCTTTTTTAGTGATTCCGCCGTCCTCTGTAATGAGAACTTTGCCATTACCTCTTACGACAACCTTGGAGTCGAAAGGGATTTTATAATCAATTTTTGTAATCTGTATGCCATTTATATAAACCTCTCCGGCGGTTATCCTGCGAACTGCTTCACTGCGTGAAAAAGAAAAGCAGGATGAGACAACGGCGTCGGCTCGCATTGAGGAAACAAAACAGCGTTTAAGCTCATATTTTTCTTCGCTTTTTACACTTTCAAAGCTGTCAAGAATATGGGTATGAACAGTACCTCTGCCGACAGAGACAAGATTTTCACAAAGATACTTTGCAACGCTTTTTATTGCGGCGGTCGTACAGCCTTTGGCGTCGATCAGAATATCGCCGAGCATTTCCCGCTTGATTCCGAGACCCATTATCGCTCCGAGATAATCACGGTGTGAAAGCGTAGAAAAATTGTCCTTGTCAACCCTGACGGGTACGATGGGCATATCGTCCAAAGTCTTTAAGAAATCGTCATCGGCATAGTCAGGGAGAAAGATGACTGTCCTGCGCTCGCAGTCCTCAAAGCCGCCGTAGAGCTCATATTTAATATGATGTTTTGAAAGATACTGAATAGCCTTGCTCTGCTGATAAATATCAAGAAAATTGGTGTTGGAAATGTAGTTGCTGTTTTCACATTCTCTGATCTTATCGTCAAGCACGGCAAAAAGCAGCTCGTCCTCGGTCATTACGTTCCTCCGTTGATATAATATAATTATATTTTATATCGACAGGAGGAATAAATCAATAGCAAAATCCTCATTATAAAAGTTGCAGAGAAAAAAGATAAAATAAATTATATTATTTCAAAAAAATGCTTGACTTTTTATCTTGTTTGATGTATTATATTCAAGCGTCAAATACGCATTGCGATTCATTAGCTCAGTTGGCAGAGCACTTGACTTTTAATCAAGGTGTCCGGGGTTCGAATCCCCGATGAGTCACCAAGCCGTGAACCTTTTGGTTTGCGGCTTTTTTCTGTTTATATGTTCAACAAATAATCTTATTTTCGTATTGATTTATTTATAAATTGTATGTATAATTTAATGGTAACATTTTATGAGGAGTGTATATTATGTACAGATTTCCGATTGGTGTAATTATTGACAGTTTCAGAGTTGATATAAAGTCGGCGGTTAAGAAGGCTGCCGAGGTTGGAGCGAACGGTATTCAGGTTTATTCCACAAGCGGTGAGATGGCTCCCGAAAACCTTGTAGGACAGAAAAGAGCGGATTTTCGCAGCCTTGTTGCCGATAACGGTCTTGTTATCTCCGCACTTTGCGGCGATCTCGGCGGCGGCGGATTTACCGATCCCGAAAAGAACGTTTGGAAGGTTGAAAAATCAAAGAGAATTCTTGACCTTGCCAAGGAGCTCGGAACGGACGTTGTTACAACTCATATCGGCGTTGTTCCGGAGGATGAGAATGCCGACAGATTTAAGATAATGCAGGAGGCTTGCTTTGAGCTGAGCCGCTATGCGGACGACATCGGCGCTCACTTTGCAATTGAAACAGGTCCCGAGAAGTCGGCTACACTTAAAAAATTTCTTGATTCGCTCGGCTCAACGGGCGTAGGCGTTAATCTTGACCCGGCTAATCTTGTTATGGTTACAGGAGATGATCCGGCGGGGGCGGTTCATAACCTTAAGGATTATATCGTACATACTCACGCCAAGGACGGCAAGCAGAACTACTATGTTGATCCCGATATTATCTACGGTATGGTTGAATCACATATCGTGACGGCGGACAGCTTCATTGAGGTCCCGCTCGGCGAAGGCAGCGTTAACTGGGATGAATATCTCAAGGCTCTTGAGGATATCGGCTATAAGGGCTTCCTCACGATCGAGAGAGAGGTCGGCGACGATCCCGAAAAGGATATAAGAAAGGCTGTTGAATTCCTCAACGGTAAAATGGGGGCTTAAAATGAAGATTTCTGTCAGCAGCTACAGCTATTCTCAGCTCGGCAACAGCGATTTTGAAAGAATCGACCTTGCCAAAGAGATGGGATTTGAGGGCATTGAGTTTGCCGAAATCAACCCCGGAGAGAAGAATAAAATCGAATATGCAATGGAGCTTCGTGCTTATGCCGATAAAAAAGGCTTGGAGATTTCCAATTACGCCATCGGCGCCGATTTCATCAACAGAGACGTTGATTCGGAAATTGAGCGCCTCAAGGGTGAGGTGAACATTGCCGAGATTCTCGGTGTAAAGACTATGCGCCATGATGCGACTATCGGACCCGAAGCCGAAAGATTTTCCAAGACAGGCTTTGAAAAATATTTGCCTGTGCTTGCAAAGGGCTGTAAGTCGGTCACGGAATACGCAAAGACAAAGGGCATTAAAACCTCAGTTGAAAATCACGGATTTTACTGTCAGCAGAGCGACAGGGTAGAGGCCCTTATAAATGCAGTCAATGACGATAATTTTGGCTGGCTTGTTGATATAGGCAACTTCCTTTGTGCAGACGAAATGCCGCTTGATGCCGTAAAGGTCGGCGTGAAGCATATCGTTTATGCGCACGTTAAGGATTTTTACTTTGCCGATAAATGCGTTCCGACTCCCGAGGGATATTTTGACACGAGAGACGGCAATCATCTTTGCGGTTCGATCCTCGGTGAAGGAATTGTTCCCGTTAAGGAATGTGTTGACATTATAAAAAATTCGGGCTATGACGGCTGGGTTACTCTCGAATATGAGGGCAGGGAGAGCCCGTTGACGGCTGTGCCGAAAGGCTTGGAATATTTAAAGAAATTAGTATAAAAGGATATGATTTTGTTGAGCGAAAAAAGAATTGAAACTAAATGTGTTCAGGGCGGCTATACTCCGGGTAACGGTGAGCCGAGACAGATTCCCATAATCCAGAGCACCACATATAAATACAACACCAGTGAGGATATGGGCAAGCTTTTTGACCTTGAGGCAGAGGGCTATTTTTACACAAGGCTTCAGAATCCGACCAATGATATGGTTGCAAAAAAGATTTGTGAACTTGAGGGCGGTTCTGCGGCTATGCTTACCTCTTCGGGACAGGCTGCCTCGTTCTATTCAGTGTTCAATATCGCAAACTGCGGCGATCATGTTGTCGCTTCTTCCATGATTTACGGCGGAACATATAATCTCTTTGCCGTTACGATGAAGAAAATGGGCATTGACTTCACTTTTGTTGAGCCGGACTGCTCGGATGAGGAGCTTGAAGCCGCATTCAAGCCGAATACCAAGCTTGTTTTCGGCGAAACTATCGCTAACCCTGCTTTGACTGTTTTCGATATTGAAAGATTTGCAAATGCCGCTCATGCGCACGGGGTTCCTCTTATTGTTGATAATACGTTTGCAACTCCTATTAACTGCCGCCCGTTTGAGTGGGGAGCGGATATCGTCACTCATTCAACGACAAAGTATATGGACGGCCACGGCGCAGGCGTCGGCGGTTGTATAGTCGATTCGGGCAGATTTGACTGGATGGCTCATGCCGATAAATTCCCCGGACTTTGCACTCCCGATGACAGCTACCACGGCATTGTTTATGCCGAGCGTTTCGGAAAAGAAGGCGCATTTATTACCAAAGCAACCGCTCAGCTCATGCGTGACTTCGGCTCTATTCAGTCACCTCAGAACGCATTCCTTCTCAATCTCGGACTGGAAAGCCTTCATGTAAGAATGGCTAGGCACTGCGAAAACGGTCTTGCGGTTGCAAAGTTCCTTGATTCCCATGATAAAATCGAGTGGGTTAACTACCCGTCGCTCGAGGGCAACAAGTATTATGAGCTTGCTTTGAAATATCTTCCGAACGGCTCATGCGGCGTTGTCAGCTTCGGAATTAAGGGCGGAAGAAAGGCCGCCGAAAAATTTATGAAAAATCTTAAGGTTGCCGCGATTGAAACGCATGTTGCCGATGCAAGAACCTGTTGCCTGCATCCGGCGAGCGCAACTCACCGCCAGATGAACGATGCCGAGCTTGCCGCTGCGGGAGTACCCGCAAACCTTGTTCGCTTCTCATGCGGACTTGAAAATTCCCAAGATCTTATTGAGGATATTGCACAGGCGCTTGAGAAAATCTGATTAAAGAGTGATATCTAATGCCAATTAAAATACCGAACGGATTGCCTGCCGTCAAGGTTCTCCACGATGAAAATATATTTGTAATGACGGAAAAAAGAGCAGTTAAGCAGGATATCAGACCGCTGAAAATTCTGCTTCTTAACCTTATGCCGAAAAAAATCGAAACAGAAACCCAGTTTGCGAGACTGCTTGGCAATACTCCGCTTCAGGTTGAAATGGAAATGATGTATACAACCTCTCACAAGTCGAAAAACACCTCTGAGGGACATCTGTTAGCCTTTTACAAAACCTTTGACGAGATTAAACACAATAAATATGACGGTATGATTATTACCGGTGCTCCTGTTGAAAATATGGAGTTTGAAGAGGTTGAATACTGGGACGAGCTTTGCAAAATTATGGAATGGAGCAAAACCCATGTCACCAGCACCTTTCACATTTGCTGGGGCGCTCAAGCGGGGCTTTATTATCATTTCGGGATTCCGAAAATCCATCTTCCGCAGAAGTATTTCGGCGTTTATCCGCACAAGGTAAACTATAAAAAGTCGATTCTTTTCCGTGGCTTTGACGAGACATTTATGGTGCCGCAGTCAAGACATACAACGGTTTTGACCGAGGACATAAAAAAGGTCAAAGAATTGAAAATTCTTGCATCGTCACCGGAAACGGGAGTTTACGCTATCTCCACGAACAAGGGCAAGCAGATTTTCATAACCGGACATTCCGAATATGAACGCGACACGTTGAAAAACGAGTATCTCAGGGATAAGGAAAAGGGACTGGATATTGCCGTTCCGAAAAATTATTTTCCGAACGACGACCCGTCCAAGGAACCGATCGTTTCGTGGCGTGCGCACGCAAATCTTCTGTATTCAAACTGGCTGAACTATTTCGTATATCAGACGACTCCGTATGATATAGAGACAATTGAATGAATATTTTAAACCTCCCGAGCATATCAATTAGCGATATGTAAATTCGGGAGGTTTTTCTTTTGAATGAGATAGCTCGGATTCGTTCGGTTGAACTCGGCGAATATATCGTTAAAAACAAATCGACTGTCAGAGCCGCCGCTAAGGTTTTCGGAATATCAAAATCAACGGTACATACCGACGTAACGCAAAAACTCGAGGAAATTGATCCCGGATTATGTCGGGAGGTAAGGGAAATACTTGATATTAACAAGGCACAGCGTCATATCAGAGGCGGAATTGCGACAAGAGAGAAATATAAGGGAAAGAAAATGAGGTGATTTTATGTGCGGAATTTGCGGACAGGTCTCCTTTACGGAGGATATCGCAAAATTTGAAAGTCATTTTTATAATATGCAAAACAAGCTGTTTTCACGAGGACCCGATCAGCACGGAGAATTTTTTTCTCACGACGCCGTACTAATGCACAGACGTCTTGCCGTCGTTGACATAGAAAGAGGAAAGCAGCCGATGACTTATGCGGTTGACGGCGCTGTTTTCACGCTCTGCTACAACGGTGAGCTTTACAATACGGACGAAATAAGAAGAGGACTTGAAATCAGGGGATATAACTTTTTCAGCCATTCGGACACCGAGGTAGTGCTAAAGGCGTATGTGGAGTACAGGGAGAAATGTCTGGATCTTTTTAACGGTATTTTTTCCTTTGCCATATGGGAGCACGATACAAAAAGGCTGTTCGTCGCAAGGGACAGAATGGGAGTTAAACCGCTATTTTATTCGATTTGCAAGAGCGGATTCGTTTTCGCATCCGAGATTAAAGCACTCCTTGAGCACCCCGAAATTGAGCCGCTGATGGATATGAGATCGCTTTCGGAAATTATGCTGATCGGTCCCGGACGTACCCCGGGCTGCGGTGTTTTTAAAAATATAAGCGAGATAAGACCTGCCCATTATGCGATATACGACAACAGCGGACTGTCAATTCACCGATATTGGAATGTCGAGGCGCACGAGCATACCGACAGCTTTGACAAAACCGTTGAAAAGGTCAGATTTCTTGTTACGGATTCGATTAAAAGACAGCTTGTTTCCGATGTTCCGCTTTGTACATTCCTTTCGGGCGGACTGGATTCAAGCCTTATTTCCTCGGTCACGAACGAGGAGTTCAAAAAAAGGGGAGAGGTACTCCATACTTTTTCCGTCGACTATAAGGACAATGATAAATATTTCAAAAAGTCGAAGTTCCAGCCCAATTCCGATCCGGAATTTATCCGTATTATGGATAAATATCTTGACGGTGAGCACCATTGGATTGTAATTGATACCGACGAATTGGTCGACGCTTTGTATTCGGCGGTTGACGCACGTGATCTGCCGGGAATGGCTGATGTTGACGCTTCAATGCTTCTTTTATGTAAAGCGATAAAGGAACAGGGAACGGTTGTACTTTCGGGTGAATGTGCCGATGAAATCTTCGGCGGTTACCCATGGTACAGAGATAAAACAATACGATCGTCAGAGGGCTTCCCTTGGGCGCAGTCGACGGATTATCGAATGTCATTTTTGAATGATGAATTTGCCGAAAAAATTGACGGATCGGAATATGTCTATGAACGGTACAAACTGACGGCAGACAGTGCTCCGCTTTATAATAAAATGACCGAGGATGATCTGAAAACAGCGCAGATGATGAAGCTGAACCTTGACTGGTTTATGCAAACTTTGCTTGACCGCAAGGACAGAATGAGTATGTATTCGTCGCTTGAGGTCAGAGTTCCGTTCTGCGACCACAGAATTGTTGAGTATCTTTACAACGTGCCGTGGGAAATGAAGGATCACAACGGCTACGAAAAGGGACTTCTGCGTGAGGCAATGCGAGGTTATTTGCCCGATGAGGTGCTTTGGCGCAAAAAAAGTCCTTATCCGAAAACGCATAATCCGAATTATCTCGCCGCTGTTTCGTCACGCTTGCAGAAAATTATAGATGACGGCACATCTCAACTGTTCGATTTTATAAAAAAAGATAAGTTACAGGAGCTTTTATCAGAAAACAAAAGTCAGCCGTGGTACGGTCAGCTTATGACCACTCCGCAGACGATAGCCTATTTTATCCAGTTTGATTATTGGCTCAGAAAATATAAGGTTAGGTTTGTTTGAGGCAGGCAGAAAACTATCCTCGGCGCCCCCGTAGGGTAGCAAAGCGGCGCGACGGTAGTGAATGAACGTCCTGTGGACGTTCAGAGCCGGAGCGTGACCGAGCCGCAGCGAGACGCTGGCAGCGTAGCTGACTAAGGGGTTTGTTGAAAATTTGTTAAAATATCATTTAACCCCACCGTCACTCTTTCGTCGTGCCACCTCCCCTGCAAGGGAGGCAAGAATAATTTCTGCGCCGAAAAGGGGATAAATCTCAAAATAAATCGGTTATATCACCCTATAATAATTAAATTGTATATTGACCTGACGTTATAAAAACTGTATTATATTTAAAAAGGGAGGATGTATATGAATTTTATTTTTAAAATACTTGCAAGGCTTAACATTCTGACGCTTTGCCTTGCTTTGATCTGCGGAAATTTTTCGGGATTCACTGCGACAGAGCTTGAGTATGAGACCGCTTACGGCAACCCGATGAAGGGCTTTATGCCGTTTTACAGCGAGGGGGGCGCTGATGATTCTGTGCCGTACAGTATGGAATGGCTCTATATTCCGATGACCGATCTGGTTGCAGATGACGGAACGCTTACCTTGCGTGAGGGACTTGAGCATAAGCTCGAAACAATTGCAAGAAGAGGTCATCAGGTAGCTTTGCGTGTGTATCTCGATTATCCCGACAAGGAATGTGCCGTTCCGCAGTTCATATGGGATATGGGCGTGAAAAAATATGAATACAGCGAGTACGGCGGCGGAATAAGTCCCGATTACAGTGATCAAAAGCTTATTGATTTCTTGCTTTATTTTATTGATCAGCTTGCGCTCAACTATGACGGAGACCGCAGAATTGCATATATCACAACGGGTCTTATCGGTCATTGGGGTGAATGGCACGTTTGCACTGAAATCAAGCAGGCTATGGCGACGGATCGGCAGAAGAGGCAGATTCTTCACGCTTTTGAATTTTATTTTCAGCATACGAAGATCCTTACACGTTATCCGGGAACGCCGGGTTCGAACAACGGTCAAATCGGATTCCATGATGATTCTTTTACATACAACACTATAAATTCCGAAAAAGATTATTTCTTTTACAATCAGTTAAAAAAAGCATTGAAAACCAATATTTGGAAAACTCAGCCGATCGGCGGTGAGTTCCGCCCCGAGGGTCAGGAAAACTTCCTGAAAGGGGAGGTAACGGATGATTTTCAGGACTATGACGAGTGCGTCGATAAAACGCATTGCTCGTGGCTGATGATGACGGGAGCCTTTACGGGCAATCTCACCGAGGATGAGATTAACACTGCAAAAGTGGCGTCCGCAAAGCTCGGATATGATTTTTATGTCAGCAAGGTTCAGGTTCTGAATCTTTTCGGCAAGGCGTATGTCCGAGTAGGCGTGAAGAATGTCGGCGTTGCCCCGATTTATGACAATCCGAGCGTATATATCGGAACCGACAGGGAAGAGGTTGAGACAAATCAAAGCATAGGTAAGATTTTACCCGGTGAAACGGAATATTTCACCGCAATAATCGACCTTGAATCGGGCGATAACGTACACATCAGAATTTCCGACCTTTCGCATTACGGAGCGTATGTGCGCTTCTCAAATGTCGGCGGTTCAACATCGCAGGACGGTTCATTTGTAATCGGATCGGTAAAATAAATATGACCTCCCGTTGATCTCGCTTCGGATCCTCGGGAGGTTAACTTTTATATTGAATTGTTCATTTTGTATCTGACAATCTCGACAATTCCGCACACGGTGCAGCCTGCAAGATACGAAAGAATATCGCCCCAAGCAAATGACGTTCCCATCAATGTGCAAAGCAGAGGGTTGTCGCTGACGCCTAAAAGCTCGGTATAGTTGAAATACTGACCCGTTTCAATCAGACAGGCAAAGATAAACACCCACAGCGGAAGAAGCCGTATTTTTTCGGGAACGAATATTCTTACGAAGCTCCACAGAAGAATAACCACAAACACGTCACCGAGATATGACCTGACGAAATCGGAAAAATAAAACCTTGCGATTAGTAATTCGCATATAAAAAGCAAAACGAATATGCCGAGATAAATTAAACGGCTCTTTTTGATTTTAACTGTCATTTTTTCTCCTCCTGTAAACCGATAAAATTATCATAAATGTACTTTAGCTTATGTCGTTTCATTTTATAAAGTATACCGCTTTGACTGTCGTAATAAAACAGCAGATAATCATCTTTATTTTCATAAATAAAACAGCAGTCGTTTACATCAACATCAGCCGTTGACAGCATAATCGGAGAATAGATTTTATTGCCGAGGAAGAAGTTATCATATGTCTTGTCGGCTTGAGTTGTAAACTTATCAATGAAAGATTTTACTTTATCCTCGTTTTTATCGGAGATCGTTTTAAAAAGTCCCGATCTTGTTAATGACTGAACCGTAATTTTATCGGACATATATTCTGTATATTCAATCTCGTCAAGCAGACCGAATTTATATGTGTTTTGACCTGCATCATACGGTAGAATCATTTTTATCTCCGATTCATATTTTCTCGCAGTATCGGTTATCGACATTCCGAGGATAAACGCAATTCCGCCGACAGTGAATAATCCGATAAGGATAACGGTAACGACGCTAATAGCTTTTCTCATCAATAATTCCCCATTTCTGTCTTATCTTTCTTCTGGCCCTGTGTTGAAGTGGGTATTGACCCAAAAAGTTTGATAAAATCACTTTCGGTGCGGAAAATAATCAGCCTTAAAAGTTGTTTATAAAAAAGTATATTTCTCCCTTTTCCTGTGAAAGAAGTATAAGCATACCCTCAGAATCGGATAAATTTTCGGAATAATAGTATTCTTCGTTTCTGATAAACGTTAAAAAATCATTATCGGCACGGTCAGCAATATTCTCTTCAAAATACCCTAAATAATTTCTTGACGGGAATCCTGACATAAGCATCAAATCATCATATTTATTTAACAGCTTATTATAATAATCTTCTGTAACAGTCAGCTTTCCTGAACCGTAATAACATTGAACTGTTGTAAAAATAATGGCAGTGGGCGTGAAATATGCTTTACAGCTTTTAATTGATGTTTTCAGTTCATCATCAAAAGTAAAAAAATTATCAAGCTTTTCAATATCTGATATTTCTATTGTTTTATTCTCATATTCTTCAACAAGCTTGTCATTTTCTTTGTCTGCAATTAATACAAATACCCTTATACCGAAAAATAATGCTGTTACCAAAAATGTCAGAGAAAGAAGAATAATTAACACTGCTTTTAAAACTTTTTTCATCAATATTTCCTACACAAAGAATAATATAAATCTTATTATTTCAGTCAGCTGAATAGTTCCGCCACACAATATCTCTAAGTCAAATCCTTGACGACTCCGCTAAATGAAAGAACTTTCTCGTGCTGAGTGTACTTTGTATAAAACAGTCCACAATCTTCAAAATAATTCAACGGATAATATTTATAGGTCAACATATTGATCACCATTTTTACATAATTCACTTGAGCGACGGGTAGAGGAAATGCTCATTAAAATTTTAACTTAACCGCGCCGCTTTGCTACCCTAAAAGGGAGCCCACGAAGTTTCATCGACCCCTACAAATTGTGCCTTTTCAGAAACATTACATCGGACTTTTTATCCAGAAATAACCGAGGACGGCTGTTCCGATAACTATAAATGCCGTTATGCCGACAAATAGCGCCCACTCGCGGCATTTAATTCCTAAATTCAATGCCGAAATGTCTGTTAAAAATAAAAATAAATATATAATTGCGAGTATACATGTGAAAGACATTATCTTTTCGCCCTCAGTTCAAATGCTGTCTTGCGCTCGGAATCGAAATAAAAGAGCGTATAGGTTCTGAAATTATCAACGTTGAATGTGTAAAAATAATCGTCCGTGTCAATCATGCTTTTGTTGAAGGTATAGACCTTTTTGATGTCGTCACCGAGCAGAAAATCGTCGTATGTTATCTCGATGCCGCTCTCGAATTTGTCAACATATTTGTTTATTTCTTCAATATCATTCGGAGTGACCTTTTTGAAATATTCCGATTTATCAAACTCGGCAGGGGAGAGGTTGTCGTCAAAATAATATTCAATATATTCATAACCGTCCATTGCACCGAAAAAATATACCTCATGGTCGTTATATTCCGGCATGGATTTTTCGACACGGCTTTGAACTGTGTCGGGCTCTCCTTCAATAAGTGATGAAACGGTAACTGTTCCGACAAACCCTAAGATAAGAAATCCGATTATCGAAAAAAAGCCTACTGTTACGGCGCTGATAACCGTAATGATTATTTTAACGGGTTTCGGCATAGAACTATCCCTTTCTGTATTCGAGAATATCGCCCGGCTCGCAGTCGAGAGCCTCGCAGATTTTGTCAAGGGTCTGGATTTTAATTGCTTTTGCTTTTCCGTTTTTGAGAATAGAAATGTTTGCCATAGTTATTCCCACACGCTCCGAAAGCTCGGTAACGCTCATTTTTCTCTTGGCAAGCATAACGTCGATGTTAACTATAATCATGCTTTCACCTCATATCGTAAGCTCGTTTTCTTCCTGCAATTCGGCGGCGTTGCGAATGAGCTGTGAAAGCCCCATCGCCGCAATAAAAATAGCTATGCCGATAAGAACAATTATGCTTGAGAATAGAAGAACGGACGGGTGGCTGATGTCAAGAAGAAGATAAATTATGTTGCCTGCGAGCACAAGAGCGGCGTCGCAAATCGAGCTTATTGCAATGTTTTTGAGATTTTTTGAATTGTCGAGACAAAAGGGCTTGTTCCTGCCGATATTTGACGCCGTTTTCCATGAATAGATGAGAGCCGGAATCATAGGAATCGCCGTTGACCAGAGAAAGGCCATCCAAGGCGCTCTGAGCTTGTCGATATTATCCGCATCGGAAATGATGAGCATGAGTGAAATTACGCTCTGAATCGCAAAGGCGCAAAGTCCCATTGCGATTATAATAAATTTAAGACTGCCGGCAATCGTTTTGAGAGAAATTTTCTTTGACATAATTTACCTCCGAAAGTTTTGTTGAGTGCATTATAGCATTAGTATATACGAATGTCAATATAAATTTATCGTAAAACAATAAATATTTTTTAAAAATAAAAACTCCCCTTGAATATAAGAGGAGTTTAGAAAGTTGTATTTAATTGTGATTATTACTTTTTCTTTTCGGCAGTGCCCTCGGAATTTCTGAAAACAACGAATTTGTCATAGATAAATTCCGTAACCATATTTACAAGCATTGTCACAATAAGAACTATGTAGTCAATTCCGAACGCTCCGGCATATTTTGCGGTGAAGTAATTTCCCACAATTGTCGAAATGGGAGTGAACACAGCATAATAGGCGAGAACCTTGAGCATTGCAATCGGAATGTTGTTAGCCGATTTGAACGTAAATTTTCTGTTAAATGTAAAGTTCCAGATAACGGAAAGAATGAGAGCGATAAGGTACATAGGTCCGTATTCATTATTCATTATTCTTGCAAAGCCCTCATGCTCAAGCATCAGATTCTGAAAAAATGCCAGTTTAATAATAACCTCTTTCATCAGCGTAAAGCTGCCGAACTGGATTATTCCTGCCGAGGCGGAGAACAGTGCAAACTTAATGAATTGCATTATATCCTTTTTTGATTTCTTTTCGCTCATAAAATCACCTGATTTCACTTTTCTTTAATAATACAACTGTTTTTATGTTTTTTCAAGGATTTTTACAAAAAAAGAGACCTGCCGAAACAGATCTCTTTATATTTATATATTTTATTCGCCGAAATATCTCTTGAGAAGTCCTGCAAATGCTTTGCCGTGACGGGCTTCGTCTCTTGCCATCTCGTGAACTGTGTCGTGGATAGCGTCGAGGTTAGCCTCTTTAGCTCTCTTTGCAAGGTCAAACTTACCTGCGGTTGCGCCGTTTTCTGCGGCAACTCTCATCTCGAGGTTCTTCTTTGTTGAATCGGTGATAACCTCGCCGAGAAGCTCAGCAAACTTTGCAGCGTGCTCCGCCTCTTCGTAAGCTGCCTTTTCCCAGTAAAGACCGATTTCGGGATAGCCCTCTCTGTGAGCAACTCTTGCCATTGCAAGATACATACCGACCTCTGAGCACTCACCGTTGAAGTTAGCTCTGAGATCCTCAAGGATATCCTCTGAAACACCCTGTGCAACGCCAACAACGTGCTCTGCTGCCCATGACATACCCTCGTCCTGCTTGTTGAACTTAGACGCCGGAGCGTTACATACCGGGCACTTCTCCGGAGGAGTGTCGCCCTCGTGAACATAACCGCATACCGAACATACCCATTTTGC
>OQVL01001099.1_pt1 | contig 15740 bp, 18 predicted proteins | sample 1691501 | NCBI WGS metagenome assembly OQVL01 (sample SAMN03418253, study PRJEB22391) | human gut metagenome | biome: human-gut; feature: organic feature; material: feces | host: Homo sapiens | place: Tanzania | collected 2013-01 | reverse complement strand
AGTAAGGATATAGTTAAGAGAAGCAATCTTCTGTCTCCAAGGAAGCTCAGATGTTACCTTAAGCCATTTTGCATGCTGTGAGAACATTGAGTCAACAAGACGGATAAATGCTTCGTAACTTGCGAAGAATCCATGACGACCTGTTAAGAGGTATCCCTCTAACCAGCCTTCGCACATATGCTCTGAAAGCATACCATCCATTACACGTCCATCATGTGCAAGGAATTCATCATTATCAACGATATCTGCATTCCAGTCTCTGTTTGTCTCTTCAAATACCTTCATAAGACGGTTTGACATAGTCTCATCTGGTCCAAAGATACGGAAGTTTTTAGAATCATCATTCAGCTTGAAGATATCTCTTACAAATCCTCCAAGCTCGATCATATCCTGTGCCTTGGTCTTGCCCGGCTCCACCGGAATACCAGACTAAATCACCATGCTCATCTATCATAGAAATCAGGCGAGTCATGCAATCTTCTTCGTCAAAGCCGCCAACCTCGATCTCTTCATCATCAGCATATCTGCCAACCATTTTCCACGGATATAGGACTTTCATATATTTCTCCTTACTGCCAGAGGCTTTCAATTCCAAAGCTGAAACGAATAGCCTCATCTTTCAGGCCGCTCAAAAATACGGTGTCTGCCAGTGCGTTCATTGCAGAAAAGATTTTTAACTCGCGTCCACGAAGGGAAGAGAGACGTCGCAACTCCATTGAAACGACCACATTCGGTCTGGACTGAGACGGCTTGTCAATGTCAACACAAACGACCTCCATGCTATGATCGTTCATCCACTGAGCCGCAAGCTTTAACTTTTCATATCGCTGCATCTTCGACAGATCGGCAACTCTTCCATTGAAAAACTCATTATCTGAAAGAATACGGTCAAGCTCTTCGTCATCAAAAAAATCTCTTACATCGACATCAGACTGCTTTGAACGCTCCAGCTTCTCCTGATATTCTTCCTCAGCTTTTTTCTTGGCCTGTTCAATCCGTTCACCAAAAGTCACTCGAATCACCTTGTTTCCGTTCATGTTACCTCCGCATTATATCATCATTTCCGTTTTTCTTCAAGAATCGTTTAGGCATCTTCGCCCATAAAAGTCACACCGATGAGCCTTGCAAAATCGTTCCGCAAGGTACGCGCCTCGTCCATTCGTTCATATACCTCCGCAGCATTCTGCTGACGCGCATTTGCATATTTTTCTTTCAAGAATTTGTACTCGCTATTTAACGCTGTCGTTACAGTATCTATTTCTTCTCGTGTAAGCTCCACGGTATAAGTCAGACATTTTGATTTCATCGTAACTCCTCCATTACGCAATTTCTTTTATGGCGCGAACAATACGCGCTCGCTGTGTGTTTTCCACCTTTGTGTAAATAGCTTCACCGTTTCCAAATACAGCAGAACAATAGACCTCATCGAACCCATATTCTTTCGCAAGCATTTTCAAGATTCGATTGATCTTATTGATCTCACTGTTATGCCGACGAATCGCTACGCTACGGCATACATCAAAATAGTAATGGCAATCGTCATTATCATACTCATTCGGGTCATGCTTTTCCTCCACATAGAACTGAACCCCATAATATTTCCCGCCAATAATTGAAATAGAATGAAATTCAAGCTTTGCATTTGCATCACTCAACCGCGTCTCCATCTCTTCCGCGAACTCAAATGCTGCCACCTCGTCCAGATATGCTTTCCGCTCCGTAGCTGCGCCGCAAATCGGGCACACACCATCTTCTCCGTATGTATTACAAGCTGGACAATAATCAACCTCAGAAACGAAATCTCTCACATAGAGAGGAAAGTTTCTCATCGTATTAAAATTTGGCATCGACATATTATCGCCTCCTATTATATCTACCCATTCAAATAGGCTTTTGCCCACCAGAATATAATTTTTCTGCCGACTGCCCAATAGGGCAGTTTCGTCTTACTTTCCAAAGACTCATCAGGACAGTTTTACCATACAGCTCTCCAACCAGGCTGAGCAATCTGCTCGTCAAGCTCGCGCTCACGCCGCTCCGTTTCAGTCAGCTCGCTTTTCTCCGCAAAATCAGAAGAGTCAAGATCATAGACCTCGACACCGACATCAGCATCGGAATACACCGCTTGCACCATCCCGCCATGAACCTTGACAGCAATATTGACATCAAGCTCTTTTTCTTCAATACGCCACGTCTCAACATCAGAACCGTCTCGAATAGAGGCATCCATATCGGAAAACTCGCAGCAATAATCGTCCGTTTGATTTTCAATATCGAAATCCCAACTTTCGACGGTCTTCTCATAAACCGTTTTCATCTTGGCCTGCGCTGCTTCCAGCGTCGAAAAAAGATCGACAGACGAACCCCAAGCGGCATCTGTATCCTGTTCGTGAATCAAAAGGAAAAGTTTCATTTCATAACCTCCAAATGCAGCGGACAATCTTCGTGCCGCTGAGTCAAGTATTTCTTTTTCAACTCATCAGAATAACCCCACTTCCGCTTTTTCAACGGAAGATAGCACCAGTGACAGGCGCAATCTTTGCAGCTATCCGGAATTGCATCTAAACATGTTTTGAACCAGACAACGCGATTTTCTTCCATATTACACCCCTTTACGAAAAGAGCCGCCCGAATAGGCGGCTCTCAATCACTGTTTATCGTGCGCAAACAAGCTCTGTCATGCGGTCGAGCATCTTGTGACCATCCATGATTCTGTTCCAGTTGTTTTCACGGTAACTGCCAGTCTGACGGCGCGGGGCAGAATGCGAAATCATATCGCTCATAGCATTCACAACGCCCCAGCCGGTATTAAGGAACTTCATAATATCCGGACGGAAATAGCAGATCATGAACTCGTCCTTTGCCTTTTTCACGCTGTTCTTCTTGCGCTCGGTATCGTCATCGTCAACAGGGAACATCTCGTCAAGCAGCTTATCAAGCTGTTCATCGGTGATTGTCGTATTTGCAAGACGATCTGCGCAAACAGCAAGCTCATCCATATAGGCATCCGCAAGCTGGAGACACATACGCGCTTCCCGCATCTTCTCGTCAATGTTACCGACATGCTTTGTTGCCCACTGACGCTTCGCGCTATTCAGCGCAAGATTCAAAGTATTGTTGCAGACAACACGAATCGGAGTCATGCAGACACGGATAGAACCGCTCCCGTCGTGCGTATTCGAGAAGCAAAGGTACGGCTCGACCTTATCGCCAACGACCTCGCGCTCAGGCATCTTTGCCAGCAGCCAAATTTTCTTGCCATTCTGCAAGCTTCCAGCAGTTTCATAGCGGACATCGCCGCCGATCAGCTCATCGGTAAAGCTGAAAGCGTCCCTATTCTGCACGATCTGATAGCGGTCAGAGACAACGCCAAGCACACGACCATCTGTGCTACGGACATTCGCCTTATAATTCTCGATCTTCGCACCGCCACAGACCTGAATGTTTCTCTGCTTGACCTCCCAATCAAGACCAGCCATTTTCAGCGCATCAGCGCTATTCAACGCCTCCTGAACCTCAACCCCCAGACCGTGCCAGGGCTTTTCACGCACATAAAACATAGTTTCGACATTTGCTGCCATTTTTGAATCCTCCTTAAAGTAGAAAGTAGTTGTGATGATTGTTTTGGGCTTTCTATTATATCTACCCCTCAAATTTCGTCTTTGCACACCATCCGTTGAAATTATTTTTTATATGGGAATGCTGCAGCAACATTGCATTTCAGCTCCAGCGTGACTGTATCTTCCGGAACATCAAGAGCCGCACAAAGGGATTTCCACGTGTTTTCACTGGTAAAATCATCTTTCCACAGCATCAGAGATTTTCTGCTTTCGATGGTCTCAGACTTCTTTTCGATCAGCTTTGCCGCAGCGTGATATCCGTCACGATACAGCACATTCACAATATCTTTTTCTGTCATTTATTCATCCTCACGATCTTCGCATAAAGCAATGACTTCATCACGAGAAAATCCATTTTCCTCAGCGGTCTGCCAGTCATCTTCCGTAAAATCCAAAACCGAACCGACGCAGCTATGATAGTCCATGATTGCATAAGGAAGTCCCTCGTCCGTCCACTGCCAATCAAGCTTTCCGCGACGCTCTAAATACATTGCTTTTGACTCTTCGATTTTATTTCTCAGTGTAAAAGCGCTCATTTTATCACATCCTCATCCATAAGAATTTCGGAATACGAGATCTCAGCGGCGGAGCAAAGCTCAGCACGGCGCATCAACTTTTTTATCATGTCAGCGGGATTCTGCGCAGAAATTACATATCCACGGGAATAATTGCCCATTCTGACAATGACAGAGTATTTAGAAAGAAAATGCTCTTCCTCAAACTCTTCTCGTGATACGCATTCCACTACATCTTTCCCACAGGCCGGACATTCGGTAAAAGTAAAGCCACCGATATGCTCATCGTGCAGCCTATCAGGAGTAAAATATGAACCACAATTTTCGCAGGAAATAATATGCCCAAAAATGCTTCCTTAATTTGTGTGATTTACAGCTTGTCTCTCATTGACTTTATTAAGAAAAATATGATATAATATTATATATTATGGGGTAAATATACGGACTTTTTGTGCCCTTTTGCCCCTTGCGATCTTGCGTGATTGGTGCAGAAGGTCTATGCGGCTTTCTGTATTTGACATCTGATAAATCCACTGCCTGCGGCGTTTCGCCGTTTGCAGAATTTTCTACAGGAGGTTTATAATGGAACAACAGACTTATGATTTCGGAAGCTACGCCTCTTTCCGTGACACCGTAAATGAACTGATCGACTCGTTGGAGCAGCTCAAGGAATATGCTTCCTCTCTCCAGCTCGATAATACGGCAAAGTCTATCGGCGACGTTATTGCCAAGAATGCGGGCGAGCATTTCGAGGTCGCTATCGTAGGTGAGTTCAAGCGTGGAAAAAGTACGCTCATCAACGCTATTCTCGGTCAGGAGGTGCTTCCTGCCGATGTCCTTCCCGCAACTGCCACTCTCAACAGAGTTACATACAGCAAGGACCCTTATGTTGTGGTAGAATACAAGGACGGCTCTTCCGAAAAGGTGGATATCAACCATCTGGCTGACTATGTTACAAAGCTTTCCTTTGAATCCGAAAAGAAGGCTGAGACTGTCAAGGAAGCTACTGTTTATTATGACACCGATTTCTGCAAGAACCACGTTGATATTATAGACACTCCGGGTCTTAACGATGACGAGCAGATGACCAATGTTACCATGTCTATCCTGCCCGAGATCGACGCTGCGGTTTTCGTTATCAGCGCAAACTCTCCTTTCTCCCAGTTTGAAAAGGAATTCCTCGAAAACAAGATGCTTACAAGCGACCTGGGAAGGATCATCTTTGCAGTCAACTGCTTCGGCACCTTCTCCAAGGAGGACGAGGACAGAATAGTTGAGACTGTCGAGAAGCGTATCTGCAGCTATGTAATGGATAAGGCAAAGAAGGTCATGGGCGAAAATTCCAAGGAATTTGCCGTTTACAAGCGCAAGATAGGAAAGCCCAAGGTAATAGGCGTTTACGCAAAGAAAGCTCTCATGGCAAAGGAAGCTCACGATGACGCTATGCTGGCAGAAAGTAACTTCCCCAAGTTTGAAAGCGTTCTCGAGACCATGCTCACCAAGGAGAGAGGATCCATTACTCTCCAGATACTTGCAAACAAGATAATCAGCTCAGGCTCTGAGATTATCAATTCTATAGTTATCCACGAAAACGCTCTTGTTATGGAGACCGATGAATTCATGGAGAAGTATCAGCTTGCCATTGAAGAGATCGAGGAGATACGTACCAAGAAGCGTGAGGAATTTGTACGCATCAACAATGCTGCCAACAAGGTGTTCGAGCAGTTACAGCCTATCCTTGACGAATATTGGGTCAAGATAGAGGAGACTGCTATGCAGGTGATCGATGACTATCAGATGTGCGGCGACGACCTCAAGCGTGAAAAGCTCAAGCTTGTTTATGAAAAGCTTACACAGAAGATAAAGGAAAATATCGAGAACAAGGCACAGCTCATCTGCGAGCAGATCCAGAACGATATCAACGTTGGTCTGTCGGAGGAAGCTGTACGTCTCCAGTCTTTCCAGGACGAATTCTTCGAGTCCTTGAACCGTATCCAGGAAATGTTCTCCGTTCAGGCTAAGCACAACAGGAACGGCGGCGCTGTTGACAGCATCATCGGCTCCGTTATCGGCACAGGCGGCATCGGCGGTCTGTTCATCGGATTCAGAGAGGCAGGCATCAAGGGCGCATTGCTTGGCGGACTTACAGGTCTTACCACATGGCTCGCTACCTCTTTCCTGCTGGTAACTACCGTTGTGGGCGGCGCATTCCTTACTCCTGCGGGTCTGTGCATACTTGCGTTTGCGGGCTTTGCAGGCACATTTACGGGCAAGTTTGCCGTTGATAAGCTGCTGGTTCAGGAACGTATCGATAAGTTCAAGGCAAATGTAAAGGCAAATGTAAAGAAGCAGTTCCATGAAATGCGTATCAATTCCGACTTCACAGAATCTGTACGTCAGCAGGTCTATAACTCTTTTGCGGGACTTAAAAACCAGATCGAGCAGGAGACTGAGATAATCCTGAAGGATACCCAGAAGACCCTCGACAACCTCAATGAAGTCAAGCAGCAGAAGAAAACTATGTCCGACAATGAAAAGATCAGGCTCCAGAGTATCGCCGAAAATGTGGGCGGTATGCTTGCGGAAACCTATAACCTCCACAAGAGTCTTACCGAGATACTGTCGGACGATTATGAGTAATTCGGAGGTTTACTGATGACGGATTCATACAATCCTCTTATGGATATAAACACATCGTTCTGCGATTATCTGGTCGCAAGAACACGTTCCTATCAGGAACACGTTGTCGGCGGAACTCTTGATTATGCCTTTGATGCGGATTTTGCCATGAGGCAGAAGATAGGCGGCTTTTCGGGCTGGTCACGCCTTTATAAGGCTATCATCAGCAACGATATCCCCAACCGCTTCAAGAGATATTTCCAGAGCAGCGACAGCGCAGGCTCCATGCAGCACGCCAAGGCGTATGAGGCTGCAAAAAAATGCAGCGAGAGGCTCCAGATAAGCCTGCCTGTTGTGCTTGTCCGCAAGGCGGGCGACGTTCCCGAGATAATGTCCATGGCAGGTGACGGCATTGAGCCGTGCATCGTCATGACAAGCGATATTGCCGACAACTGCTCCTATGATGAGCTTTGCTATCTTATCGGCTGCGAGTGCGGAAGGCTCCAGAACAGGCACTCCGCATTCAACTACGCTTTCACATACCCCGGCATCAGCAGGGGAGATGTTTCAGAGACCCCTGCCGATAATGTGAAGAGCAACGTTAGAGAGCTGAACTACAGCCTTAACAAATGGCTTATTCTGGGCGATATCACCGCCGACCGTGCGGGCATAATCTGCCTTGATGACCCAAGCAAGTTCCCGCAGGTATATGCTTCCGTAAGGCGCAGGGGCATTCCCGATTCCTTCGGAGCTGTAAATACGGGCATTGATATTGACGGCATTCTTAAAAGATACGAGACATTCCACGTAACACCTGTCCGCAGCCTTAAAATGGGCAGCGAGTGCTCTCACGACGAGCGCAGGATAATTGCGGGAATGGAATTTATCGGATGCGAGATACTGTACATCTGGCGGCCTGACCTTTCTGCGCCTATGACACACGTCGGAAACAAGCAGTCCCTTGAAATTCGCTGCGACATCATAGCCGACGCAGGCAGCAGCCATTCTGCGTAAAGGAGGACGACGGATAACGATGGAAAAAAATTACGACAATGCCGCTGCGGATATTGCGTATGTTCGCAGTGAGCTTTCAAGGCTGGTGAAGGACCCCGAGCTTTCCGCCATTCTCGGTGACGAGGCTGTGGAAAGAATGTCCAAGTGGGACTCTGTCATCGGTCAGAAGATGGATCAGCCGTTTTCGCTGATGGTCATCGGCGACTTCAAGCGTGGAAAGAGCACCATTATCAATGCCATACTGGGCCGCTCCATTGCTCCTGTAAACGTTGCCCCCGAGACCTTTACCATTAACTGCATTTCATACGGTGAGCGCCCTTCGGTGGAGGCTGTGCTTAAAAACGGCAAGCGTGTTACCCTTACCCAGGACGACCTGAGCCGTGACAGGCTTTCGGGTCTGCTGGATTTCTTCCCGGGCGAGCTGGATTATCTTGATGTGCGCAGCGATGCGCCTATCCTCAAGGAGATACAGATAGTCGATACCCCGGGTCTCAGCGACCTTGACGACCTTGACAATCAGGTAAAGGACTTCCTTATCAAGGCGGACGCTGTTATTTATGTGGCTTCCGCACTGTCTCCCTTTTCCGAGTCGGAGCAGTATTTCATTGCAAGCCACATAGTTCCCCAGAATTTCAGCAAGGTTTTCGTGCTGGTCAATATGATAGACGCCATGAACTCCATGGAGGATATTGAAAAGATAATCGACCGAATCAGCGAAAAGTGCTCCCAGATAATCCCTTACGCCGAGGTTTACGGTATAAGCGGCATCGACGAGTACCGCAGAAAGATTGGTCTTATCCGCCCCGACATCAAGGGCTTTCAGGATTATTACGAAAATCAGTTCCTTAAATTTGAGCTGGCTCTTTCCCGTGAGATAATCGTTCAGAAGGACACTATCCGTACCCAGCGTGTGTTCTCCATGCTAAGGCTCATGCTTTCCGACACCCTTAACCGTCTCAACATGATAAGCGACATGGTGAAGATGGACAGGAAGAAGCTTGATGAGCTTTCCGTTGATTTTGAGCACGAGTGCACCACACTTGCAGCTGCTCTGGAAAGCCAGAAGCCCAAGATAATCCTTTCCATCACTGAGATGATGCAGGAAGCGGAGCACTGGATGTACGAGTTCTTCACAAAGCTCAGAGAGGACATTCTTGCCTGCCGCACCACTGCCAATGACGAGGATGTGGAGAGACATTTCTACTCCTACCTTATGGATAAGGTGGGCGAGGCTTACAGAAAGTGCCTGGAGATCCATCAGTCACGCCTTAACGACATCATTGACGATATGGCGGCTGAGCTTTCAAGAAAGCTTGGCATAGCAAACCTTGCAGGTGCAAGGATATCGTGCAGCGAGACTGTAAACGTAAACACTTTCGTTGCGGACAAGGTAAAGGCTGCGGCTTCTCAGGGTGCTGACCGTGAGATGGGCTTCCCCTCCACCACAATGCCCTTTTTCAGGAATATCCTTAAAAAGAAGCGCCAGTCCGAGATCATTGATTCCGCTCTGGAAAATTACGATGATATCAGAAACAACACCATCAAGGACCTGAAAGACTGCTACAGCAATCTTGAAAAGTTTGCCATGTCCCAGCTGGACGACATTTACCGCACTCAGGTAGATGTGGGCAGGGAGACTGTTAATCAGGCTATGGAAATGGCACGCACCAGCAGCGATGCGGAAAAGATAGTCAAGAACCTTGAAAAGGCTTCCGAAATAGTTATCGGAGCGGTAAGCGTTCTGAAAAAATACGACTAAAATCAAATCGGTCTGATGAGGAGATTTCATCAGACCGATTTTGCATTTAATAGTGCATAAAACAAAAAATGCAGACCTTTTTAAAAGATCTGCACTTAATGGCGTCCCCGACGGGATTCGAACCCATGGCCTTTCGCTTAGGAGGCGAACGCTCTATCCTGCTGAGCTACGGAGACAAATTCACCTTATATCAGGTGACTTGTCCATTATATCATATAAAATAAAAAAAATCAAGAGGAATTTATATAACTTTGACTTGAAAAATATAATTGTGTATGGTATAATTATATAAATTATGCGGAAGTTTCTTCTTCCGTACATAAATACTGATAACATCTGGCGGCTTTAGGGCTGCTTCTTGAAGATTAGTAAAAAGGAGATTTTAATTATGGAGATCAAAATCACAAAAACAACATCGCCTAAGGCAAAGCCTGCTGATGAATCCAAGCTGGGATTCGGTAAAATTTTCACTGACCATATGTTCCTTATGAACTATGATGAGGGTCAGGGCTGGCATGATGCAAGAATAGTTCCTTACGGCCCTATTCCTCTTGAGCCTTCCGCAATGTGCCTCCACTACGGTCAGGCTGATTTTGAGGGTATGAAGGCTTACAGAACCGAAAGCGGCAAGATCCAGCTGTTCCGTCCCGAGCAGAACATGGCAAGAATGAACGTTTCCAACGACCGTCTCTGCATTCCTCAGATCGACGAGGCATTCGGCGTTGAGGCTATCAAGAAGCTTGTGGAGATCGACCAGGACTGGGTTCCCCATAATTACGGCACTTCTCTTTACATTCGTCCTTTTATTTTCGCAGTTGACCCCATGCTTGGCGTTCACCCTGCAAAGCATCTTCTTTTCTGCATCATCTGCTCTCCTGTAGGCGCATACTACGAGGCAGGTCTTGCTCCTGTAAAGATCTACGTTGAGCAGAACTATGTACGTGCTGTAACAGGCGGTACAGGCTTCACAAAGGCTGCTGCAAACTATGCTATCTCCCTTAAGGCTCAGGAAGAGGCTGACAAGGTCGGCTACGAGCAGGTTCTCTGGCTTGACGGCGTTCACCGCAAGTACATAGAAGAAGTTGGCGCTATGAACGTATTCTTCGTAATCGACGGTGAAGTTCTTACTCCCAGCCTTGAAAGAAAGTCAATCCTCGGCGGTATCACCAGAAAGTCCTGCCTGGAAATACTCAGAAGCAAGGGCTACAGAGTTTCCGAGAGAAACATTGAGATCGACGAGCTTACCAAGGCTTATGACGAGGGCAAGTTCGACGAGGCATTCGGTACAGGTACAGCCGCAGTTATCTCTCCCATCGGCGAGCTGAAGTACGGCGACAAGATCATGACCCTTAACAACGGCGAGATCGGCCCTGTTTCCCATATGCTTTACGAGACACTTACAGGCATTCAGTGGGGCAAGACCGAAGACACCTTCGGCTGGACTGTTCCCGTTGTTGAATAATAGCGCATAACATACGTTAAAACAATAAAGCCCGCATTTTCCGCTGTACTGCGGTTACTGCGGGCTTTTTCATAAGAGGTCATATAATGCAGACTGTAGATGAAGCTCTTGACAAGCTGCAAAGATCGGCTTTCAGGCGAAAATTTCATCTGTCCCCAAAGGACAGGGAATATGTGCGGGAAAAGGGCATGGACGTTATCCGCAGCCATGGAGAGGAGTTTATCGCCAAGCGCCTTGCTCCTGCGGTAATACCCAATGACGGCAAGCAGACGCCAATGCGTGGGCACCCCATATTCATCGCTCAGCACGCCTGTGCCTGCTGCTGTCGGGGCTGCCTTGAAAAATGGTACCGTGTTCCCAAGGGACGTGAGCTTTCCGCCGATGAACAGCGCAGGATTGTGAATCTCCTGATGAGGTGGATCGAGAGGGAGATGTCATCAGAAAAATCCCCTTGACAAGCGTATTTGAGTAGGGTATAATCATTATAAAAGAGGTGATCGGAATGACAACAGATGAAATGCTTATGCAGATATTAGGCAAGCTGGACGAGGTTCAGACTGATGTTGCAGGACTTAAAAGTGACATGTCAGTTATGAAAGATGATGTATCCGGCTTGAAGAGTGACATGGCAGTTATGAAAGACGATGTATCAGGATTGAAAAGCGATATGGCAGTCATGAAGCAGGAAGTATCGGGCTTGAAAAATGACATGGCTGCTATGAAAACTGAGATGTCAGGCATGAAGAGCGAGATAACTGTAATGAAGGGTGATATTGCGGGGCTTAAAAATGATGTCTCCGACCTGAAGGGCGATGTCAGGGGTATAAAGCTTGACATCGAAAATGACCTTGTTCCCTCTAACAAGGTTGCTCTTGAAATGCTCTTCGACCACTCAAAGCGCTTTATAAAATTAGACGACAAGGTAAGAAATATCAGCGACAGTCTGGCAATCAATGAGGTGCTGGACGAACTGAAAAGCCTGCACAGAATCTGAATATCTTATGCCGCTCTGACAGGGCGGCTTTTTTTATGCGATTTTCTCGGATTTTTTTGCTCAATTCATAAAAATCCCCTTGAAAATAAGCCTTTGATGTAGTATAATTTAAAATGTATATGTGCGCATACAGATATATAATAAAATTAAAAGGATGAGTTATAAATGCCCATAAGAGTTGGAATGGTTTCTCTCGGATGTTCAAAAAATCAGGTTGACGCCGAAAGAATGTTATACAAGATAAATGAAAAGGGCTATGAGCTGGTGGGTGACGCTGCTCTGGCTGATGTGGCTATCATAAATACCTGCGGATTTATCGAGTCTGCAAAGCAGGAAGCTATTGAGACCATACTTGAATTTGCGGAGCTGAAAAAAGAGGGACGCATCAAGAAGATAATCATTACAGGATGTCTTGCAGAGCGCTACAAGGACGAAGTGGCTTCCGAAATACCCGAGGCTGACGCTGTTGTGGGTATCGGCTGCAATGACCGGATATGCGACGTTATCGAAAAGGTGCTGGAGGGCGACCACTTCACTGCCTTTGACAGCAAGCTCAACCTGGGTCTCACAGGCGGACGTATCCAGACAACTTTGTCTTTCTACTCGTATCTTAAAATTGCCGACGGCTGCAGCAACTGCTGTTCTTTCTGCGCTATTCCCTCTATCAGAGGCAGAAACCGCAGCGTTCCCATGGAGCAGCTTTTTGCAGAGGCTACCGAGCTTGCGGTCAACGGCGTAAGAGAGCTTATTCTCATTGCCCAGGATTCCACACGCTACGGCGAGGATATTTACGGCAAGCCCTCACTTCCCGAGCTGCTTGAAAAGCTCTGCACCATTCCTCAGCTCAAGTGGATAAGAGTGCTGTACTGCTATCCCGAGCGCATTTCCGACGAGCTGCTGGACGTTATGGCAAGAGAGGATAAGATCGTCAAGTACATAGATATGCCCATTCAGCACTGTGATGCGGATATCCTGAAAAAGATGAACCGTCCCGGCGATGAGGAGACTCTCAGGGCGCTTATAAAGAAAATACGTGAAAAGGTTCCCGGAATTATCCTGAGAACTACCCTTATCACAGGCTTCCCCACAGAGACTGTCGAGCAGTTTGACCGCCTGGCTGATTTTGTCCGTGATATGGAATTTGACCGTCTGGGCTGCTTCCCATACTCCGCTGAGGAGGGCACTAAGGCTGCCAAGATGGACGGTCAGCTTGATGAAGAGACCAAGCAGCACCGTGCGGATATTATAATGGAGCAGCAGATGATGATAATGGGTGCTAAAAATCAGCTTCTCCGTGACACTGTTATCGAAACGCTGGTTGAGGGCTATGACCGTTACGGCGAGTGCTATTTCGGCAGAAGCGCTGCCGATGCTCCCGAGATCGACGGCAAGATATTCTTCAACTCCAAGAAGAGAAAGCTTGTTCCCGGAATGTTCGTTCACGTACATATCAATGAAGTTATGGACTACGACCTGATAGGAGATGTTGTTGATGAATCTGCCCAATAAGCTTACGGTAATGAGAGTTATCCTCGTTCCATTTTTCATTTTCTTCCTGCTGTGTGACGTGCCCTTCGGCAGTCAGGCAAGCAGCATACTGGCGCTTGTTGTGTTCATAGCCGCATCTGTAACCGATGCGCTGGACGGACACATTGCCCGCAGCAGAAATCTTGTGACCAACTTCGGCAAGTTCCTTGACCCTCTGGCTGACAAGGTGCTGGTCATATCCGCACTTGTTTGCTTTATTCAGATGGGTCTTGTGGGAGCAGTCCCCGTAATAATCATCATCGCAAGAGAGTTTATGGTATCGGGTCTCAGGCTTGTTACCGCAAACGAGGGCGTTGTTGTTGCCGCAGGTATCTGGGGCAAGCTCAAAACAGCATTCACAATGGTAGCAATAGTTATTATCCTGTTCTTTGCGGTGCTTTTCGGCAAGGACAGCACAGGCTATGCGACATGGGTAAACATTACCGAGCAGGTGCTTATCTGGATATCCACTATTCTCACCGTGATATCAGGTGCGATCTATCTTAACGGCTACAAGGAATACATAAACACTGACAAATAATCAGTTACAAGGGGTTAATATGAAAAAGCGCAGAGAGAAAACAACAGAGGATTATGAAAAGGACAGTGCGGTATCAAGCGTTATCGCAGGCGTGGTCTGCATTATAATTGCGCTGTGGATACTTACTTTGAACATTACATGGATATCCTTTGCAATATCACTGCTTCTGATAGGCTTGGGTGCGTTCTTTATCCTAAGGAAAAGATCTGAAAAGCGCCTTGAGGAAGCACTTAAAGACGAAAACAGTCCTCAGAGCGTATCATATCGCAAGGGGCTTGAAAAGAAAATTCAGAGAGCGGCGCAAAAGGCTCATGCTCACAAGGGCTTTAAGGGTGAGCTGTATTATCGGACTGTTAAGATAGCGGCTTTTGTGTTTGTTCTGACGCTGTTTTTCCTGTTTGTGATGCTGATGGAAAGCTCGCTGATGTATGTTGTTCTCACGGCAGCGGCAGCCATAGGCGCATTGATTTTCTTCATATACTCTCTTACAGGCAAGGACTACAAAATGGCGCTTGCCGCATTTAAAGCTGCGGGAGGCTCGGAAGAGGAAGCTGAAAGGGAGTTTGCCGAGGGTGCTGTTTTCAGAAGCACCGATATGGTCTGCGTTGGCAGAAACTATATTTTCGGCAGAATGGGACTTAAAACAACAGTCATTCCTATGAGCAGCGTTGTATGGATGTTCATGAACCAGAAGCTCCAGTACAACTATTACAACGGGGTATATACGGGAAAAACAAAGCAGTTTTTCATAAACTTCTGCACATCGGACGGCAGGATATTTGCATACAGCTGTTCCGAGGAGGGCGGTATCCTTATCATTGATGAGGTCCACCATAACGACACCGGAGTGCTTGCAGGCTGGAGCGATGAGCTGTGGGAATTATATGCCAAGGATCCTGCCGGATTTCTTGAAGCCGCTGTGGGAGCGGTAATGCCCTCGCCCTATGAGCTTGCAGGCAAAAACGATACAAGGAAGTGAGAAATACGCCTGATTATAAAGTTATCCGCAGCAAGCGGCAGACCCTTTCAATAACCGTTGACAGGGAGGGCAATGTTATTGTCCGTGCCCCTCTTAGTCTCCCTGATGACAGGATTGAGAAGTTTGTAAGCGAAAAATCCGACTGGATAGAAAAATACTCCCGCACAGCCCGTGCAAGAGTGGGGGAGCGCAGCGCAAGGCTTTCAAAGCCGCCCCAGGAGCTGCCGCTTTTCGGCGGTATGTGCCCTGTGGATAATGTACAGCCCTACGGCTACACAGGCGGAAAATTCCATCTTCCCGAGGGCGTGGCTCTTGAAGAGCTGCTGCCCTATCTGCGCAGGCTCTACAGCACCATTGCCAAGGGCACGCTTATTGCACGCACACGTCTCACTGCCGACCGAATGGGCATTGAGATAGCCGATGTAAAGGTAAATTCCGCTAAAACGAGATGGGGCAGCTGTTCAGCTCAGAAGGTGATAAACCTTTCATGGAAGCTGATAGCTGCCGACATCAGTCTTATAGATTATGTTATAGTTCACGAGCTTTGCCACACCCGTCAGATGAACCACTCCGAGGCGTTCTGGGAGAACGTGAGAATGGTCATTCCCGACTACAAGGAGCGGCGAGAGGCTCTCAAGGACGTTCAGAAGGTGCTTTCCCAGGTCATCGTCTGTGCCGGATGGAATGCCCCAAAAGTCGCCTATAGTCAA
>OQVL01001097.1_pt1 | contig 15751 bp, 9 predicted proteins | sample 1691501 | NCBI WGS metagenome assembly OQVL01 (sample SAMN03418253, study PRJEB22391) | human gut metagenome | biome: human-gut; feature: organic feature; material: feces | host: Homo sapiens | place: Tanzania | collected 2013-01 | reverse complement strand
AGAAAATGTCACCCAAAAGCAAAAATTCTTCTGGCAGGATGTCTTGCCGAACGCTATGCAGATGTTTTTAGGACAGAACTTCCCGAAGCAGACGGAATATTCGGCAACGGAGATCTTTCTCTCATAGACGGTACTGTTCAGTCTCTTTTTGAAGAAGAAAGGCCGGTTCTTACACCACCGCAAAAAGGCGTATGCTGCGGCGAACGGAACACGCTTCTTTCGTTCAAGGGCAGCGCTTTTGTAAAAATTACCGAAGGCTGCGACAACCGCTGCACTTTCTGCGCAATTCCCGTAATCAGGGGAGAACTGCGGTCAAGAAATGCAGATGACATTGTAAAAGAAATCAAATCGCTTTCTGATGGCGGTGTAAAAGAAATAAATCTTATTGGCCAGGATTTGGCTGCGTACGGCTGCGGAAAAACCGACGACGTTTTTGCAACAGGTGCAAACTGGCACGATGTAATTTACAAAGGACTTGCAGCACCTATCAGTTCAGATGCAGACTTTACAAAAAAACACGGTTATTCACCGCTGCATGACCTTATGGTTAAAATAAGCGCACTCGAAGGCGACTTTAAGATAAGGCTTTTGTACATTCACCCCGACCACTTTAACCCAGACATTCTTGAAGTAATGAAAAAAGATTCACGCTTTTTGCCCTACTTTGACATTCCGTTCCAGTCGGGTGACACTCAGATAATACACGCAATGAACAGAAAAGGTTCAGCAGAATCTTACGAAGCACTTGTTGCCCTTATAAGACGCGAACTTCCCGAAAGCTGCATACGCACAACTTTTCTTACAGGTTTCCCCGGTGAAACAGAGGAAAACGCCCTTGCCACAAAAGAGTTCCTTGCAAAAATAAGAAGCGACTGGTCGGGCTGTTTTGACTATAGCAGAGAAGAAGACACTCCGGCTTATTCCATGAAAGGCCGCGTAAGTTCAAAAAAAGCAAAGGCACGCGCAGAAGAACTCAAAAAAATTCAGGCTCAGATTACAAGAGAATCTCTTGCTTCACGCTGCGGAAAAACATACGATGTTCTTATAGAAGAAGTTCTGTCACCGGCAGAAGGCGAAACCGACTGTTTTGCAATAGGACGCGCATGGTTTGATGCCCCTGAAGTAGACGGAAGCGTTGTTGTGCGCTTTGACAGTGACGATGAAAATGCCGTAAATGCCGTTGTTCCGGGTGCTGTCGTAAAAGTACAGGCACAAAGCTCGAGCGATGTTGACATTAGCGGAGACTATGTTGGCAGATGACTATCTTGGCGTACTGAACAGTGAACAGAGGGCCGCAGTTGAACACACAGGCTCTCCTCTTTTGATTCTGGCAGGCGCAGGTTCAGGAAAGACACGCGTTATTACTACAAAAATTGCCTGGCTCATAAGGGAATGCCATATTGACCCGGCCGGAATTCTTGCAGTTACTTTTACAAAAAAAGCCGCTTCTGAAATGCAGGAACGCGCAGTAAACATAGAAGAACGCGCACGTTTTGCACAAATCCGCACATTCCATTCATTCGGTGCATATTTTTTAAGAAAGCATGCCGGACTTGCAGGCGTTGACAAAAATTTTACAGTTTACGATGACGATGACATGATAACACTTTTGTGCAAGGCTGTTCCGTCCCTTACAAAAAAAGATGCTTCACGCCTGGCACATAAAATTTCACTTGCAAAAGATTACTGTCTTTCACCTGACTCTCCAGAACTTGAACAGATTGAAGCCGACCCCGACTTTGCTGACATTTATGCTTCTTACCAGAAACGCCTGCGCGACACAGGAAATGTGGACTTTGGGGATTTAATAATGCTTCCGTACGAAATTCTGCGCGACAATGAATTTATAAGACGCGAAACCCACAGCCGCTACAAAGTGATTATGGTAGACGAATACCAGGACTCCAACGTCGCGCAATTTAAGTTTCTGCAGCTTTTGTCAGGCGTGGACGAAGGTTCGGGAACATACGTCTGCGTTGTAGGTGACGATGACCAGAGCATTTACAAATTCCGCGGAGCAGAAGTACAGAACATTCTGAACTTTCAGGAGCATTTTCCCGGAACAAAACTTATACGCCTTGAAACAAACTACCGCTCCCATGCAGAAATTCTTGCCTGTGCAGACAGTGTCGTAAAAAACAATTCGGGCAGGCTGGGAAAAACGCTGGTTGCAGCGCGCGGTAAAGGAAAAAAGCCCGTCATGGTTTTTCTGCCGACGCAGGATGATGAAACCCAGTTTTGCGCGGAACTCATTATGCAGGCAGCAGACGCCGGTGTTCCGTACAGCAACTGGGCCGTTCTTTACAGAACAAACGCGCAGTCACTCGGTTTTGAATCTGAATTCCTTCACCAGAAAATTCCCTACCAGATTGTAGGTTCGCTTAAGTTTTACGAAAGGGAAGAAATAAAAGATGCACTTGCCTGGCTTTCGTTTACGGCAAACCCGCGCGATGAAATTTCTTTCAGAAGAATTGTAAACAAACCTGCCCGCGGAATAGGCGCCACTACACAGGACAGAATCGTTGCTGCAGGAACAGGTTCTTCACTTGTATTTGCTGCACAAAAAATGAAACTTTCAAAAAAAGCCGCTGAAGGCATCGAAAAATTCTGCAGTCTGTTCAACTCGCTCAATGAAATGATTCCCGATGAAGAATCTGCTGAAGCAAATACCGGCACGTCTGAATCTGAGGCAAATCTGTCTGAGTTTGTAAAAGAAGCGGTAATAAAATCGGGACTTCTGGACTACCACCGTGAACAGGACGAAATAACCGGTACGCAGAAAGAAGAAAACCTTCACGAACTTATGAACAGCGCTGTTCCGTACAAATGCACGCGCCAGGGGCTTCTTGAATTTCTTGACCACATTAATCTTGACCGCACGCTTGACCTTCAGAACGAAAACTCAGATGAAGACCGCGTTACGCTTATCACGCTTCACAACACAAAGGGACTTGAGTTCCCAAGAGTAATTATTACCGGCATGGAAGGCGGAATTTTCCCGCGCGAAGACAAAACAGAAGCCGAACTCGAAGAAGAGCGCAGACTGCTTTACGTTGGAATTACGCGTGCAAAGGATGAACTTTATTTTACATCGTGCCGCTCCCGCAGACTTTACGGACAGATTAAATACATGAGTCCAAGTCCTTTTCTTGCAGAAATTGATCCGTCGCTCGTAAGGGTGCTTGGTGAAAAACCTGCATCCCTTGGTTTTGGAGCAGATGATGTTCCGCCTGAAGCAAAAAAATACAAAAAAGGAACTCTTGTTTACCACGACGACTACGGCCACGGTGAAATTATTGCCGCTTCAAAAGACAGCGAAGGGGAATACGTTGTAACCGTAAGTTTTGAAACCGGCGGAATAAAAAAATTCCTTCCCAAATACCAGTCATCATCCCTTCTTGTAGAAGATACTGATTTTTAGACTTCTGTCTGCAAAAACCGCAGTTAAAGTTGCTTTTGCTTACTATTCCATAAAGTCATAAAATACAGTATATTGAAGGTTATGAACGACACAAAACGTACAGTTAACGAAGATACACTCGAAAAGCTTTTGTATCTTTCCAGACTTTCACCTGAAAGCACCGACATGGTGACACTTAAGAAACAGGTAGACGAAATCGTCGGATACTTCGACATTCTTTCAAAATACGATGACAGCGAAAATCCTTACGACGCATACCCGACCACTACTGCCGAAAACCTGCGTGAAGACCAGATTGTTCAGGGTCTTGAAATGCACGACGTTAAAAAAGTCAGCGAGCACTTTTTGGACGGGTACTTCCAGGTCCCGAAAGTTCTTGGAGAGGGAGCCTGATTATGCAGACAATAAAAGAAACCATCGCTGCTCTCAAGGCAGGAACTACGACCAGTGCCGCGCTTGTTAAAAAATCAATGGATGTTTTTGAAGCAGACAAAAAATCGGCCCTTCCACTTAACGCATTTCTTGAAATATATGATGACGCACTTTCACTTGCTGCAAAGGCAGATGAAGAGATTGGCGCGGCCAGAGCAAAAGGAGACGAAGCCCTTAACGAGCTGTTCAGCAAAAAGCCGCTTCTTGGACTTCCTTTTGCAAACAAAGACAATATTTCTGTGCGCGGAAAAGCACTCACCTGCTCTTCCAAAATTCTTAAGGGATATGTTGCACCTTACAGCGCTACTGTAATAAACAGGCTTACAGAAGCAGGCGCTATTCCGTTGGGACGCTGCAATCAGGATGAATTTGCAATGGGTTCTTCTACGGAATATTCAGTTTACGGACCTACACGCAATCCAATTAACCGCGACTATGTTTCGGGCGGATCTTCGGGCGGATCAACAGCTGCAGTTGCCGCAAACCAGGCTCTATTTGGTCTTGGAACAGAAACAGGAGGATCGGTAAGACTTCCTGCAAGTTACTGTGGAATTTACGGTCTTAAACCTACATACGGTGTTCTTTCGCGCTGGGGTGTTGTAGCTTACGGTTCTTCCCTTGACCAGGTGGGAATTCTTGGCCACACTCCGCAGGATATTGCTCTTCCACTTTCTGTAATGAGCGGTGTAGACATGTACGACGACACTTCGGCAGATCTTCCCGAAGCACACTCCCTTGCAGACTTAAAGCCGTACGCCGACTTTGCAAAACTTAAGATTGCCGTTCCAAAGCAGTTCCTTGAAACAAAGGGAATGGACGCTGATGTTTCTAAAGTTTTTGAAGACACACGCAAATGGTTTGAATCAAAGGGCGCAAAAATAGAAACAGTTGATCTTCCCATTCTTGAAGCATCAATTGCCTCTTACTATGTAATTGCACTTTCAGAAGCCGCCAGCAACTTAAGCCGCTTTGACGGAATCCGCTACGGAAACCGCGTTGACAACGAAAAAGGCTACGACGAACTTTACATAGATACACGTTCAGAAGGTTTTGGTCCCGAAGTAAAACGCAGAATAATTATAGGAAACTATGTTCTTTCAGAGCAGTTCTCGGGCGACACTTACAAAAAAGGAATGTCTGTAAGGGCAAGAATCCAGAGGGAAATTGCTGCCCTTTTTGAATCTTACGATATTATCCTTTGTCCTACCTGCCCTACACCTGCATTTAAACTGGGACAAAAAGTAGACGATCCGCTTTCGATGTACCTGAGCGACCTTTTTACCACTTTTGTAAATCTTTCCAGAATACCGTCAATTTCTGTTCCGGCAGGAAAGACTTCAGAAGCGAACGGAAGCATGCCTGTTGGAATCCAGTTTGCAGGACCAATGTTCAGCGACGCAAAGATTCTGAGCATTGCACAGGTTTGGGAAGATGAACATCCCGGCTCTGGAAAACCCGTTTCGGAGGTTGAATAATTATGGCTATAGATAAATGGGAAATTGTAATCGGCTGCGAAATTCACACCCAGCTTCTTACAAAAACAAAGGCATTCTGTGCATGTGAAAACCGTTACGGAGGAATGCCAAACACACGAGTCTGTCCTGTATGTCTTGGACTTCCGGGAGCAATGCCGCGTGTAAGCAAAGGCTATGTTGAACTTGGTTCTGTCGCAGGTCTTGCACTCAACTGCAATATTTCGCGCTTTACAAAGTTTGACCGCAAGCACTATTTTTACCCCGACCTTGCCAAAGGATACCAGATTACCCAGTACGATCTTCCTTTGTGCACAGACGGCTACGTTGACCTTCCAATGGCAAAGTATCCCGAAGACGAGCGCGAAGGCGGTTCAAAATGCCGCAGCAAAAACTTTAAGGGAGACGACTGCATCGTTGACAACGGCAAATACCGCCGTGTTCGCGTAGAAAGAATTCACCTCGAAGAAGACGTAGGTAAATCGCTCCACCTTCCCGGAAAACATTCTTACATTGACTACAACCGATCGGGAACACCGCTTATAGAAATTGTTACAAAGCCCGACATGACAAGCCCTGAAGAAGCCGCGCTTTTTATGGAAACTGTTCAGGAAATTTTGCGCTATGTAAAAGTTACAAACGGTAACCTCGAAGAAGGAAACATGAGATGCGATGCCAACATAAACCTTAATGTCTGGGAAGACGGAAAGCTCTGGCACACACCAATTTCTGAAATCAAAAACCTTAACTCTTTCCGTTCCATACGCGATGCATGTGCTTACGAAGCGCAGAGGCAGCTTAAGGAATTTCAGGAAGACAGACAGGAATTTAACCCGGGCTTTAAGGTAACAATGGGCTGGGACGAAGAACACGGAAAAACCGTTATCCAGCGTACAAAGAATTCTTTTGTTGACTACCGCTTTGTTGTAGAGCCCGACATCAAACCGTTTACCGTAGAAGAAAGCATCATCGAGCGCGCCGCAAAACGTGTAGGTGAACTTCCCGAAGCAAAGAGAACGCGCCTCAAAAAAGAGTACGGTCTTTCTGACTTTGACGTAGAAACACTTACTTCTTCACGCGATCTTGCAATGTGGTTTGAAGAAGCCGCTGCAGGAACAAAAGATGCCAAGCGCACTGCAAACATTATTCTTACTGAACTTCTGGCAAAGCTCAACGAAGAAAAGAAAACTATAAGCGACGTAAACATTACACCGGCCCATATTTCTGAACTTGTAAACGCAATTGACTCAAAGAAGATTTCTTCTGCACAGGGAAAAATTGTTTTTGCAAAGATGCTTGAAACTGCAAAAATGCCTTCACAGATTATCAAAGAAGAAGGCATGGAAGTTGTAAGCGACAACAATGCAATAGAAGCAATTGTAGACAAGGTAATTTCTGCAAATGAAAAAGCCGTTTCTGACTTCAAGAGCGGAAAAACAAACGTTCTTGGCTGGCTGGTGGGTCAGGTCATGAAAGAGTCACACGGAAAGGCAAACCCTGCAATGGCAAAAGAACTTGTAGAAAAGAAACTTTCTGCACTTTAGTTTTCCCCGGTTTATCTTTTAACAGGCCGTCACCCTTATTTTACAGGGAGGCGGCTTTTTTTTTATCTTCTGAAAGAACGCGGGTAAAAAACAGAAAGCAAATCTTCGCGGCCGGCAGTTCTTAATGCTTCTTTTACAAGCGGAATATTTTCACTGCGGTTGAACTGAAGAAGTGCCCTCTGCAGACGCCTTTCATGACCTCCCCTTGCGACATATACACGTTCAAGATGACCGTCAGGAGTTGTTTCATGAGGATTAAAGCCTGTGTAATACATGCACGTTGCAAGACTTCCGGGGGTTGGATAAAAGTCCTGTACCTGGTCTGGAACAAAGCCTGTCTTTTTCAAATAAAGCGCAACTTCAATAGCTTCGTTAAGTCCGGCTCCGGGGTGACCCGCAATATAATAAGGAACAAGATACTGCTTTTTATTCAACTCTGAATTTATTTTTGCATACTCACGCGAAAACTCTTCATAAACGGAATGCGTACTTTTTCTCATAAGACGAAGCACTCCGTCATCTGTGTGTTCCGGTGCGACTTTTAACTGACCCGAAACATGGTCGCGGCAAAGTTCGTAAAAGAATTCACGGTTTTTGTCCATAAGCAGATAGTCAAAACGGATTCCGCTTCTGATAAAAACTTTTTTTACTTTAGGAAGGGACTTCAAGCGGCGCAGAATGTCCAGGTATTCGGTGTGGTCTGCCTTTACATTTTTGCACGGATTTGTTCCAAGACAGTCGCGGTTTTTACAGGCGCCGTTTTTTTTCTGAAGGTCGCATGCATCGTGCCTAAAGTTTGCAGTGGGTCCGCCTACATCGTGAATGTATCCTTTAAAGTCGGCATCTTCTGTCATTGTGCGCGCTTCACGTACAAGACTGTCTCCGCTTCTTGCCTGAATTCTGCGTCCCTGGTGAAAAGTTATTGCGCAGAAACTGCAGGCACCAAAACAACCGCGGCAGCTCGTAAGACTGAATTTTACTTCTGCAAGAGCCGGTACTCCTGTCTTTTTGTTTTCTGCCGGAACATCATACATAGGGTGCCAGCGTCTTGTAAACGGAAGTTCGTACAGCGCGTCAAATTCCTGTGTCGTAAGCGGTAGCGACGCCGGGTTCTGCACGACATAGCGGCTTTCACTCGGTTCTATGAGCGTGCGGCCGTTTATGGCGTCGGTGTTTTGTTCCTGCACAATGTATGAGAGCGCGAACAGTTCTTTTGAAGATGATGTATTTTTTGAAACTGCGGCAAACGGCGGGAGCATAATTGCTGTGTTTTGGGGAACGCCGGCTGCAATTATTGGCATGCTCTTCAATTCTTCTTTTCCTGCATTTGCCGCAATGAAAGTCGCTTCGGGAATTTCGCGCGCGCTGCAGTTTTCTACAGCAAGCGTCTGTTCTTCAAGCGGTTCTACATATGGCGGAAGCTCGTCTTTTTTTCCGGTATACCAGCAGGTTCCGCGTACATCACGAATCTGTCTTACAGGAATTCCTGAGGCAAGTTTCTGTGCTATTTCCAAAATTGCGTGTTCGCCCATTCCGTAAATGAGAAGATCGGCCTTTGAGTCAAGAAGCACCGAGCGCTTTACCGTGTTTGACCAGTAATCGTAGTGTGCGCATCTGCGTAAAGACGCTTCGATTCCGCCTATAATTACGGGAACCCCCTTGTACGCTTCCCTTATTCTTGCCGTATACTGAACAAGTGCTCGGTCTGGTCTGTGGCCGGCAACTCCTCCGTGGGCATAGGCATCTTCTGAACGCGGCTTGTTGTTTGCCGTATAATTTGAAACCATGCTGTCCATGGCACCTGCGCTTACAAGAAATGCCAGACGCGGACGGCCAAAAACCGTAAACGGCTGTGGGGAATGCCAGTCGGGTTGTGCAATAATTCCCACGGAATATCCGTTTGCTTCAAGAAGTCTTCCCAAAAGGGCTGCCGCAAAAGACGCGTGGTCTACATAGGCATCTCCGCTTACAAACACAAAATCGGGCTGCGTAATTCCGCGCTCATTGAGTTCCTTTAAGGTTACAGGTAAAAATTCACTGGACATAGTAACAGAATACAATATTTTTTGAGGTAGTGCCACCACTTCCAAAAACGGCTTTTTTTTTATATAATGGGAACACGTTAAAAACACATTTATTATGAGGCATTTTATGGCTATGGTAATCCTTACTTTGAACTGCGGATCTTCTTCCGCTAAGTATCAGGTTTACGACTGGGACAACAAAGATGTTCTGGCCAATGGTGTCGTCGAAAGAATAGGAATCGACGGTTCAGGAATCACACACAAGGCAAAGGGAAACAAAACAGAAATCAAGAGTCCCTGCCCTACACACAAGGAAGCAATTGAGCTTATCCTCAAGACAATCACCGACAAGGAAATCGGCGTTATTCCGGATATGTCTGTAATCAAGGCTGTAGGACACCGCGTTCTTCACGGAGGAGACAAATTTACAAAATCAGTTCTTATTACTCCCGAAGTTCTTGATACATTCCGTTCAGTAATTGACCTTGGACCACTCCACATGCCGGCAAACATTATGGGAATTGAAGCTGCACAGAAAGTAATGCCAGATGTTCCTCACTGCGCAGTTATGGACACAGCCTGGCACCAGACAATGCCCGAAGAAACATTTATGTATGCAATTCCACGCGAATGGTATACAAAGTACCACGCACGCCGCTACGGTTTCCACGGAACATCTTTCCTTTACACCGCAAAGCGCGCTTCTGTTCTTTTACACAAAGCTCCAAAAGATACAAATTTAATTATCTGCCACATCGGAAACGGTTCTTCAATGTGCGCTGTAAAAAACGGTCAGTGCTATGATACAACAATGGGTATTACACCGCTTGAAGGCCTTGTAATGGGAACACGCTCAGGTGACATTGACCCGGCACTTCCTTTCTACATCATGCGCAAAACCGGAATGACTGCAGACGAAATGGACACTGCCCTTAACAAAAAGAGCGGATGTCTTGGAATTACAGGAAGATTTTCTGACCGTCGCGATATAGAAATTGCCGCTGCTGAAGGCGACAAACAGTGCCAGCTTTGTATAGAAATGGAAGCGCTCAGAATCAAAAAGTACATCGGCGCTTTTATGGCAGAACTTGGCCATGTAGATGCAATCGTATTTACAGCCGGCGTTGGTGAGCGCGGACCGATTACAAGATTCAAGGCCTGCAGCGGACTCGAAAAGTACGGCATTAAAATTGATGCACAAAAGAACGACTGGTCATTTACAGGAAATGCCGAAACCTGCATAAGCGCAGACGACAGCAAAACAAAGATTTTTGTTATTCCTACAGACGAAGAGCTTGTAATGACAGAAGACGCATATGCCCTCATGAAGGGAACATACGACGTTCACACAAACTTTACATACAGCTTCCAGGATCCTTCTTACGTAAACAAAGCAAGAGAAGAAGGTCTTAAAAAGGACATGGAAAAGCGCCCGCACCTCGCAGACGTGATCGTTCGTCCGTAATAGAAGATTAATTCTTAAAGAGCCTGCCTTGATAAAAAGACAGGCTTTTTTTATTGAACAGTCCAGTCTTCTACCAAAAGCCCTGATCGTGTCAAGTATTGTTCGCAATTTCGCTTAGCCATTTTGAATTAAAAATTCCTGTTACAATGTAACACATCAATTCATATTTGTAAGCAAATTTATTATAACATCAAGATGACTGTATACTATCAGAAAACTGTACTTCTTCTACCAGGCTGCGGCCCCAGTAGTCGTACATTTTTTCGAGGGCGGCGGGTTTTAGTTCTTCTGGCACGGTGGCGTTAAGCTGCTCAAGATTGTTTTTTACATACCAGAAACACATTTTTTTTAATTCAAGAAGTTCGCTGTCAGAAACTGCCGACGGGTGTTCATCCAAGTATGAAAAAATTACCGTAAAAACAGAAGAGGCAGAACATACTTTTTCCCAGCGCGCCAGATCTTCTATTTTTGTGCATGAAGAAATTCCCTGGTCAACACAGTAATCGTAAACTGCAACATTTATTCCGCAGTAAGAGTCTGCATTGAGCGCAATAAAAAAATACTGCAGAACGTCTTCGGCCATTGTACACCACACAGGCGGAATAGATTCCAGCACGTTAAGATAACATTCGCGGGAAACAAGCCGTCCCCACAAAAAACAAGAATGTTCCCGCGATAAAAGCCAGTCAGACATAATTTCTTTGCCAAAAAGAATGCCTTCGTGTACTTTTATTTTTTCTTTTACAGATTGAATACGCTGCTCCGAAGCACTGCCTTCTGAAAAAACATTTGCCCTGCCCTGAACAATATCTGCTTTGGACTCGAGAGCCGCGCTGTACAAAGAGCGTACTGCGCCGGGCAAAAGACGGTCATCACTGTCAAGGCACATTATGTACGTTCCCGACGCTTCAAAAACAGCCGTGCGCCTTGCTTCCAAAAGACCTTTGTTGCGTTCGTGTCTTATATACACAAGCGGAATCTTGCACTGTTTTTTAAAAGCAGCAGCAATACTTTTACAGGAACGGCCGCGCTCATCTTTGCCGGGACTGCAGTCATCTACAACGATAATTTCGATTGCGTCAAAATCCTGCGCGGCAACACTTTCAAGACAGCGCAAAAGAACGCCCTCTGTTTTGTAAACGGGTATGCATACAGAAACAGAGGGCGCCGTTTTTTTAGAAAAGAACATTGGTAAAGCCGGAACCTTCGGCGGAAAAGTTGAACATTTTGTTGTTAAATTTCACACCGGTTGCAGTTTTGCCTGCAATGTCATAAGTAACAACATAATCTTCATCTGTGTGTTCAGTAATACCACCGATAGTAGTAGATGTTCCGCCATCTATTGCTATCTTAAGCATTTTGGGCATAACCGCAACAAACTTTGAAGGATAAGGATTAGAGATTGTTGTTGCTTTATCGTTTACAGTAACAGCGGCGGGTTTATTAAATTTGAATATCGGCTCTAGAGCAGCCATTGAGTCTGTAACTGTCGTACCTGTTATAGAAGCCGGGTCAATTTCATACATATTGCCGTTAAACTTTGAACAGTAACCTGTATCGTCTTCATGATAAACTGCTGCAAGAACATACAGCTTTCCATTCTGTGCCAGCATGTCTGTAATATTTGTTGTCAAAGAAGTATCAACTCCATCTGCAGTATTGACCAGGTTTTGGGTATCAAGTTTTGCTATTCCTGCAATGGTACTCAAATCACTTAATTTATATATTACTACATACAAAGGTAGCGAGTCAGAACTGACATCTTTGCAACCAATATAAAGATAAGTGTCATCGGCAGCCAGTGAACACAAGTCATAATTTCCAATACCTACTCCTTCACCAGGAGCAGTCCAGGAAGAAGAAATATCAGTTACAGTCGAATCTTTACCCAGAGGAAACTCAAATTCATATAAATAAGAGCCACCAGAAGAAGAGCCAACGGAAGCATAAACTTTGTTAGAAGTAATTGCAATCTTTGAGATATTTGTATTTGACACATCTACAGAACTTGTACTACTAAATCCTTTAAGCCCGTTCTTGTAATAATTTAATGTTTTCGCAGCATTACCAGATTCCAAAGTATACAGATTCATGTCGGCATCAAAACCAAAGTCCAATACAGTGTGGCCAAGACTTGTCTGACTTGACAAAGACAAATCTGAAGCTATTGCATCATCTGAAACTGCATAATATGTACTGCGATCCCACAAAATATTGCGGCTGTTTATTGTTGAACCTGTTACTATAAACTTTACTTCATACGAAGCTGCATTTCCATCTGAGTCAGCTGCAGTAACCAGCATGGTTATTAAACCATTTTTATCAATTGCCTTTGACCCATTGATATTCACTGTGCAGGTGTCTGTGTTCAACAGAGTTTCCCTCTGTTCGGTATCGCTGTTATAGAATGACCAGGCATATGACTCGGCGTTTGCTGCGCTTGCAGTAAATGTAATTTTATCACCATTATTATGAGGAGCCGTTCCGGTGTACGTATAATCATCTGTTAATGTCAATTTAGGCTTTTCACTGCCATAGGCGCATGTTACAGAAAGATCAGTAATTGTTCCTGTACCTAAAGTACCGCTTCCAGCCGGAACAATACAGTATTCTGTTTTGGCATCTGCTGTACCTGTCGCTTCAACAGTCTTTTTGGAAAGTATATAATCTTTTGTCTTGTCAGTTCCGGCTGCATCATAGAAAGTATTTGTTGTATTACAAGGTGCTGTACTGTTAAGGGTTATAACAGGTGATTTATGGTAATTTTCAATACCATAAACATGAAGATTCATTCGAACACCGTTAGAATTTTCTAACAGTTTGCAGTTAAGTGAAACTCCATTTTTTAATATGATATCAAGAGGAGTATTAGAGTATGAATTTTCAATAAAACTTTGTTCCATATTAACAGTCTTTTTAGAAGCAGTATCAGAAGCAGTAGAAGCAGTATAAAAAGTAACAGAAGTTAAACCACTGGCAGACTCAAGGTGTCCTTCGGGGGTTATTACAAAACTTGCACCCGAAGCAATCTGGAAATGAATAGTTTTGCCTGTAGCAAGAACTGAGGCATCAAGTTCCAGTGAATCACCTTTTAGCTTGTCCAGACTAAACGTTACGTTTTTAATAGAAGCTTTGAGAGCTTTGGCTTTTTCAAACGCTTTCGAAAGACTAACGCGTGAGAATTCAAAGGTTCCGTTGTTGTTATTAGACTGCTGGTCTGTTTCGCATGATACGTAATACAGTTTTGATGTATCAGGAGTGGGCACAACAATGCTTCCTGTACTTGTAAGACCGTCTGCAATTTCTACAAGGTTGTCATTGATTGGAATATTGTATACAAGAGTTAGATCATCTGCATTGTATCCCGTAACGTACGCGTAAACGTCCCAGTAACCTGAATCAAACGGCATATTCAGCGGATATTCTTTCAAATAAGTTGTAGTTGTAGAGCCGTCATCTGCAGTTGTACCGGTGTTATACAGATTTTCTGTCTGCCATTCTACATCTGCGACTGCACCGCCGTGTTTTACGCGTCCATAATGCAACACCGGCTCTCCTGTAAAGAACTGACTCCATCCCGAAAAGTCAAAGGTATAGTTCAAAGTACCTGTTCCGCCTGCTGTCTTTTTAAAAGCTATATTAATTGTTTCTCTGACAGGAGTGTCAGAAACTTTAACACCGGTTAACTTTCCTTCTATTGTATATGTATATGGTTTGTCAGCCGTTGCGTCTGTAGTTGCTTCTGTATACGAAAGTTTTGCTGTTATATTGTAGGTTCCGGTTGGCAGAGTAAATGCCTTTGTTGTTTCAGAAGCAGCACAATTTTCTGTAATATCAACCACAGAAGTGTCATCTGTTCTTGTAAAAGTAAAAGTCCATTTTTCTGTTTTTTCTGCAGATTTAAGGATTTCTGACAGCTTTCCCGGAGCGATTGTTCTTTCAGGAGACGCAAGTGTCAAAACAACATTTGCATTTGCTGGAATTTTCTGTTCCGCAGTGTTGCCGTCAAAACTGTTTTTACAGCCAGCCAGTGTTAAAAGTGCCAAAGCAAAAAAAGTCAGTAGTTTTCTCATAATATACCTCATCCTATTCTGTGGTTGTTGTCTATTTTATAACAAGTTCAAATTCAAACGAATTGCTTACTATATATTCCGGCGTTTCTACCCGAACAGATATAACATTGCCTGTTCCTTTATGAATATTTGCGTCTGTAAACAAATCTATTTCAACAGAGTTATTGGTACTGCATTCAACTCCGTTCAGTTTCCAGAGGAACTTTGTTCCGGTTGGCCAGTTAAAAGGCTCTTTTACAGAGAATGTTATCTTTGCAGCGTTATTTTTAAGGCATTCAGAATCTACTGTAAAAACAGGTGTATCTGTATTTACCGAAGCAGAATAAATTTCAGGATCAGCAGCAACAGTAATTTCTGCTTTGGCCTGACCGGTACAGCGTTTTAGGTCTATTTCTACAGAATTTTCGCTGCCGTCAAGAGTAAATGCGGCAGAAGTTCCCTCGTAAAAGCGTATTCCGTCTTTTACTATAAGAACAGAAAGTTTAACTGTGCTTCCAAACGGAATTCCTCCTATATTAAAGGTTGCGTTTTTGAGATCCGCAAGGGTTCCGCTGGCGTTAAGTGTTTTTTCGTAGTCACCGGTTACAGAAAGATTTACGGCATAAACTGCGGCTGCGGGTTCAGAAGAAACATCTTCAGAAACCTGGTTGAACATACTCTGGAGCGGAATCTGAATGTCTGTTTTTGATTCGGCAGAACAGGATGCAAAAAAGAAAGTAAAGGCCGCCGAAACCAACAGAGTAAAAAGAAAACAAACTTTTTTCATAAGCTTCTCCGTGGTGTTATGAATTTTACACTTTAAACTATAACACAATGTTTGCAACTAACACAGAACACTCATTATCGTACTTTCCGTAACCACTTAACACTCTTGTCCATATATGACGTATTCCGTATTTTTCACATACTGTCCGCGTTGCATAACAGGTACTCAATTTTACAATTCCATATGCAGTCTCTGGTTCGCATAGCATGTCTGGCCTCAACGGTGCATTTTTTCTCCCATATTCTGCCTGACTCCCTACTCCTATAAAGGTATGACAGCCTAGCTGTGCAGCCAAATCCACTACGTCACAAGCATATTTAATATTATCTGTTTGTCCAGCTATATCATCTCGTTTTGTCTTAATGCTATTCGCCCAGCCCAAATGAAATAAAACATCATAATCATGCTCAGTTGGAATATACTGCTGCAGTTCATCCAACGCATAACACTCCACATGCAGTCTATCATCCTTCGGCAAACGATTAAACCGCCTAGATGTCTGTCTCATAAATAATAGTATTTCAATATTTTCAGATAGCAGTTTTTTGATAAGT
>OQVL01001095.1_pt1 | contig 15758 bp, 10 predicted proteins | sample 1691501 | NCBI WGS metagenome assembly OQVL01 (sample SAMN03418253, study PRJEB22391) | human gut metagenome | biome: human-gut; feature: organic feature; material: feces | host: Homo sapiens | place: Tanzania | collected 2013-01 | reverse complement strand
AATCTTGCGCTCGGCTCGAAGAGATGCTTGCCTAAGCAAGAATTTTTCTCTTTAAAAGGACTATCGAATTCTTCACTCTTCGTTGGCTTTCCCTTTGGCCGCCGAACGTTGTTTCTTCACTTTTCCCTTAAAAAGGCTTTGCCTCAAAGGCGTCAGCATTTTTTTACCTTTTTACTTTTTTACCTTTTTACCTTTAATTATATCCCAGCTTCTGCAGCACCTCGTTGGAGATGTCGATCTTTGGAGAGCCGAAGATTATGCCGGCCGACTCGGAGGCGCGGTCGAGCACAAGCGAGTAGCCACGAAGCTCCGAGATCTCTTTCACAGTGTTATAAATCTCGTCCTGGATTGGTGACATCAGACTCTCACGCTTCTTGAACAGCTCCCCTTCGGGACCGAAATATTTGCGCTTGAGGTCAGAGGCTTCCTTCTCCTTCTTCATGATAGCTTCTTGACGAGCCTTTTTCTGCTCCTGTGAGAGGAACACCAGCTCGTTCTGATAGTTCTTATACATGGTGCTGGCCTCTGTGTTGAGAGCCTCAACCTCAGCCTGCCATTTCTTCGACACCTGGTTAAGCTGCTCGTTGGCACGCTCATAGGCGGGGATGTTCTTAAGGATATACTCCATGTCGAGGAGCGCAAACTTTTGTGCGCTTGCCGTCAATGCCGTAAGGGCAAAGAGGCAGATAAACATTATCTTCTTCATAGTTCCTTTCCGTTTTTTTTATTGAACAACTTTTTTTTACGCCGCATCGCCTCACTTCGAAATTGAGAATTTGAAAATTGAATAATTGAATAATTGAAAATTCAAAATTGAATAATTCAACATTGGCTGAAAGCCGACAATTCAAAATTCAAAATTCAAAACTCTCATAGCCCTAGCCATTCACTCCCCTCCATCGCTCGACCTTTGGTCGCTTGCCAGAGCAAGAAGGGAAGGGGAGAGCCACTGTCAGGTAGCGAGGGGGTGGGGCTTTAGGGTCGTTCTCTCTCTGCGCGGCGCGGGGGTGGGACTTTAGAACTCCTGTCCGAGTATGAAGTGGAAGTTGCTGCCGCCCTTTGCGTAGCCTGCAAACGGTTTGTCAAAACCGTAAGCCCAGTCGATACCCATGAGTCCGACCATCGGGAGGAAGATACGTACACCCACACCAGCCGAACGCTTCATGTTGAAGGGGTTGAAGCTTTTGGTGTCGCTCCATGCGTTACCACCCTCAAGGAAGGCGAGACCGTAGATCGTGGTGTTGCCCAAGAGGAACGGATAGCGGAGCTCCAGCGACATGCGGTCGTAGGCATAGCCCTCGGCACCGTAAGGTGTGAGCGAGCCGTTCTCGTAGCCACGCAGACCGATGGTCTCCTCAGCGTAGCTTGTCGAGTAGCCACTCATGCCGTCACCACCCATGTAGAAGGTCTCGAACGGCGACTTCTTATACTTGTTGTATGAACCGAGCAGACCAAACTCGACGCGCGTCATGAGCACGAAACATTTCTGTCCGCTGGTGAGCGCGGTGTAGGTCTTGCCCTTAAACTTCCACTTGTGATACTCCACCCAGCGATATTTCTCCTGCTGCTCGCGCTCATAGAGCGATGAGTTGCGGTCTTTTGCCAAGTTCTTGTAGTCCTTGCCGTCCCACTTTGACCATGGCGGTGTGAGGGTCACAGAGGCTGTGAACTCTGAACCGCGGCGTGGGAACAGCTGGTTGTCGGTAGACGTGCGGCTGATGGCGATGCTGAGGTTCAGGTTGTTTGAGTTGCCGTTGGTCATGAGGAAGTACTGCCAGTTCTTCAGCATGTAACGTGTGTACGACAGCTGGAGCGAGAGCTGGAAGTAGTCGTCAGGCCAGCGCAGACGCTTGCCCCATCCGAGAGAAGCACCGAAGAGCTTCACATACTTGTCGGGGTCGTAATAGTTCTCGTAGTTGTTGTAGCCGTAGTTGCCGTAGCCGTAGAGATAATTATAATAGTTGTTATAATATCCCGAGTTGTAATAGTTGCTCGACACGTCGGTCTGCTTCGAGAAGAATGCGCTTACAGAGAACTGGATTGGTCGCTTTCCACCGAACCAGTTGGTTGAGTAAGAGGCGTTATACGACTGATAGTAGGTACCGTTGGTCTGTGCTCCGAGCGACAGCACCTCGCCGTCGCCGATAGGCAATATTCCACGGTGCTCCTTGTTCTTGTTGAAGAGGTTACGCATAGAGAAGTTGTTGAGCTTCAAGCCCACACGTCCGATGACACCTGTCTGTCCCCATCCGAGCGAGAACTCAATCTGGTCGTTCGACTTCTGCTCCAGTCCCCAGTTGATGTCCACCGTTCCGTTCTCTGGATCGGGCTTCACGTCGGGGTTCACCTTCTCCGGGTCGAAGTGGCCCATTGATGCGAGCTCACGCGCCGAACGCTGCAGGGCATCCTTCGAGAAGAGGTCGCCCGGCTTTGTGCGGAGCTCACGGCGCACCACGTTCTCATAGAGGCGGTCGTTACCGTTTATGCGCACATGGTTGATGTGAGCCTGTGTGCCCTCTGTGATGCGCATCTCAAGGTCAATGCTGTCGCCCACGATGTTGATCTCTGTAGGCTGCAGCGAGTAGAAGAGGTAACCGTTGTTCCAGTAGTTGTTGCCCACGGCATCATCGTCCTCGGTGAGACGTTTGTTCATGAGCTTCTGGTTGTAGACGTCGCCCTTCTTCATGCCGAGCACCTGGTTCAGGTAGTCGGACGGATAGATGGTGTTGCCCACCCATGTTATGTTGCGTATATAATATTTCTTGCCCTCGTCCACCTTCAGGCGAATGCTGACGTGCTTGTCGTCGACGTTCCACACGCTGTCGCTGATGATGGCAGCGTCGCGGTAGCCATACTCGTTATACTTTTCGATGAGCTTCTGCTTGTCAGCCTTCCAACGCTCGGGTGTAAACTTCTTCGCCTTGAGGAACGAAGCGAGCGTTCCTGCCTCATGGGTCTTTGCGAAGGCACCCTTCTTGAACAGTCCGCCCTTTATCTTGCTGTTTTTCAGCGCTTTGTTGCCTTCGATGTAGATCTTGCGGACCTTCATCTTCTGCTTTTTGTCGATGATGACATCAAGGATGACCTGGTTCTTGTTTGCCACGTCGTCGCGCTCACGTATCTGGATGTCGGCGTTCTTGAAGCCCTTGTCGTCGAAATATTTCTTGGCAAGAATCTTCGCGCGGTCAATCATGTTAGGTGTGATCTGAGCGCCCTTCAAGAGTCCCAGTTTCTCCTCCATGTCGGTGCGTTCCGATTTTTTCAGGCCCACATAATTGATTGTCGACACACGCGGTCTCATACGCAGATGAATGTTGAGATACACCTTGTTGCCGATGATCGAGTCGGCCACGATGCTCACGTCCGAGAACAGGCCATACTTCCAGTAGTTTTTCACCGCGTTGGTGATCTCGTTGCCGGGGAGTGTTATGTCTTCGCCCACTGTCAGTCCGGAGATGCCTGTGAGCATGTAGTCCTCATAACCCTCTGCACCCGTCACGTTTATTGCGCCGATGGTCAGCGTGCGTGGCGAGCCGGCATAAGAGATGTCGGGATAGACAATCTTGTCCTGTGCCTTCACCGCCGATGAGCAGATGATGGCGAGGAGAGCTATGAGCAGTTTCTTGATGTTCATATTTTGTTTATTGTTGTTTGCTTTGTTGCTTTGTTGCAGTTTTGCTGTTGTTGCAGCTTTGCTTTGTTGCAGTTTTGCTGTTATACCCCTTTTCCCTTTAGAAAAAGCTATAGGATTTTTCACTTTTCCCTTTTCACTTTTCCCTCAAAGGCGTCAGCCTTTTTTTTACCTTTTTACCTTTAAATCTTCTTCCTCCACCTGCTGTTCAGTTTTTCCGAAGCGGCGTTGGCGTTGTTGGTAGCTGGCGATAGCTTTATGCAGGTCTTCTTCGTCGAAGTCGGGCCAGAAGGTGTCGCAGAAATAGAGCTCGCTGTAGGCGATCTGCCAGAGCAGATAGTTGCTTATCCTGATCTCGCCACCCGTTCTTATGAGCAGGTCAGGGTCAGGCATGTTAGCCGTCGTCATGTTGTCAGAGAGCGTCTGCTCCGTAATGTCGTCAGGCATCAAAGCCCCGTCCTTCACCTGTTGTGCAATGCGTCGCGCGGCGTTTGTTATCTCCCATCGTGACGAGTAGCTGAGCGCCACCACCATGGTCATGGCCGAGTTGTTCGCCGTGTGGTCGATGGTCTCCTGTAGCTTCTGCTGCACGGCCGCTGGCAGACGTTCAATGTCGCCGATGACCTGGAACCGCACGTTGTTCTTCATGAAGATCTCATCTTCAAGCGAAGAGAGCACCAGTCCCATGAGAGCAGCCACCTCGTCGGCAGGTCTGTTCCAGTTTTCTGTTGAGAAGGTGTAGAGCGTGAGCCACTTCACGCCGAGGCGCGTACACTCAGACGTTATGCGTCTCACCGTCTCCACTCCGGCTTGGTGTCCGTAGCTTCGCGGCTTGCCTTGCTCTGCTGCCCAGCGTCCGTTGCCGTCCATGATGATGGCAATGTGCTGAGGTATGGTTGTGGGGTTTACCGTTGTGGTCATATCGTTTTTTTGTTTTGTTGCTTGATAAGAGAGCCCTTGCAGCTCATCACTCGTCTTGGTTATGACAGGTTCGACATTTAGGCATGAAACTGTAGGTCACAGACAGCTGTAGCGCCGAATAGCAGTCGGTGTTTTTAAACAGACCCGAGCTCTTCACGCCGTAAGGGTCTTTATATCCGTCGAGCTCATCGCTGAGGGAGAAATGGACAGCCCACTCCAGGCCCACGTTGAGCCTCTCGGCAGCCTTATATTTTACCCCCAGGCCCATGGGCACGTTGCCCGTGAACACCGTTTTTCCGCCTCCCGACACGACGGTTGCTCCGAGACCCGCGAAGACGAACGGTGTGAACCGCTTCGCGCCGCGATAGTCGTGGCCTGTGCCGTAGGGCCAGAAATTATATTCGTAGGTCAAGCTGAGGTCGAACACCGAGTTGTTAAACTCATAGTTGCTCCGCTCGTTTTCCACGATCATAGGCACCGCTCCTGCGCGTGTCTGCCCGTTCACGGTGCCGTCAGCGCCTTCGTTGCCCGTTGAGCCTGTCGAGAGGGTAGGGAACCATGTCTTCACATCGTTGGCGTTGCCTTTGAGCTTGCCGTAGGTGGCTGCGAGGCACAGACCCATATAGGGGTTGAAGATTCGTCTTAAGATCACAGAAGCGCCCGGTTGCATGTTGCTGAAGATGCCGCCGTTATAGTCGCCCTCATAAGACACAAGAGCCACACCGGCACCAATCTCCATCTTATATTGGTCGTCGGTCTGCGCCCTCAGGTCTGCTGTGTGCAGCGCAAGGGCCATGAGCAAGCCTAAACATTGTGCTAAGCGCATCTTTTCCACCTTATTATATATATAGACGTCAAAAAGAGGTGCCCGTTTAACAAGCTCCCCTCTTTGCCACCAGGCTTTCAAGCCTTAGTTTGCCTTTTTCTTTTCTTCAAAGACATCCTCTCTCTTCTCCCAGCCGAGGAAGTTTTGTCTTCCGCGCCACACCTGACCGGTGCCGCCGCAGACAATCCACACGAAGTTGTCGCTGTCGACGGCAAACGCCAGTGTGCCGTTGGAGCTGATGCCCTCGGGCATGGTCACCACGGTGTCGGCCTGCCATGTCAGTCCGTGATCTTCGCTTCTATACATCTTGGCTGTCTGCTGTCCGTTGTTATGGCCGAGAGCCACTATCCGTCCGTTATAGACGCCCATCTGCAGGTTGTCGAACGCCGGCAGACGGTTGTCGTTGTCGTCATAGGGATATTGCATCCACTGCTGCTTGTTCTGTCCGTCTTCCTCAATCTTTGCCCACACAGAGCTGTAAGCCTCGCCGTCGTTATGGCCCACGACCACGACGTAGCGGCTGTCGCTGTTGGTCGGGAGGGGTAGGGTGGCGCCGGCAAGCCCCTTGGTCGGGAACTGTGCCATGTTGTCGTCCTCAGACACGGGTTCTGCTGTCCACGCACCTGTTGTGAGGTTGTCCACGGGTGCCGACATGAGCCCCTTTCCGTCCACATTGGCGTAGAGACGCTGCGAGGTGGCAGCCAGCAGGGTGTTGAAGTTGTGTGCAGAAGCGGTTGTCTGCAGGGAGTTGTCGTCAAACTCGGCCACGCCGCCGTTGCCGGCCACAAAGCCCTTGGCGTTGTTTCCGACGAGCGTGTTCCACACGTTGGCACCTTCCTGAGCTGATGTCCATGTGGCGGTCTTGTGTGCCGCTGCCATGTTGTCTTTTGAGCCGACATAGTAGAAGCTCTCTGCGCCGTCGGTAGCTGCGATGTGCAGCCCGTCCTTGGTTGCGGTCATGCGCAAGCCCTTCATCTGCTTCAGCTCCTCGGGAAGCGACGGCATCTGCTTCCACACGAAAGCGGCGCTGTCTTGCTTATGCACGTTCACCGACACGGTGTAGCGGCGGAAGCCCAGTCCTGAGTTGCTGTAGACAATGAATGTGCGAGGTGTCGTAAAGTCGATGGTGTCGGTAGAGGCGAAATATTTCACCGTGTCGCTGGTGGCACTCTTCAAGCCCACCACACCCGAGTTGTATGTAGACAGTGTGCAGAGCACCTTCGCTGCCAATGCCTGCATGGGCAGTGAGTCGACATTGTATATTTTTCCGCCGAGCTGGTCGATTCTAAATTTCACCGAGCTGAAATTTTTCGACACGATGCTGTCCTTGCCCGTGGCCTTGTGTTGTCCTGCGACATACTGCACATTTCCGAGTGAGAAAGCCGATATGGCGCTGTCATCGCTGTAGTCGTATTCGACATCGCTGTTGCTCAGACATGAGGAACACATCACTATTGCCGAGAGCATCATCACGACAGATAATATTTTCTTCTGCATTATTTTTTCTGTTCTTTTTTGTTTTTAGCTGCAAATTTAGTCAGAATTTGGCAAAATAAGCCACTTTTGTTTGTTTATTATGTAAATTAATGATTAAAAGCGTGTTTTTTAAAGTTTGTTTAGTGTTAAAGCACCACCCGAAGCCGCCAAAACTTGCTTTGTCAAGAACCGCTGACAACGGTTTCATAAGAAAAGGCGGCATTTATTTTGCCGTTCGGATAAAATATTGTAGATTTGCTCACTCAAACACTGCAAGAAGCCACAAATGTCAATATTAGATTTTCTTTTTGGCAACAAGTCATCAGACAACAGCACAAGCGACACTGCCGATGTCGTCGACGCAACGCCCCGACACCGCAATGCCGACAACTATGCCTTTGTTGATGCCGAAGTGGGAATGAAAGACCATAAGGTGCATGACATTGGCTCCTTACGGCACGACGGGGCCTTGTTTCACAACGCAAACAAGGCTGAGCTTGCAACCTTTCTGCAAGACATCGACTATGTATGTGGGCACAACATCGTGCATCATGATGCCAAATATCTTTTTGACCAACCGCCATTTACCACAGCACAGAAAAGCCAGTGGCTACTTGTCGACACCCTCTATCTGTCGCCGTTACTGTTCGCGGCGAGGCCTTGCCACAAGCTTGTGAAGGACGACAAGCTGGTCTCTGACGATGTTAACAATCCGGTGAACGACTGCAAGAAAGCCCGCAGCCTGCTGTTCGACGAGATAGCACAATGGAACATGTTGTCAAGAGACGAACAGAGCATTTTCGCCACTTTACTCTTCAAGGAAAAAGAGTTTGAGGGGTTCCTTTCAATGGTCAACGCCTTTGGCTTGCGCATGCTGCGGACAAACAGGCCTGACGACCGTGAAGATATCGACTACCCCATGCTTGAGCGACAGATAAAGAAGCAATTTGCAGGGCGCATCTGTGGCCATGCCGATATCGTCACCATGGCCATGAAGCATCCGTGCGAACTGGCATACGCCCTCGCCCTTGTCGACACCAACGACTATCGCTCCGTCACTCCAGGATGGGTGCTCTACAACTATCCGGAAGTGGAGCACATCATGCTGCTGCTGCGCCACCGGCGATGTGCCGACGGATGCGACTACTGTAACACCTTCCTCGACATTCACCAGAACCTGAAACAACACTTTGGCTATTCTTCGTTCCGCACCTACGACGGGCAACCGCTTCAGGAGCGTGCGGCACAGGCAGCGGCCGACGGCAAGTCGCTGCTCGCCATATTTCCCACAGGCGGCGGCAAGTCGCTCACATTCCAGCTTCCCGCCCTCATGGACGGACGCTCTGTTCACGGCCTGACGGTGGTCATCTCCCCGCTCCAGTCGCTCATGAAAGACCAGGTAGACAATCTTGAGGCACGCGGCATTACCGATGCCGTGACCATAAACGGTCTGCTCGACCCCATATCGCGCTCGCTCGCCATTGAGCGTGTGCAAAACGGCGATGCCTCACTGCTCTACATCTCGCCAGAGATGCTGCGGTCCAACACCATCGAGCGCATACTCATGGCTCGCCATGTGGTCAGGTTCGTCATTGACGAGGCACACTGCTTCTCCGCCTGGGGACAAGACTTCCGTGTAGACTATCTCTACATCGGCAAATTCATAAAGAAATATCAGGAGCACAAGCAAGGCTCCTGCACCGTGCCCGTGTCGTGTTTCACGGCCACGGCAAAGCAGAAAGTGGTGCAGGACATCTGCGACTACTTCAGACATTGGCTGGGCACAGACCTTGAGCTGTTCGCCTCGTCGGCATCGCGCAAGAACCTCCAGTACAAGGTTATACATGTCGACTCAGATGAAGACAAGTATGTCAGGCTGCGCGAGTTGCTTGGCGAGAGCTTATGCCCCACAATCATATATGTGTCGCGCACCAAGCGCACCGTCGAACTGGCATCCCGTTTATCGCGCGACGGCATGAAGGCTCTGCCGTTCAACGGCAAGATGTCGCCCGACGACAAGATCAAGAACCAAAACGCCTTCATGTCGGGCGAGGTAGACATTATTGTCGCCACGTCAGCATTCGGCATGGGCGTTGACAAGAGCGATGTGGGGCTGGTGGTCCACTACGACATTTCCGACTCGCTTGAGAACTATGTGCAAGAAGCCGGACGCGCCGGGCGCAACCCCTCGCTGTCTGCCCGCTGCTTTGTGCTCTACGCCGACAACGACCTTGACAAACATTTCATTCTGCTCAACCAGACAAAGCTGAGCATCAGCGAGATACAGCAGGTATGGCAAGCCATAAAGAGGCTCACGCACAACCAGTCGCGCCTGCAATGTTCAGCCCTTGAGATAGCCCGACAGGCAGGATGGGACGATTCGGTGGCCGACATAGAGACTCGTGTGCGGACAGCCATTGCCGCCCTGGAACAAAGCGGCTACATTGAGCGCGGCAACAACATGCCTCATGTCTATGCCACGGGCATCACCGTGCGCAACATGGACGAGGCCCGTCAGCGCATCGCATCGTCGTCGCTCTTCGACAAAGAAGAGGTGGAGAATGCGGTGAGAATAATCAAGTCGCTCATATCGCAGAAATACATATCGCGCGCACAGGATGCCGAGGCAGAGTCGCGTATCGACTACCTCGCCGACATCCTCGGCCTGAACAAGCACGAAGTGGTGTCGGCTGTAGGACGCATGAGGCAGGAAGGCATTCTTGGCGACACCAAAGACATCTCCGCCTTCATGCAGGACGTTGGCAACGAGCGCAAGGCCATGCATAAGCTCGAATGTTTCGCCAAGCTGGAACAGTATGTGCTGAGCAACATCCCCGACGACGCGCTCCGCATCTCCTACAAGCAGCTCAACGACAAGGCTGTGCACGACGGGCTGGAAGAGTCGACAGAGAAGCACATACGCACGCTTCTCTATTTCCTGGTTGTAAAAAACTATACGCGCAAGAAGGAAGACGGAATCCAGAACCTGGTTATAAGCCGTCAGGCAGACATGAAGAACACGCTCGCGCGCTTTGAGAAACGCCTCAACATCTGCCGCTTTGCCATAGGATGGCTATACGCGCGTGCTGCAAATGCAGAGGGCGAGGCAGCAAAGAACGGCGTGGTCAACTTCTCCGTTGTGGAGCTGCTCAACGACCTCAATGCCGGGAACCACTCGCTGTTCTACAACGGCGAAGAGCTGAAAATAGAGGACATCGAGGAGGCTCTGCTGTATCTCTCCAAAATAGGCGCCCTAAAACTGGAGGGAGGATTTCTCGTGCTCTACAACGCCATGACCATCAACCGCAAACAAATGGACAACCGCGTGCGCTACAAACAGGACGACTACCGCATGCTCAACGAATTCTACAAGCAGAAAATACAGCAGATCCACATCGTCGGCGAATATGCCAACCTGATGGTGGAAAACTATGATGCCGCCCTGCGCTATGTGCACGATTATTTCAACATGGACTACCGTCTGTTCATTGACAAATATTTCAAGGGCGACCGCGCAAGAGAAATTGAACGCAACATCAGTCCGGCAAAGTTCAAGCAACTGTTCGACGACCTTTCGGAAAGACAGAAAGCCATCATCAACGACCATGAATCACGCTGCATCGTGGTGGCCGCAGGACCGGGAAGCGGCAAGACGCGCGTGCTTGTACACAAGTTGGCCTCGCTGCTGTTGCTTGAAGACGTGAAGCACGAGCAGCTGCTCATGCTCACCTTCTCGCGCGCTGCAGCCACCGAATTCAAGCAGCGGCTCATGCAGCTCATCGGCAACGCCGCCCACTTCGTCGACATCATGACGTTCCACTCTTTTTGCTTCGAGCTGCTCGGACGCATAGGCAATCTTGACGACGTGAACAGCGTGGTGGTAAAGGCTGCCGAGATGATAGAAACAGGTGAGGTGGAGCAAAGCCATATCGGCAAGACCGTGATCGTAATAGACGAGGCGCAGGACATGAATGCAGACTCATGCCGCCTGGTGAACGCCCTCATGCACAGCAACGAAGACATGCGTGTCATTGCTGTCGGCGATGACGACCAGTGCATATTCTCTTTTGCCAACGCCAACCCACAATACATGTACAACCTGAGCAAGACAGAGGGCGGGCGTTTTGTGGAGATGACCGACAACTACCGCTGCGCAAAAAAGATTGTCAGTTCTGCCAACGAGTTCGTGAAACTTATCCATGGACGACTGAAGCAGTCGCCCATCGTCTCAATGAGCAAACAGGAAGGCACCGTGCGCATAACCCACCACGGCTCACGCTACATGTATGACCCGTTAATGTCAGACATCACGGCGAGCAAGCTGCAAGGCTCCACATGCGTGCTCACCCAGACCAACGAGGAGGCAGTGACGGTCATGGCGTTGCTGCGCCGACAGGGAATAGTGGCCAAACTCATACAGACAATGGGCGACCTGAGGTTCTGCAATCTGGCGGAGGTGAGATATTTCGCCAAATGTCTCGCCCGGCACAAGACGTCGCCGGTCATCAGTGAGGAAGCGTGGACAGAGGCAAAAGACAAGACCTTTGCCAAATACAGGCGGAGCACAGCCCTCCCTTATCTCTGCAGATGTGTTGAACTGTTTGAGAAGACAAACAAGGACAAATATTACAGCGACTTCGGCGAATATCTGTTCGAATCGAAGGTGGAAGACTTCCACGACACATCCGGCAACGAGATTATCATCTCGACCATACACAAGGCCAAGGGACGCGAGTTTGACAATGTGTTCATGCTCGTTGACGGACGACAACAACTTACTGACGAACGGCTGCGTTGCTATTATGTGGCAATGACCCGCGCACGTCTGAACCTGTCCATACACACCAACGGCACGGCTTTCAACAGCATCACGTCGGCTACGCACGTCGCCGATACCCGTTCCTACGGAATGCCGACGGAGATCGTCATACAGATGTCACACAAGGACGTGAACCTCAGTTTCTTCCAGCATTGCCACAACGATGTGCTAACCTTGCAAAGCGGCGATCCTTTGATGTGCGACGACAACACCTTGCATACACCTTCAGGCAAAATTGTTGCCGAGTATTCGGCGGCGATGCGTGAGCGGATAGCGAAACTAAAAAAAATGGGCTATGTGCCAACAGCAGCGACAACACGGTTCATTGTGGCATGGAAACGCAAAGATGCGCCCAAAGAAGAGAAGGAGACAGCCGTCTTGCTTGCCGATCTGAAACTGGTAAGACAACAATAAAAACACCTCCCTCTAAGCGAAAAACGAGGAAACCGTCTGTTCTCGGTTTCCTCGTTTTTCTTATTTTTCCTCGCTTTTCTCGCTCTCCTCGCTTTCCTCGTCTTCCTCGTCTTTCTCGTTTTCCTCGTTTTCCACGCTTTCCACGCCTTCCTCGTTTATTCACATTAAGCAGAAAGACGGTCTTGACATTGGAAAGAGGCTTAGCTCAAGACCTCATTCCACCACCTTCCAGTCGACCAGACCCTTGCCTTCGCTGTCAAGCTCCACGGCGAGACCCACCACCCGACGCTTGTCGGCCTTGAAGGGTTCGGTATATCCGCACGAGCGAATCTGCTGTTCGGCAGCAGCGAGGCCACCGTTGTTGGAGAGCTTCAGTTCGATGACATAAATGTAGCGCGAGAGCCATGCCACGAGGTCAATGCGGCCGGTGGCAAGCATGCGCTCCACCTCCACACGCACGCCGAGCGCCTGAAGAATGGTGCTGATGATGAGGCGATAACGCTCCTCCATGTCCATCGAGGCGAGCTTCTTGTTGCTGTAAGGCACGTCGGCAATGAGTGCGCGCATCAGTTTTTTCGCCTCGTCGAGCTGGCCTGTGCCAAGCTGGCGGTAGAGATTGGCCTGCAGCGACACCGTGTCGCCCTGCTTGCGAAGGGTAAGGGCCGGCAGCACCATTGCGTTCAACGCCTGACGCACCTCTTCGTTGGGGATGCCGAGAATGTAGCCAAACTCGTCAGCCGACTTTATGGTAAGATAACCCGACTGGTAGAGGAACAGTTCGGGACCTCCGCCCGTCACGTCGGACGTTTCGAGAAGGAAACGGTCTATGCTGCAATGGTCGAAATCGTTGAGGCGTATCTCCATGTCGCCCACAAACTTGGGCAGCAGCGATGTAGCCCCCGACATGGCCCAATAGCTCCTGAGACGTTTCTGGTACAATGAGTTGACAAGACTGAACGGGTTGTAGATGTCCACCATATTAAGGTCGCAGAAATGGTAGCCGTCGTAAAAGTCCTTCAGCCTTTCCAACGTCTCGTCCGCCGTCCAGCCGTTCATCTGAGCCATCTGCTCCACCTCAGGCATGAAATTGTCCACAATCTCCTGCTTGGTTATTCCGCAAATGGCGGCATACTGCGGCTCGAAACTGATGTTCATCAGATTGTTGAGCCCAGAGAAAAGTGAAATCTGCGTAAACTTGGTTATGCCTGTGATGAATACAAAACGTTCCATCTCGTCATCTGCCTTCAGTATGGCAAACACCTCGCGGTAGAGGGCTGTGCAGGCTTCGTGCTCAGGGGTATGCCACGAGTGCTGAAGAGGCGAGTCATACTCGTCGATAAGTATGGCTACCTGCTGGCCGGTCTGGTTGTAGGCCTCTCGAATAATACGGTGGAAGCGTACGGCTAATGAATCATCGGCTGATGGCGCTATGCGATACACGTCCTCATAATCCTTGAACCTATTGTTAAGGTATGAACGGATTGAATTTTCCGATGCTCCTCCACGACTCATATCGAGCCTTATCACGGGACGTGCCGTCCAATCCTGCTCCAGATCCATGATCTTCAGACCCTCGAACAGCTCGCGCCGTCCCTCGAAATAAGCCTGCAACGTGTCGACAAGCACCGACTTGCCAAACCGCCTTGGGCGGCTCAGATAGTTGTATTTCACGCCGTTGACAAGATCCCATATAATGTCGCTCTTGTCCACATACAGATACCCTTCCTTTCGTATCTTCGTGAACGACTGTATGCCTACCGGCAATTTCCTGTTCATGATTGCTGCCATAGTGCTTCAATTAAAAAAAATACGCTAAGAATTGCCGAATAGCTTAAAATGAGCATTTATGAGCATTTTTTACCTCAATGGAAGTAATGATTTAGCAACGGTTCCTATTTCTGCAATATACATACGTTTGCTTGTCAAGCAACTCTTTTCTTTTGCAAAAATACAACAATTTGTTGGATACACAAAGAAAAGCATGTTTTTTAACGATAGGGATCGGCAAGGGCTTTTCAAGAGCTTTCAAAAGGCTTTCAATGAACTTTCAATAAGCTTTCAAAAGGCGCAAAGAGCCTTTTAAAGAGCTTTTCAATGAGCCTTTCAAAGAGCTTTCAATGAGCTTTTCAAAGCATGTTCTTTTCTTGTTCTTCCATGTCTTGTTCATGCGAAAAAATGTATAAATATGCAAAAGGAAAGGAAGAAATGAATAAATATCCAAAAACGCGATTGTAAGCATTTATATCGGTCCTTCTTTCTGTTTTCAAAAATAAGGGGCTTCCAACTTATTATTTTATTCAAATCGCTGAAGAAAGACAGCACATCTATGTGCAAAGATACAACTTTTTGATAAAATAAAGAGGAATAGCACCCATGTTTTTGATAAAATAAAGAGGAATAAGCACCACAAAAATGATAAAATAAAGAGGAATAACACCCCTATTTTTGACAAAATAAAGAGGAATGATGAAGAAAAGCCCCATCTATCACCTCTAACGGCCTAATTTCTCGCCAAATGTCGTTGGGGTAGGCACAAAAAAAAAGGACGGTACGAATCACTCGCCCCGGCCTTTCAAAGAATAATGTTATCGCACGTTGGTTTTCACTAAAGCAATAACGCTTAGGAGGGTCACAAATGCAACACCTGCCAACAATGCGGTTGTTTCAAAATCTAATAACATAATCTTTACCTTAAATCTATCAAACTACTAACCTAATGAAAAAACGTTGCATTCTCACGAACACGATGCAAAGGTAGTGTTTTAAGACAAAAATAAAGAATGTTATGCGAATTTTCTTTATATTTTTTACAAAAATTCACACTCGCGTAATGTCGTTAACTTAAACGGCGTTACAGGAAAGCAGAAGAAGAGCGGCTCTTCGACGCTTGTTGCTTACGGAGAATCAGTTGATTACCGACACCGTGCCGTCGGGAGCGCAGGAGGCGTGGTAGCGGTTGAGCTTACGCCCGTTGTCGCCCGATGCCACGTTGCCGCCCGTGTTGAGGTTATACTGGCGGTGGCAGACGGCACATGACGCCATGCCCGAGGTGGAGAGGGTCAGCGGACGCGACTTCACCGGTATGGCGTCGGGTGAAAAGCAGTTGGGACACTCGCCATCGAAGGCATAAAACTGCTTGGGGTCATCGAGGTTGCTCCAGCCCACTATCAGCGAGCCGTTCAGCCCCAGGAGCACGGTCGTCTGCTTGTCTTCTTCTGTGAAGATGACGTTGTCGGTCAGGCCCACGTTGCTTTCAAAACGATAATATTGTGCTCCGCCGCGTATGGTCGTCGTTACCTTGCAGAACACGCCTGTGCCGCTGGTGGCGCCCATCAGCGCTGCCGACTGTCCGTGGCGCTGGGTGTTGAACACGAAGCGGCAAGGGTAAGAACAATACTCGTTCTCGTCTGACGAGCACGAGAGCAGCAACACGGCCATGAGGCAACAGCCCATGAGAGCTGCTGCCAAGCGGGTGGGGCGGGCTGCACGATGCCTCGCCAAAAAGGAAGAAACCAAGGTTTTCAACATTTTTCTCAAGTTTCGAATATAAACAACAAGACCTCTATCAGATGCTTACAAGCTTAAACCCAAATCGGTCATTAGGCCGTTTTATGTCTTATTTTATAACTGCTTGCAGTCTTTTGGTTTTTATAAGTTGTCTTTTGCTTGTT
>OQVL01001094.1_pt1 | contig 15762 bp, 13 predicted proteins | sample 1691501 | NCBI WGS metagenome assembly OQVL01 (sample SAMN03418253, study PRJEB22391) | human gut metagenome | biome: human-gut; feature: organic feature; material: feces | host: Homo sapiens | place: Tanzania | collected 2013-01 | reverse complement strand
AATTGAGTTCTACAAAATGATTCATTAATTTTGCACTTGCCACTTGACTCTACAAGCGCCCCATAAGTACCTGTACCACACCTTCCCACTACAAACTCCGGCAGAAACCATCGCTCAGGCTCTCTCCGAACTCCTCGTCCAAATCGCCGAGTATCGCAAGGCGCTTGAGGCCAAATGAATATGTGCCGAGCCAGAACGGTACATATTGCCTGTAGAAGTGACTCCCATGACCTTTTGTAGGATAAGGGATGGCGTAATTTTTCGCCGCAGTTTGCGCCTTGGAGTAGGACGCAGAGCTAAAATTTTACGAAAGGCTTGGCCGTTGTGCCGGAAAGGCGTATATTTGCGGTATCCAACACGATAACACCCAAAACAATATGCTCAAACTTACATAGCGGCTGCAAAACATCGGCACTATGTGCTACATATTAATTTAACTAACTATAATTAAAATGACAAGACTTTATGCTTATCGCGAAACGTTCGATACAGGTTTCGCGCCAAATCCTTTTCACGGAGTTTTGACACTTGCCAACTGCAAGCCTGATATCCGCCGCACTGCGCAAGTGGGCGACTGGATCGCCGCCTTCACGGCAAATAGTGTTAGTGATGGTAAGAAGATTATCTATCGAGGCAAAAAAGGCGAAGAAAAAGTCATATGGATTGGTCGTGTTACAAAGAAACTGACCTATGCTGAGTATTGGGAACAGTACAAACAGAAACGACCTAAATCCTTGAGGGGCTCTTTTGTAGAGGCAAATGTCGGTGGTTGTGGCATTAAGGAAGTCGTTGCATCAGGCGGCTGCGGCCTAAAATCGGCCAAGGCTAGTATGTCTGATGACGATTTCGGTGATAATATCTATATGCCGGATGAAAAAGCGCCATTAGGGTTCAGATGGATTCAGAACCATTTTCATGAAGAATGGCAGATGGAACACGATCTGCGCGGTAAATATGTACTAATCTGCGAAGAGTTCTATTACTTTGGCGCCGCAAACCCATACGCACTGCAGACTAAGTCCGTTATTCCGAACTGTCGCAAGTATCGTATCTATAATGCCGATGATGAGGCTTCTCGAACGTTTATTGAGGAATTCAAGCAGTTTGCCGTTGGCATACAAAAATAAGCGCTATGAAATACGATATAGTAAAAATGGTGGGAGACGAACATGTTCGCTACTCTCTCACAAACAAAGGTGATAACCCACTGATAGTCTTTGGCATCAATCCTAGTACGGCGGATAAGAAAAAACCTGACCCAACGATGCGCCGCGTTATGGGCTTTGCCGAGCGTTATGGCTTCGACAGCTTCGTGATGCTCAACGTCTATCCGTTGCGTGCAACCAATCCGGCAGCCTTGCCGCAAGAGTGCGATGCCGCACTTCATACCGCCAACATACAAGAAATCGTCAATGTCGTATCGTCGCATCCCGAGGCCTCAATACTTATGGCCTATGGCGGCAACATCAATATCCGTAAGTACCTACGACCCTGCCTTCGCGACATCGTAGAAGCAATCAAGCAATACAGCCCCAAGTATTACCAAATAGGGACAGCTTTGAATCTGGACGGCTCACCCAAGCATCCATTAATGGCACCCTATTCCTCCACAATGACCCCCTGTGATATCAATAAACAAATCAATATCTAAGCACATACCCATGAATTATATAGCTAAACAATTGCTTACGGTCGTTTGCTTGGCCGTACTCCCTGCTGTATCTTTCGCCTACGATGTTGAAATTGATGGAATATATTATGATTTAGGTAAAAAGACCAAAACGGCAACAGTTGTATCTAACGGGAAAAAATCATATAGTGGCGCCGTCATTATCCCAGAGGGCATTAAATGTACATAGCACACAACCACCAGTTGGGAAAGATGACACCTTTGCGACCTGGACATATAATGACGCGACACTTAATGTGCCAATGACGGCAAAGGACGCGTACTCGAAACCGGCATGCTGGCGCAACTTCCGGCATGTGGAGGAGAAGGACTTCGGCGGTGTGGATGATGTGACGGCTGACGAGGACGGCATCTGCGTCAATGTGCGCGACGGACAGGTCGAAGTATGCGGCGCAGACACTTCCGAGGAAGTCCGCGTCTATGATATGAGCGGCATGGAGATATACTGTGGCACTGACCGCACTATCGCGTTGCCGACCAAGGGCGTCTACATTGTCAAGGTCGCCGGCCGCACCTTCAAGGTCGCGCTATAACTCGACCAATAACCAATTGGCAATCAATATAGCGAACCCGGAAACCCAATAAAGCAAGCCCAAATTCCCGAAAAGCAGGATTTGGGCTTGCTTTTTATATTGTCTACTGATTGACAGCCTTTTCTACAAACGTGGGATTGGTCAAGCCTATCGGCGGCTAAGCCATGCCTGGCGCTCTGAGGGGTCCATGCGCTCGATGGCATAGCGTAAGGTGGTACGCGGCATTCGGCTGTATCGGTCGGAGAGATAGCGGCGAAGCAATGCAATGTCCTTCTTGCCAACCTCGCGCAGCATCCATCCTACGGCCTTGTGTATGAGGTCATGGGGATGGCCAAGCAATTTGTCGGCGATGCGTAGGGTGTCCTCATATTGATCGGCGCGTATCAATGCCGAGGTGCCGACAATGGCTATACGCTGTTCCCATAAATTGGTACTTTCCGCAAGGGCGTCAAGAATGCCTCGGTCGGGATAAGTTCCGTCGGCACAAGGCTGCAACAGCCATGCGCCCAAGATGTATCCGGCCGAGAGGTCCACCAGATCCCAATTGTTGGCTCGACGGGCATACGTCAGGTAAAAGCGTGCGATCTGTTCGCGCCTGTCGGCATATTCCGTTGGCGCTATACGCTTTGGCGGCGTTGCGGCCTTCATTTCCTCGACAAGCAACAGAAACCCGCATAGTCGTACCTCGTGCCATTCGGACAGCAGCAACTCGGCAATTTGGTCCAAAGGAACCCTCAGTCGAAACCGCTTGACGACTTCGCGCGTCTGCGGTACGCGAAGCCCTAAAAAGCGGTCACCCTCGCCATATTCGCCCGGTCCGGTTTTGAAAAACCGAAGGAGAATTAGACGCTGCGACTCGTCTTGCATCTCGGACAAGGCGGCAATGATATCAGACGCTTCAGCCATCTCTATTGCAAGTACTCTCTTGTGGTTGTTATTGCCTTAACGTGCAGTATTTACTTATCTTTGAGTGCATTGCCTGCTGCGAAGGCATCGCCGACGCGCTCGCCCAGCCGTATATAGCCGTTATGTATCGGGTCGTAGGTTATCAAGTTCAATTTGGTGACATCCGGCTTACCGTCAGGCGCAAAGTATCGCTCGTCACACAGCACGTTGACAATATCGCCGACAAGATAGCACCCGGTCTCGCTCTCGTCAATCATCTTAGACACCCGACATTCGAGCGTCATAGGGAAGGCGGTGAATACCGGAGCGTCCACGTGGTCGGCTTGTTTCGACTCCAAGCCGGCACGAGCAACCTTGTCACGAACCTTGCGTCCGCTCACAAGGCCCACATAATCAGCAGCCACCATAGTATCGACAGTGGCGAAAGCAACAGTAAAATCGCCATTTACCTTGAGGTTGTCGGTAGTTGCGTGACTGCCCAGCGAAATCACGATTTTCTCATAATCCCATTGCCCGGCCCATGCGGCATTCATCGCATTGGGCGTATGATCTTTGTCGTAAGTGCCGATGACGAGTACCAACTGAGGCAGTACCCATGGCTTTGATCCGAAACTCTTCATATAAATCTGATTGAAAAAACGGTTAGAGATTCTGAAACACTATTTGTTGTTTGACGGCAGGCCAACGGCGCCGGTGGCGTGGTCTATCGTGACACGGCGCTCGCGATACAACATCCCGACGGCTCGCTTAAAATCCTTTTTTGAGCAATGCAGCAAAGCGGCTATTTCGTCCGGCGAAGACTTGTCAGTAAGCGGCATAGCACCTTGTTTCAGCTTTTCGAGGATCGTGTCAGACAACGACCGGGCACGACCGCCGACACCGGGAGCTGTGAGTGTCAGGTCTACGCGGCCATCGCTGCGACGTACATTCTTGACGTAAGCCTTCAGCCGTTGACCGCTTTGCAACGTGTCGTATAATTCGTTGGCATATAGCATCCCGCGATGCAAATTCTCCACAATCACGCGCCACCCTATATCGGTGCGCTCGGTCACCAGAACATTGACCGCCTGCCCGTGCTTGTAATCAGTCGGAACATTGTCCAAATACTTCCCTATCTTTGCCGTAGCCGCTATACGACCGGTAGCATTGTCCAGGTATACATATACTAAGTATATGCCATCAATGTGCATACGCGACCGCTGTTCGGCAAAAGGTACAAGCAAATCCTTGGAGAGTCCCCAGTCAAGGAAAGCTCCGATACGATTGACATCTCGCACTTGCAAGTACGCAAATTCGCCTACCATGGCTATCGGCTTCTCCGTCGTGGCTACAAGACGGTCTTCACTATCGTTATAGACAAAGACATCAAGCGTCGAGCCTATAGTCATATCGGCAGTACAATATCTATTAGGCAAAAGCACACGCGTGGGAGAAGTATCACCAAGTTCTTCTGTAGCGTGCTTCACCTGTGGCGAGTCGGCTGAAGTATCATCGATTACGCCAAGGTAAAGCCCGTAATCACTGCGTTCCAATATCGTTAAGCTATTGATTTTGCCTATTTTGAACATATCGTATCGTTGTTTTGCTGAAATATTACTCTACAAAATTAAGGATTTTCTCTCGTTTTCTAAATCATTCCTGTTAAGAAAGCAGGTCGGACTGCAGCAATAGGATTTTGCATTAGTGTACAAGATCAGAAAAAACCACTATTTTTGTGCACGTCATGGCCTGCTACAATTCTGTCTTTGTCCATTGTGCGAGGTTTTTATTTTTTTCTCAAATTTACGAAGAATGTGCTTAGAGCACGGTGACAATGACAGATAAATTGCGGAAGCCTTGATCTTTTTATTCTGTCGGTGTAAAATCTCCCGATTTTTATGTAAATTTGCAAGTCATAACACGCATTTGCAACAAACGATAAAAGATAATATACTCATAATATACAATGGCAATAGAACTTAAAGGCCTTACAAAACGTAAGGACAACTACTCACAATGGTACAATGAATTGGTCGCTAAGGCCGATTTGGCCGAACAATCGGCCGTACGCGGCTGTATGGTTATAAAACCCTATGGTTATGCTATCTGGGAGAAGATGCAGCAAACACTTGACCGTATGTTCAAGGAAACAGGAGTGCAAAATGCATATTTTCCTTTGCTTATACCAAAATCATTCCTGTGCCGCGAGGCTGAACATGTTGAGGGCTTTGCCAAAGAATGTGCCGTTGTCACACACTACAGGCTCAAGAACGATCCCAATGGCAAAGGAGTTGTTGTAGACCCTGATGCCCGTCTCGAAGAAGAGCTTATAGTACGCCCTACCAGCGAAACCATTATCTGGGGAACGTATAAAAACTGGATACACTCGTGGCGTGACCTGCCGTTACTTATCAATCAATGGGCCAACGTCATGCGCTGGGAGATGCGCACGCGTATGTTTCTGCGCACAAGCGAATTCCTTTGGCAGGAAGGCCATTGTGCACATGCCACAGCCGAAGAAAACGAAGCTCGAACCGTACAGATGATCAATGTATATGCCGACTTCGCCGAGAAGTATATGGCAGTGCCTGTCATTCGTGGTGTAAAAACTCCTACCGAACGTTTTGCCGGAGCACTCAATACATACACTATTGAGGCTATGATGCAGGATGGTAAGGCTCTTCAATCCGGCACATCGCATAACCTCGGACAGAATTTTGCCAAAGCCTTTGATGTCACTTTTGCCAACAAGGACAATAAACCGGAATATGTTTGGGCAAACTCGTGGGGCGTATCCACTCGCCTTATGGGAGCCCTTATCATGACGCATAGCGATGACAACGGATTGGTATTGCCGCCACATCTTGCTCCAATACAGGTCGTAATCATCCCTATATATAAAAATGATGAGCAATTGCGCGAGATCTCGACAGTTGTCGAGCCAATTGTTGCACAACTGCGCTCAGCCGGAATAAGCGTAAAATACGATGACGCAGACAACAAGCGTCCCGGTTTCAAATTTGCCGACTACGAGCTTAAGGGCGTTCCCGTTCGCCTTGTTCTCGGAGCGCGCGATGTCGAAAAAGGTACTGTCGAAATAATGCGTCGCGATACCTTGGAGAAATCGGAAGCTCCACTTGAGGGCATAGCTGATCACGTCGCTCGACTGCTCGAAGACATTCAAACTAATATCTACCAAAAGGCATTGAAGATGCGCGAGAGTAAGACATACGTCTGTGACGATTACGAAGAGTTCAAGCAGCGTATCGAAGATGGTGGCTTCTTCCTTTGCCATTGGGATGGAACGGCCGAAACCGAAGAACGCATCAAAAACGAAACTAAGGCTACAATTCGCTGCATACCTTTGAATGGCGATGACACGCCCGGCAAATGTATGGTGACCGGACGGCCATCGGCACGCCGTGTGGTCATTGCCCGTAGCTATTGAAATAGTCCGATAATCTCTCTACTGGTATTCATGGAAGTTTCAGCAGAACACAAAACTCCGGTCATTCCAAAGGCTGCAGCATCAAAGGAAGAGTATCCATTCAACGGTTATGAGGAATCATCATCCAAACCGAGCGAAGGAGGAGAAGCCAATGGTCGTAAGCATCGGCCGGCGACCATTGCTATAGTCGTTCCATGCTACAACGAACAGGAGGCTTTGCCGTTGACCATTCCGAAAATGCTGCAAATTTTGCAGGATATGCATGACCATGGGCTTGTCACAGACGACAGCTATATTCTGTGTGTCAACGATGGCAGTAGTGATAATACCTGGAAATTGCTGAAACAAATACATGCCGAGAACAAAAAAGTACGAGCCATTTCGTTAGCCCACAATCGCGGGCATCAGAATGCCCTATTGGCCGGACTTATGTTTGTACGTGGCCGTTGTGATGCCGCCATATCTATCGATGCAGACCTACAAGACGATCCTTTAGCCATGGTTGAGATGGTCCGACGCCATCTTGGAGGCGATGATATCGTGTATGGAGTCCGTTCGTCACGCAAAACCGATTCGTGGTTCAAGCGTACTACGGCCCATGCCTTTTACCGTTTCCAAAAGTCTATGGGACTTAACACTATATATGACCATGCAGATTATAGATTGATGAGCGCTCGAGCACTCGATATGTTGGCTGAGTATGGTGAGACAAATCTGTTCCTACGCGGCATAATACCCAATATCGGTCTTCATCATTCGTGTGTGTATTACGCGAGGACGGCTCGTGTGGCCGGCGAGTCCAAGTATCCGCTTGGAAAGATGTTGTCGTTGTCTATAGATGGTATAACATCTTTTTCAGCCAAACCTATGCGAATTATTTTTGGCGTGGGGCTGGCTTTATTGATTATAGATATAGTTATTGCCATCTGGGTGCTGATCTCCTATTTTAATAATAATAGTGTTTCCGGATGGGCATCGCTGATGTTGTCTATATGGTTTCTCGGCAGTCTTATTCTGATGGCCGTGGGTATCGTTGGTGAATATGTCGGTAAGCGCAATGCACAGGATGTGCTGCTGGATGGTCTGGAAAAGCTGGAGTATCGCGGATATGATTCTGCCGGTGTGGCGCTTGCGCTGGACGGAGGGATCTGCGTAGTAAAAAGCAAGGGGCGGCTCACAGCCCTGCGGGAAAAGCTGGCAGCGCAGCAGCTGGCACAAAGCTTCTGCGGCATCGGCCACACCCGGTGGGCTACCCATGGCGAGCCCAGCGATGTGAACAGCCATCCGCATTCCACGCCGCGTGTGAGCATCGTGCACAACGGCATCATTGAAAATTACGGGCTGCTCAAGGAACGGCTGACTGCAAAGGGCTATACCTTTCAGAGCGAGACCGACACGGAAGTGCTGGTAAAGCTGATCGACAGCTGCTATACCGGCGACCCGCTGCGGGCGCTGCAGCAGGCCCTTGCCAAGGTGCGCGGCAGCTACGCGCTGGCGGTACTGTTCTTCGATTACCCGGACACTATTTTTGCGGTCAAGCGGGAAAGCCCGCTGATCGTCGGCTGGGGAGAAGGCGAAAACTTTATCGCATCGGATATCCCCGCGCTGCTCAAGTATACCCGGAAATACAGCGTGCTGGAAGAGGGCGATATGGCCGTCTGCACGGCTGAGGGCATCCGCTTCTACAACGAATTTGGTGAGCCGGTGGAACGTCGGCAGCTCACGGCAGATTGGGATATGGAAGCGGCTGAGAAGGGCGGCTACCCCCACTTCATGCTCAAGGAGATCAACGAGCAGCCTGCCGCCATCACGGCCACAGTGAGCCCCCGTGTGGAGGATGGAATGCCGGAGCTGCGCATCCCGGCGCTGACGGACGAGGTGCTGCGCGGCATTGGCCGGGTGCATCTGGTGGGCTGCGGCACGGCGATGCATGCCGGCATGGTGGGCAAATCTGCCATTGAAGCGCTGGCCCGTGTGCCTGCCGAGGTGGACATTGCCAGCGAGTTCCGCTACCGGGACCCGATTTTGGAAAAGAACGATCTGGTCATCATCATCAGCCAGTCCGGCGAGACCAGCGACACGCTGGCAGCACTCAAGCTGGCCAAGAGCCGGGGCGTGCCGGTGCTTGCCATCGTGAACGTGGTGGGCAGCAGCATTGCCCGGGCAGCGGATTATGTGATGTACACCTACGCCGGGCCGGAGATCGCGGTGGCATCCACCAAGGCCTATATGGTGCAGCTGTGCGTGCTGTACCTGTTTGCCCTGCGTCTGGCCTATGCGCGCGGCCGACTGAGCGAGGCGGAGACCTGCCGCTATACGGCGCAGCTGCTGCATGCACCGGAGGTCATCAAGCCTCGTCTGGCAGACTGCGAGCAGATCAAATACCTTGCCAGCCGCTATGTGAACACCCAGAGCTGCTTCTTTATCGGGCGCAGCTTCGACTACGCACTTTCGCTGGAAGGAAGCCTTAAACTCAAAGAGATCAGCTATGTGCACTCGGATGCCTATGCGGCAGGGGAGCTCAAGCATGGCACCATCAGTCTGATCACGGACGGCGTGCCGGTGATCGCACTGGCGACCCAGAAGCAGGTATACGAAAAGACCATTTCCAATGCCAAAGAGACCCGCAGCCGCGGCGCAAGGGTGCTGCTGTTCACCACAAAGGACGCCGTGGTGCCCGAGGGTGTGGCCGATGCGGTGGTTCGGCTGGATGAATACGAGGATATCCTGATGCCGCTGCAACTCATTGTGCCGCTGCAGCTGTTTGCCTACTATATGGCCGTTCTGCGCGGCTGTGATGTGGATAAGCCGCGCAATCTGGCAAAGAGCGTGACGGTGGAGTAACGGCGCAAAACCGCGCTGGAAAGGCCCGCAGGCCGCTCTGAGAAGATGCGGACGCCGGACCGATGGATAGAACGAAAAAAGCTCCCCTCTCTGAGCTGTCAGAGAGGGGAGCTGCTGTTTTTATAGAGCTTCCGGCTTACCAGAACCAGTAGCGCTTTTTCAGCACGATATAAGCGATGCCGATAATGATGATCGTTACGCCGCCGGCAATGAAGAAGGTCCAGTTGATGTTGGCAAATTTCAGGTTCTGATTGGTCAGCAGATAATGGCCGGCGGTATCTGCTGTGATGATGCCGTCCGTGTAGCTGTTCAGGTACTGCCACTTGCCAGAGGTGGGGTTGTAGAGATACAAACGGGTATAGGTGCTCACATCCAGATCGATGCGCACCGAGCAGGGGAGGGCTTTGCCCTTGTCCAGCTCAAACTCAATGCCCTCCTTGCTCTCGGTCAGCACGAGCATGGTATCCAGTTCACTGGTGGTGCTCTTGACGTTGCTGCCCGCGATCTGCATGGTGTAGCCGTCGCCCACCACACACAGGGTCTTGCCGGTGGTGCGCAGGGCGTTGAGGATATCACCGGTCACAGTGGGCACTTCGGCCTGCGTAAAGACGATCTCGTTGTCCGTGCTGTCCTGGATCGCCTGCACCACGGGATCGATCTCAATGGGGGTATCGTCCTCCGGCTTTGTGGTGCTGCTGTCCGAAGATTCCTCCGAGGAAGCGGCAGAACGGTTGACGATGACCGTGACCATAGCAGAAGCCGTGCCGTTGGAGACCGTGATGGAGGTTGCACCGGTGCCCACAGCCGTGATCACGCCGCTGGGGCTGACCGTGGCAATGTTGCTGTTGGCAGACTTAAAGGTGAACTTCTGAGAAGCGGAGGAAGGCTTGACGCTGGCGGTCAGGGTGCGGGTGGCACCGGGCTTGAGCACAACGTAGGAAGGATTCACCGTGACGACCTGACCGCTGTTGGAAGAACCGGTGCTGGCGGTGCCGGTTCCGGTTCCGGAGTTGGGAATGCTCATGACCGTAACATTGGTGGTAGCAGTCACCGAACCGCAGGTAGCGGTGATGGTGGCAGTACCGGGGGCGACACCGGTAACGCGGCCAAAATTATTCACCGTGGCTACCTTTTCGTTGGAAGAGGTCAGGGTGACGGTGGCATAATTGGAGGCCGAGGTGGGCCGCACCTGCAGCTGTGCCGATACCGAGTTGCCGACATAAATGGTATTGGAGGACAGAGAAAGATCCATTTCGGTCACGATCATGGAGGAATCCATGGAGACCACGATGGTGTAAGCACAGATCTGATTGCCGGCAGCAGCTGTGATACGGGTGGTACCCACACCCACGGCCTGCACAACACCGGTGCTGCTCACGGTCAGGATGGAGGTATCGTCCGATATATAGACCACCGAATCGGTAGAGTTGCGGGGACGCACCACAGGGGACAGCTGCTGAGAAGAACCCAGCAGCATATTGGCGGTATAACTGCCTGCCTCAATGCTTTCGGCAGGTACGTTCTGATCCCACGGCATGGTAATGCCGCTCAGGGCGAGGCCGGAGACCGGGCTTGCTGCGGCCGCAGACACAGCTGTGCCGCAGGCCAGCAGGCAAAACGCTGCCGCACAGACGGCCAGTTTTTTTGCGGTTGATTTCATAGTAAGTATACCTCTTTGGGGTGATTTGGCAGCGGCTGACAGTCCGGTTTTAATGGAACAGAACACCCAGTGCTTCCATTGCGTACTCAAAGTAAGTGATCTGGTCGTACTCCACACGGGCGGTAACGCTCATGCCGTTGGAAAGGTCTACCTTATCACCGCTCTTGCTTACCACGTAGGTGGTATCCGGCTTGATGGTCATTTTGTAGTAGGATGCATTGGTGCTGGCGGTCACATCGCTGTCGATCGCGGTCACGGTGCCGGTCAGGGTGCCGTAGGAGTACTCCGACAGGCCGGTGATGGCGATCTTGCAGGGGTCGCCCACATGCAGCAGGGGACGGTCGTTCACGGTGACCATGGCAACGACCTCCAGATCGTCGTTCTCACTGGCGACAGTAGCCAGCGGAGAACCGGCGCTCAGGACCATGCCCTCCTTATAGGGGGTATCCATGTGGATCACACCGGAGGTGGGAGCATAGATATAATAATCGTTGGCACCGGTGTTCAGGGTATCGATCTGGGCCTGAATGTTGTCCACGTTGCTCTGCGCACTGGTGATGCTCTGGGAAATGGACTGCATGGTGGAGTAGTACAAGGCCTCCACCTCGCTCTGGCTCTGCTCCATCATGGTCTTGATCTGAGCATCCGAATAGCCGGCAGCCTGATAGGCAGTAGCGTCAAAGGTCTTTTGCGAGACCTGACTCTTGTAGGTCTCGTACTGGTAGTAGTAAGGCTGGTCTTCCGGGTTCGTCTCGCTGAAGTAGTTGGTGTCGTCCTGCACGCACTGCAGCAGCTTATTATACTGGTCCAGCTGGGTCTGGTAGATCTTGAGCTGGCTTTCCAGATTGTCCTGCTGCATATCGATATCGGTGCTCTTGATGTGAGCCACAAGGTCGCCCTCGTTCACATAGCTGCCTTCCGAGATATACATTTCGGTGATGGAACCGGAATAGCTGGACATGATGTAGGTCTTGTTGCTGGCCTGCACGGTGCCGGTGTTCTGACTGACATAAATGCGGTTGGTCTGGGTGCTCCACACCAGAAGGAACACCATAAAGATGCCCACCAGAATGACAAAGGCGTAACCGTAGGGCGGCACATCCCTGTCCAGCATGATACGGCGGTCCTGCAGGTCCGTCAGGCTTTGAACTTTCATTGTCATAATTATTTGGTCTCCATAAAGACATCGATCACAGCATCGTCAGAATCCTGATTGACATAGATCGTATAAGAAGTGCCGGTCAGCTTCTGGTCGTTCTCAAAAGCGTGGACCTGCAGCTTGTAGGAGGCCAGCTGGCTGTTTTCCATGGGGCCGGTGTAGTGGGCGTACAGGCAGTTCTTGACGCGCAGGATGGCATCCATGTGATAGCCCGGGTCCATCTGAGGAATGAGCTGGGTGGCCTGCTGCATCATGTACAGGTGCATCTGATGATCCTCGCCCAGTGCAAAGGACTGGATGATGGGGCCGATGGGCTGAGCGTTGTTGCTCTTGATGAAATTGTGCATCTGGGTCAGCACCACCGGCATGCTGGCCATTTCTTCCGGACGGATCTCGCGGGAGAGCACATTGGTGAGCTTGAGGGTCTTGTTTTCAGCTACTTTGATCTCATTCATGATAAATACCTCTGTTTCGTTTCAGATTTACTTTACATCGGCGTTAGATAAAATGTGCCCGGAGGCGCTTTGTCTCCGGGCACACCATAGTAAGGCATTGTCACCTGAGCAGGCCGCGCCGCTTCAGGGTAACACCATCTTCCTTATTCAGGACAGACGAGACAAACAGGTCTTCTGTTGTCAGCATCGATGGCCCTGGCAGTCATATTATGGAACCGGAACTCCATCCGATCTCAGCATATCAATAGGTGATCGACTCGCCGTCGTCATCCTCTTCCACGACAGCCTGCATGACAGGCTGCTTGGGTTCTGCCTTTTTCTTGCTGCGGTAAATACCCTGCTGCATGTTCCACAGCTCGTAGTATTTGCCTTCCTTGGCAAGCAGTTCCTCATGGGTGCCGCGCTCCACGATCTGGCCGTGATCCATCACCAGGATCATGTCACAGTCACGGACGGTGGACAGGCGGTGAGCAACGATCAGCATGGAACGATCCGCAAGCTGGTCATAGATCATGTTGAAGATCAGGTTTTCCGTTGCAAAGTCGAGGTTGCTGGTGGACTCATCCAGAATGTAGAGGTTGGAATCCTTCAGGAAAGCACGTGCCAGCGCAATGCGCTGCTTCTCACCGCCGGACAGGCCGTTGCCGGCTTCTTCCAGATAGGTGTTGTACTGCAGGGGCAGATGACGGATAAAGTCGTGCGCATCGGCCTTCTTGGCAGCTTCCTTGACCTCGTCCATGGTGGCATCCATGCGGGAAACACGGATGTTGTCATAGATGGTCTTGCTGAACAGCTCAACGTTCTGCGGCACATAGGAAATTGCGCGGCGGACAGAATCGTTGGTGTATTCCGTCAAATTCACACCATTGAAGTCGATCTCGCCATCCTCCGGCTCATAATACTTGAGCAGAAGCTTGGTGATGGTGGACTTGCCGCTGCCGCTGCTGCCCACCAGAGCCACCTTTTTACCGGCCGGGATGGTAAAGCTGATGTGATCCAGTGCAGGAGCACGGTTGCCGTAACGGAAGGTGACATCCTTGAACTCGATGTCGCCCTCCACCTTTTCCAGATCCGTGCGATCCTCGTCACCGGCAGTCTCAGAAGGATAGTCCATGATCTCGGTCAGACGCTTCATGGAGATGTTGGCTTCCTGGATCTGCATCTGCAGACCGATCAGGTTGCTCAGCGGAGAAGTGAAGTAGGAAGACAGGGTGCTGAAAGCCATATAGCCGCCCAGCGTCATTTCGCCGTTCAGCACCTGACTGATGCCCACATACGTGGTCAGCATGCCAAAAGCCATGGAGATGAAGGAGGAGATCAGACCCTGTGTGGTGCTGATGCGGCTGGAACGCAGGCTGATCTTCAGGCTCTTGATGTATTCACGCTCGAGGTTTTCCAGCTCGGTGTCCTCGTTGGCGTTGCACTTGACGGTCTCAATGCCGCGCAGGCTTTCGATCATCTGGCTGTTCAGTGCAGCAGACTGCACCATGGTCTCTTCGTTGATCTTCTTATATGGCTGCTTGTAGATCAGCACCAGCAGGATGCTGACCAGAGCCATGAACAGCGAAATGGAGAACAGCATCGCGTTCATGCGGAACAGGATGATGCCGGTGATGATGGCCATGGAGATATCCATGATCAGGCTCAGCGCAATGCTGGTGAAGATGGATTTGATGGTGTTTGCATCCGAATAACGGGTGGTGATATCACCGGTCTTGCGGGTGGCAAAGAACTTCATGGGCAGATGGAAGATGTGCCCGAAGTAGCCCATCATCAGCGGGATATCGATCTTGATGGACAGATGGATCAGCACCCACTGCCGCACAAAACCGACCAGAGTATTGGTCAGGCTGACCATGCTGAACACGAGGATCAGTGTGACCAGCAGATTATCCAATCCGTAGGGCAGCACCTCATCCATCAGGATCTTATTGAACATGGAGGATGCAATGCCGAGGATCGTTGTGATCAGAGAGGCGAAAATTGCATAGAAGAAAAGCTTTTTCTGCGGCAGCAGCAGGTCGATGTAGCGCTTGAACATGCCGCCCTTTTCCACCTTGCCGCCCTTGAACTCCGAGGTGGGGTTCATCAGCAGCAGAACGCCCGTAAAGTTCTTGTAGAACTCATCCAGACTGATCTTTTTCAGCTCTGTGGCAGGGTCACCGATGATGACATAATCCTTGCACTTGTGCTTTTTGCCGTTCTTCTCGTCTTCCTTGGCAGATTCCGACTCCTTCAGCATGTGCTTGCGGCGCTCGCCCTCATCCTTGATGGTGGTCTTTTTAAAGACCACCACAAAGTGGGCCAGACCCTGGTCGGTAATGACCTGTGCGATACAGGGCAAAGAGAAATCGCTGAGGAAATTTTCACGGTCCACGCGAACCGCTGCGGTGGAAAAACCCAACTCGTTAGCGGCTTTCTGCAAACCAACAAGGTTCGTGCCTTTCAGGTCAGTGCCCATCATATCGCGCAGGCGGGTGATGGTAACTTCCTTTTTGTAATGGAGGCACACCATTGCGAGGCAGGCAGCCGCACAGTCGGTAGTGTCATGCTGCCGGACGTAGGTATAACGCATAGATGCTTCCTTTGATCATATACAAATTTATTCAAACGACTGCAGAACGCTTCCAAAAGAAGCAAACGGCAGCAGCTCTGACAATGCAAAAATCACAGCCTGTAGGCAGTACAAAAACCGGTGGCTTACCCCGTCCTGCGGAGAACGGCGGCAAAGCACCGGTCAGCTGTTGTTAAAAATGGCAAAATGCCCATGGAACTGTGTGCCGGACTTTGGAAAATCAGATACTAATTCCCAAAGAACATAAAAAGTATACCACAATGCAACATCTTCTTCAAGTGGTCAATTTTTAAGAAATCATTAAGCTGGATGCTTTTTTCTGCATAGATGCTGCCTTTTCCGGAGCTGTGGACAGAGACCGGAGACGGCGGGGCAGAGGGGAAAATCCATGCGCCATCAGCTGCCGGATATGACACAAACAAAAAGAGCAATGTCCGTAAAGGAACATTGCTCTGCTTTGGCGCCTCTTGCCTGACTCGAACAGGCGACACCCTGATTAACAGTCAGGTGCTC
>OQVL01001093.1_pt1 | contig 15774 bp, 9 predicted proteins | sample 1691501 | NCBI WGS metagenome assembly OQVL01 (sample SAMN03418253, study PRJEB22391) | human gut metagenome | biome: human-gut; feature: organic feature; material: feces | host: Homo sapiens | place: Tanzania | collected 2013-01 | reverse complement strand
CCGTGTCCTAACTACTTATTGTTCAATATCGGTAAACTTTTTTCAGGACTAGACAACGTGCTTATCTTAACTTCTTGTTCTTCCTTGTCAGATGTAAAAATTTCAGAACTTGCCTTCTCGGAGGGTTGAGATAGCCATATATCTTCATTGTGCATCTTTTGATGTCATTATCTGAAAGATTGTCAATTGTCTTACAGTCAACATCATATCCCAATTGCTTCATTATCTCCTGCATCCTTTCATATAGTGAGTAGTCTTCATAATCTTCCCGCAAATCATACTCGGAACCTTGTGTGGATTCGATAACAGCTATCGCGCTTTCACAATCACGGAAACATGACAAGAATGAATTGTAATCCAGGAAGTTATACTTGTCGATGACATAGTCCGTCAGCTGCTGCGACTCTTTTCTGTCCAGACCTTTGAAGATGTTTTCCGTCAATATGTAGTTCAATGGCTTTCCGCATGAATACTGCCGGTTGACAAGATCAATGCTCTCCCTGAACTTTTTTCTGCATAGTCTCTTTCTGACAGGTTCCGAGAATGGATTCCCATTCATCTTGAAGGCCAATAAATTCCAACGATATGCCGATGCGTTTTTGCATAACAACCCTGTGACCGGATTATTGAAGATGTAAACAATGCAGCTCCGTAGTTTTTTCATTGTGTCTTTTGCCGCCCACCCCGTCGGTGCCATGAATAGTCTGCCATTGCGGTTATATCTCAAATTGTATTGGCGTGTAAACTCCCGTTTGAATTCCGCTATGACCTTCAATGTCTGATTGCAATCTTTAACTTTTATGAGCAGGTGGAAATGATTGAACATCAGGCAGAATGACATTACTTCAAGCTTGTGGCTCCTGGCAGCGCAACTGAGCATCGTGTAAAAGATCAGCATGTCTTCCAGCTTGTAGAATAGCCCTTGCCCGTCGATTGATTTCGAATAGAAATGGACCGGCACGTAGGCCGGATAAATAGTTTTTTTCATGTAGTTATCTTTTTAGTTTGATTCGAAGTTACAAAAATGTCCGGCATCTTGCAAATAATCAGATGGTGTGGTGTGTAAAACGCTATGAATCAAATGATTAGCCACTTTCAGAGTTGAGGTTTCTTAAACTCTGAAAGTGGCTAATTTATTGATTACTATGTCATTGCGCTCCACGGAGCCTTCTGGCTGCTATTTGATGGCCGCCATCTTGCCGAGGGCGAGCTCTACCAGCTTGCGTACCATCGGCTTGTAGTCAGGGTTGCTGTTCTGGAGATACCTGTTGGCGATGGCGCAGCATACTGTTCCGGCCTGGTGTCCGAGATGAGCTGACAGACCGGTGACAGCTGAACTCTCCATCTCGAAGTTCGTGATGCGGTAGTCGCCGAAGCGGAAAGACTCGAATCTCTCCAGCATGTCAGGCATTGCCAACGGCAATCTCACGACACGTCCCTGAGGACCGTAGAAACCTTGTGCTGAAATGGTTACGCCTCTTACTGTGCAATCCTTGAAAGCCTCGATGAGCTTGTCTCCGGCCTTTACGAAATATGGAGAACCTAGGTAGCTGTTCCAGCGTGTGTGAACCTTGAAAGCATCCTCCATCTCGGAAATATTGATCTTGTCGCGGTCTGCGTACCAGTTGAGGAGACCGTCGCAACCTACTGAAATCTCCGAGAAAATGAATGAACCGATCGGAATGTCCGGCTGGATGGCGCCGCTCGTGCCGATTCTCAGGATTGTCAATGTCCTGTGCTCCGGCTTGACCTCCCTGGTCTTGAAATCAACATTCGCAAGAGCGTCAAGCTCGGTCAGGACAATGTCAATGTTGTCCGTTCCGATACCGGTGGAAAGAACTGTTATACGCTCTCCGTGGTACTTTCCGGTGATGGAAACGAACTCTCTTGAAGCATGTCTGAACTCCTTCTCCTCAAGAAATTCTCCGACCATATCCACGCGGCCCGGGTCACCTACGAGGATTACCTTGTCTGCAAGCTCTTCCGGTTTGAGGTGAATGTGGAAAACTGAACCGTCATCATTGATGATTAACTCTGATTCTGGTATTCTAGCCATAATAAATATCTTTCTGCGAGGATATCCAGGTCCTTGCAACGTCATTTAAAGGGTTTCAATGCGCCTGGCCGCTTTGGGGTCGCCGAGATAAGCGGCGGCCTAAAATTCACTGAAAATGCTAATATAGCACTTTTTTAATCGTTTTGCAAGATGAATTCCGCTAGTTCCTCGGCATTGTCAGCGATTTTCCATGGCTTGCCTGCCTCAAGTTCCTCCCTGGAACGGAAGCCCCAGGTTACGCCGACCGTACGTACGGCAGCATTGGCCCCGGTCTTCATATCTACGTCGGAATCACCCACATACATTACTTCATCCAATTGGATGTCAGGCCTTTCCGCCATGATCTGGTGGACGATTGCCGGGTCCGGCTTGATAGGCTGCCCTTCCCGCTGGCCCAAGATTTTCAGGAATCCGATGTCGCCGAAGAAATGCTTGATGAGCTTCTCCGCGCCCTCCTGATACTTGTTGGAGGCCAATGCCGGTATCACACCTGCCGCGCTGATTTTATGCAGCATTTCCGTGATGCCCGGATAAGGGACGGTGCAGTCGCACATGTGCGCGTCATAATAGGCGAGGAAAAGCTCCGCCATCCTGTTTATTACGGCCTCATTGTCCTGTCCCTCAGGCACCGCGCCACGGAACAGGTTATATATTCCGCGTCCGCACAATGTATAATAATCATTGATAGGCCGCTCCGGAAATCCGCATTCTCTCAATGCGTGGTTTGTCGCATGTCCCAAATCCTCGACAGTATTCAGCAAGGTACCGTCAAGGTCGAATATTACCAATTTTGTCATAAAAACTCTATTTTTTTACCGGCCCCGAAACCGGAGCCTTCGTTACTTCCGTCTTGAGCTTGTCGGCGGACAAACCGACTTTTATGGCTGTAAGGGATTGATTGTCACCGCCATTGACCCTGTCGGCGATGATGAATTCCGATACCGGGTCTTCGATGTACCTCATCATTGCGCGCTTCAGTGGTCTTGCGCCGTAGCTCGGGTCGAAACCCGCCTCTGCCACGAACTTCTTCGCGGCCGGAGTCACCGTAAGCTTGTAGCCCGCTTCCTCTGCCCTGGCTTTCAGGTCTTTAAGCTCGATGTCCACAATCTTGAAGATATCATCTTTATCCAGTTCCCTGAAGAAAACCTGTTCGTCCACCCTGTTTATGAACTCCGGCGGAAAAGCCTTTCTTACAGCTTTTTCCAGAACCATCTGGCGGTTGATTTCCACATTGCGGCTGGCCGTGTTGAAACCCACTCCCTTCCCATATTCTTGAATGTCACGGCTTCCGACATTGGAAGTCATGATGATGATGGTGTTCCGGAAACTTACCGTCCTTCCCTCGCTGTCCGTGAGACGTCCGTCGTCCATCACTTGCAGCAGCAGGTTGAAAATATCCGGATGCGCCTTCTCGATTTCGTCCAGCAGCACGACACAATACGGCTTCCTTCTGACCCTTTCGCTAAGCTGTCCTCCTTCCTCGTATCCGACATATCCCGGAGGCGCGCCGATGAGTCTCGAAACGGAGAATTTCTCCATGTATTCGCTCATGTCGATTCTTACCATATTATCCTCGGAATCAAACAGATACTCGGCGATACGCTTGGCCAGCTCCGTCTTGCCGACACCGGTAGGCCCGAAGAACATGAACGACCCGATCGGTCTGCCCGGATCCTTGAGCCCGGCCCTGTTTCTCTGGATTGCCCCCACGATGGTGTCGATGGCATTGTCCTGGCCTATGATGCGTCCTCTCAGGCGCTCGCGCATTTTCATTATCCTGTTTCCCTCGGACTCGGCGACCTTGTTCACCGGGATGCCGGTCATTTTCGAGACGACTGTCGAGATGTCATTTTCATTGACGATGCTCTCCTGCTTTCCCGCGCCTCTTTTCAGCCTGACCATTGACCCGGCCTCGTCCATGGCGTCGATGGCCTTGTCCGGCAGGAACTGGTCCGGTATGTATCTGTCAGTCAGCCTCACGCAAGCGTCAATCGCGGCGTCCGTGTAGATGACATTGTGGAATTTTTCATAATTTGTCTTCAGCTTGCCCAGTATCGCTACGGACTCCTTCACATCGGCCGGTTCCACGACGATTTTCTGGAATCTCCTGTCCAGAGCCCCGTCTTTTTCCACGATTCTGGTGAACTCGTCCATCGTGGTGGCGCCGATGCACTGCAACTCGCCCCTGGCAAGCGCCGGTTTCAGCATGTTCGCGGCATCCAGACTGCCCTGTCCGCCACCAGCCCCGACGATCGTGTGGAACTCGTCGATGAACATCACCAGATTCGGATCGTTGCTTGCCGCCTTGATTATCGCCTTGATCCTTTTCTCGAAATCGCCCCTGTATTTGGTGCCTGCTACCACTGACGCAATGTCCAGTGACACAATGCGTTTGTTCTTCAGCACCGATGGAATCGTGCCGTCGGCAATCTTCATTGCAATGCCCTCCACGATGGCGGATTTTCCCACGCCCGGCTCACCGATCAGCATCGGATTGTTCTTCTTCCGTCGCCCCAGAATCTCGATCACGCGCGAAATTTCCTTGTCCCTGCCGACGACAGGATCCAACTTGCCTTCGGCCGCAGCCTTGGTCAGGTCAATGCCGAATTCCGAAATGATGTCCGTCTCCTGCTCCTTGCCTGCCGCCTCCGTGCCGCCGTCGCTGATTTCCTCCCCGTCATCGCTCTGTCCGGAGTCCATCGCGAGCAGCCCGTTCTTCTCCATGTAGGTCAGTATCCTGCTATAGTCAATGCCTATGTTTCTCAGATAAGTGGTGCCGTAACTTCCTGTGGATCTGCACAATGCCAGCAGAAGATGCTGTGGCGCGGCTTCCCCGCACCGAAGCTTGGCGGCTTCCATTATCGAAAGGCTGAGGATGTTCTGTGACGCCCTGGAGAAGGTGATGTTCTCCATCTCGGAATACGGGATGTGCTCGTTCGTGAAAATTCTGCTGTCAATGAATCTTTTCATCGAGTCCGTGTCGGTTCCGAGCTTTTCAAGCGTGCCGCATGCCGCATTGTCATGATGCCTGAGGATTCCCAGATACAGGTGGTCAGGGCCGATGCCGTAACTGCCTGTCCTCATGGCTTCTTCCCGGGCGTAATTGATTATGCTGTTGAGTTCTTCTGATATCTTGATTTCCATATTCAGTGTCCTTTCATTTCCTGCCGCCGTGCATCCGGCGACGCCTCTCCACTGGCAAAATTAAGACCTTTTTCATTCATTTTTGGTGCTATGCCAAAAAAATTGTAAATTTGTATGTTATATGTAACAGAAAAACACATTAGAAAATGGATATGAATGAGGAGAACAAGAACGCTGCTGAACAGCAGGAAGAGGGGACAGGAATGAAAGGCATCATCGAGGAGGTGAACATTGACGAGGAAATGCGGTCCGCATACATTGACTATTCAATGTCCGTGATCGTTTCCCGTGCGCTCCCGGATGCCAGAGATGGCCTGAAGCCTGTGCAGAGGCGTGTGCTGTTCGGAATGGAAGGTCTGGGCCTGGATTATTCGGGACAGACGAAGAAATCAGCGAGAATTGTCGGAGAGGTACTGGGTAAGTTCCACCCGCATGGCGACTCCAGCGTATATGATGCGATGGCAAGGCTGGCACAGAACTGGAACCAGAGATATCCTCTCGTATATGGTCAGGGAAACTTCGGTTCCATGGACGGTGACCCTGTCGCTGCCATGCGATACACCGAGGCCAAGTTGGAAAAGCTTGCCAATGATGTCCTCGGCGATATGGAGAAGGATACCGTAGACTTCCAGCTGAACTTCGATGATACGATACAGGAGCCTACAGTGCTGCCTACAAAGGCACCGCTCCTGCTGTTGAACGGATCGGCAGGTATTGCCGTAGGTATGGCCACCAACATGGCGCCGCATAATCTCGGCGAATGCTGCGATGCCATCTGCGCCTACATTGACAATCCGGACATCGACACTGACGGTCTGATGCATTATATCAAAGGTCCTGATTTCCCTACAGGAGGTATCATCCAGGGAATCCAGGGCATCAGGGATGCATACGAGACCGGCCGCGGAAAGGTAGTGGTACGTGCGAAGACGGAAATCGAGGTGGACAACAACGGCCGCGAGACCATTGTCGTTACCGAGATTCCTTACATGGTGAACAAGAAGGAGATGCTCGAAAAGATCGGCCAGATGGTTGATGACAAGAAGATTGAGGGTATCACCTACATGAACGACGAAACTTCCCGCGAGGGCGTGAGAGTCATTTTCAGGGTAAAGCAGGGCTCCAATTCAAATGTCGTGCTGAACACCTTGTTCAAATACACCCCGCTCCAGTCAAGCTTCGCCATCAACAATGTCGCACTTGTCAAGGGCCGTCCTAGGACATTGTCTCTCAAGGATATCCTGAAAGTGTTCGTGGATTTCAGGCACGAAGTCATTATCCGCAGGACCAAGTTCGACCTGGACAAGGCGAAGAAGAGAGCGCACATCCTCGAAGGTCTTATCAAGGCGATCGATGTCATCGACGAAATCATCAGGATTATCCGTGCTTCCAAGACTGTGGACGAGGCCAGAAATACTCTCATGACCACATTCGGATTCTCTGAGGCACAGGCTTCGGCCATCGTGGAAATGAGACTCCGTCAGCTCACCGGACTCGAAAGGGAGAAGCTCCAGGCAGAGTACGACGAATTGGAGAAATTCATCGCATGGTGCAACGATGTTCTTGCAAATCCTGCAATGCAGATGGAAATCATCAAGAACGAAACCATGGAGCTCAAGGCCAAATATGGCGATGAAAGAAGGTCGAAAATCGTACCTAACGCAGAAGAGTTCAATCCTGAGGACTTCTATGCCGATGATGACGAGGTCATCACGATTTCTCATTTCGGATATATCAAGAGGACTCCTCTTGCAGAATACAAGACCCAGAACAGAGGCGGCGTAGGCATGAAGGGAACCGCTACGAGGGATGAAGACTTCATAGAACATCTGTATGTGGCCAACATGCACAGCACGATGCTGTTCTTCACGGAGCAGGGCAAGTGCTTCTGGCTGAAGGTCTACGAGGTGCCGGAGGGTTCACGTTCATCCAAGGGCCGTGCGATCCAGAACGTCCTCAGCATTCCGGACGACAAGATCAAGGCCATCATCAATGTCCCTACATTGACTGATGAGGAATATATAAACAGTCACTTCATCATCCTTGCCACCAAGGAAGGTGTCATCAAGAAGACTTCGCTCGAAGCATACTCAAGGCCTCGTGCCAAGGGTGTCAATGCTGTCAATGTACGTGAGGGCGACGAACTTCTCGAAGCTATCCTTACTGACGGCAAGTCCGAGGTGCTCATCGCAAGCCGCAACGGACGTTGCGTAAGGTTCGACGAAACCGATGCGAGACCGCTCGGAAGAACTGCGACCGGCGTCCGTGGCATTAATCTTGATGAGGATGACTATGTTATCGGCATGGTATGCTATGAACCTGAGGCAGAGGATGCTGCAGCTCATACATTGCTTGTGATCGGAGAAAAGGGACTCGGAAAGAGGACTGATTTCGAGGAATACCGCAAGACCAGCCGTGGCAGCAAGGGTGTCCGCACCATGAACATTACTGACAAGACCGGAAAACTTGTAGCACTGAAGAATGTTACAGAGGAGAATGACCTGCTTATCATTACCCAAAGCGGTCTTATCATCAGAATGGCTGTTGCAGATATCAAGCAGGCTGGACGTAATACCCAGGGAGTCAAGCTTATAAACATCAGGGACAATGATTCCATCGCTTCAGTGTCAGTAGTGGCGAAGAGTGATGAAGAAGAATTGCCTGCTGAAGGCGAGACCGCTCCGGATGCTCCGGCTGAAACGGAAAAAACTGAAGAATAATTGAAGTAAAACATTGAAACTCTATTAGATATGAAAAAAATTCTTCTCGCATTGGCGATTTTTACCTCAGTACAGGTAGCTGATGCACAGGTAAAGTCTGCTGCAGATGCCAAGAAGGCTGTGGAGGCTGCCGAGGCTGCTGCAAAAAATGAAAAGAAGGCCATCAAGGTCGCTACATGGATCAAGCTCGGTCAGGAGTATGTAAAAGCGTATGATGCTCCTACCGGAAGCATTATTCCGGGAGCCAGCAAAACGGAACTTTCACTTATGATGGGTTCCGAAAAGGCTCAGTCTACAGAGGTTGTTACCATCAATGGTGAGCAGTACGAAAAGAACGTATATGCTGACAAGAACCTCTATTTCAATGCTAAAGGACAGCTTGCAATCATCGAGGTTACAAAGCCTGTATATGCTGATGCACTCGAAAAAGCTACAGATGCATATCAGAAGGCTTATGAAATCGATGCAAAGCAGACCAAGGCCAAGGATATCGCAGAGGCTTACAAGCAGATTGCAGACAAATACATGAACGAGGCTTTCAACAAGTACACATTCGGCGATTTGTCAGCTGCCAGCAAGCTCTTCGAGAAAGCTGCTGATGTAGAGGCACTTGCACCGCTTTCCAAGATTGATACCAGCGCTATCTACAATGCAGGTTTCACAGCTTGGGCAAGCAAGGACAATGCAAGGGCAAAGGACCTCTTCGAGAAATGCTATAACCTCGGTTACTACTACGAAGGTGGTGAGGTTTTCGCTAAACTCGCTGACGTAGATACACTTAACACCAAGAAGTATCTTGAGGAAGGTTTCGAGAAATTCCCACAGAGCCAGAGCATCCTCATCGGTCTCATCAACTACTATCTGAAGGCCAATGAGAGCACTGACAGACTTTTCGAACTTCTCGACAAGGCAAAGGCAAACGAGCCTAACAACGCTTCTCTCTTCTATGTTGAGGGTAACATCCGTTCACAGCTCGGCGATACCGAGAACGCTGTAAAGGCGTACAGAAAATGCGCAGAGATCAACCCTGAGTATGAGTATGGCTTCATCGGTGAGGGAACAATGTACTACAACAAGGCTATCGAGGTTCAGACAAAGGCTCAGGACGAGCTTGATGACACCAAGTACATGGCACTCGTAAAAGAGTTCGAGGAAGACCTCAAGGCTTGTATCCCTGCATTCGAGAAAGCATTCGAAGTTACCAAGTCAGAACAGGTCAAGGCCGGTGTGGCTGAGTACCTCAAGAACGCTTACTACCGTTTCCGTGACGAAGGCGCTGATTACAAGGCAGGTTACGAGAAATATTCTACATACGGCAAATAATCCGTCTGTATTATTATAACATTGATGCCGTCCCGTGGGTTTCCGCGGGACGGTTTTGTTGTGTTGTCATTTCAAGTTGACAAAAATTTCGTTTTTAACTGGCCTTGTCCTATCTTTGCAGCGGTCGTAATGGGGGAATCAGGTCGGAATCCTGAGCAGTTCCCGCTACTGTATATGCAGAAGACGGATATGTTCTGTCAATGCACAAGTCAGAATGCTTGTTGCGGCTGATACCATCGGTCTGCCCTGCGGAGGACGGGGAGCGCTGGTGCATGACGGCATTGGACGGAACTGCGGTTTCGGACAATTGACTGCGTGTTCATTGTCTCTGCTGCATTGACAGGGATGGTATCGTTGTGGCCTTGTGCCGGATTTACGTAATACGGATACCATTGAAACGGATTCTGCAGCAAGGATTTGCATTGACATTTATTCTTCTTTGGGTTGTGCCTTTATCGGCGCAGCAGGGGAATGTGGTGCCGTCAGACTCCACTGTGCGCTATCTCGAAGAATCAGTTATTGTAGGCCATTCACAGTCAGGAAGATACAAAGAAACGATTCCGGCTCAGGTCTTGGGAGGCAAAGATTTGGAACGTCTGAACAGCCTCTCCGTTGCAGATGCGTTGAGATATTTTTCAGGAGTCCAGCTTAAGGACTATGGCGGAGTTGCAGGCCTGAAAACCGTCAATGTCCGTTCATTGGGAACCAATCATGTGGCTGTCTTTTATGACGGAATCCAGCTCGGAAATGCACAGAACGGACAGACGGATCTCGGAAGGTTCTCTCTGGATGACATCGGCGAGATATGCCTCTACAATGGACAGAAAAGCGATATCTTCCAGTCTGCCAGAGACTTCGGCTCATCATCATCCATATATATCACTACATCGGAACCCCATTTTGCTCCCGGACGGAGATACTCACTCAAGGCTTCAGTGAAGACAGGCTCGTTCGGTCTTGTAAACCCTTCGTTCAGAACCGCTTATAAAATATCCGACAAGGTTTCTGCCGGGATATCCGCCGGCTGGACCAATGCTACAGGACGTTATAAATTCAGATGCCGTGGCTACGATTCCAGAGGGCACCTTGCCTATGACACTACTGCTGTGCGCCAGAACGGAGACATCTGCGCCACCAGGGTCGAGGCGTCGGTAAACGGGACCGTCTCCCACGGCAAATGGAACATGCGCGTCTATAATTATAACTCCAACAGGGGAATTCCAGGAGCTGTGGTGAGCAATGTGTTCAGCAACGGGGAGCGCATGAGAGACAACAACTTCTTCGTCCAGGGACACTTCGAGAACGGATGGACCCGCCAGTTCCGTTCCATGGTCAATGCCAAATTCGCGTCTGACTACACGTTCTATGAGGACAAGGACCCCCGGACCCTCTTCACATCGAACAGATACCGCCAGAAAGAGATGTATGTGTCTTCGGCGAATCTTTTCAGTATCAATGATTTCTGGGATGTGTCAATGTCATTCGATTTCCAGTGGAACTGGCTCGATGCTGACAAGTTCCTGTCTGTCAATGTCGTTTTCCCGCAGCCGGTCCGCTTCACCGAAATGCTGTCACTGGCCACTGCCCTTGACCTTGGAAGATTCAAGATGCAGGCGAGCATATTGGGCTACTTCATCCAGGACAGGGCCCGCAAGTCTGATCTCTATGATTCGTCGAGGAACGAGGCCTCACCGGCATTGACCTTGTCCTACCGCTTGATTGACGGCAAGGATCTGTATCTCAGAGGCTTCTGCAAGCGGTCGTTCCGGATGCCTACTTTCAATGACCTTTATTATACGAATTCCGCCAATGTTTGGCTGAAACCTGAACGGACACTTCAGACTGACATTGGTGTAAAATATTCTGAATCATTTGATTGCGGATTCTTCAGAAACTTTGACATTGTCGCCGACGGGTATTGGAACAAGGTCAATGACAAAATTATAGCCTATCCCAAGGGGCAGCAGTTCCGCTGGACAATGCTGAATCTCGGCAAAGTCGATATCAGGGGAGTTGACGCATCGGCATCGTTCGGATTCCGTGCAGGCAGCATCGAACTTGTAACAAAACTTCAATATACCTGGCAGAGGGCTGTTGACATAACCGATTCTGCCTCATCATATTATAAAAATCAGATACCCTATGTCCCGGAGCATAGCGGAACCGCTGTCGTGTCTCTATATTGGAAAGGATGGTGTCTTGGATATACCTTCCTTTATGCGGGGGAGAGGTATAGCCAGAAAGAGAATGTCAGGCGTAATCTTGTCCAGCCGTATTATACGAGCGATTTGTCGGTCCAGAAGTCGTTCACTCTTAGAGATAAGGTCCTGAAGGCTTCGCTTGAGGTGAATAATCTTCTGGGGCAGGATTATGAAGTGGTTCTGAATTATCCTATGCCGAAGACTAATTTCAAGGTGTCGCTCAGCATTGAACTTTAATCAATTATCATATTTATGCGTAAGATTTTCATGAATTTTGGAAAGACGGCTCTAGTTTTTGCAGCCGTGGTTGCGATGGCGGCAGGTTGCCGCAAGGATGAAATCCCCGTTTTCCCCGGAAGCGGTGACGTTCCGTCTGATTATGAACAGGTGAATACGCCTGCGGATGTCAATGCCAATCCTGTAGGAATGTATGTCCTCAATGAAGGAAACAGCGGCAGCAATAAGGCTCAGCTGGATTTCTTCAACTTCTGTAACGCGTTCTATATCAGGGATGTGTTTACCGGGTACAATCCTGAGGTCGTAAAGGGACTTGGAGATACGGGCAATGATGTCCAGGTTTACAAAGGCAGAGTTTTCACAGTAGTCAATGGCTCGCACAAGGTGGAGATCATGAATGCCAATACCGTAAAGCGTATCGCAAAGGTGGATATCCCTAACTGCCGTTATATTGCATTTTCCGGCAACTGCGCCTATGTGACCTCTTATGTCGCTACTGACAAGAAGAACCTTCCGGACCAGAAGGGTGCGCTCTACCGCATTGACCTTGACACATATACGGTTACCGGCGAAGTGGAGGTAGGCTATCAACCTGAACAGCTTGTGATTCTGGACGGCAAGGCTTATGTCGCAAACTCCGGCGGCTACCGTTCCATGAACGGCCATGACTATGACAATACCGTTTCTGTAGTGGATTTGAAGTCAATGAAAGTGGAATACAGCATCGAAGTTGCTATCAATCTGAGCCGTATGGCTGCGGACAAGAACGGTGCGATCTGGGTGTCATCACTCGGCAACTATACTGACGTCACATCCAAGCTCTACTGCCTCGAAAAGAAGGATGGCAAGTATGCTGTGGCCACCAGCATTGACAAGCCTGTTGCGAACATGGCTGTCAGCGGTGACTATATCTACGTTATGGGAACTGAATATGACCCGGTAAATTGGGCCCCGACGACCTCTTATTATAAGGTCAATGTCAATTCCCGTTCTATCGATTCGGAGAAGTTCATAACCGACGGCACCGAGTCAGACATAACTTATCCTTACGGACTTTCCGTCAATCCTGAGAACGGTGACATCTATGTAACAGATGCCAAGGACTTCGTATCCAGCGGTACCCTCCACTGCTATTCAAAAGAAGGCAAGCTAAAATGGAGTGTCCGCACAGGCGATGTCCCTGCGCACATTGCATTCCTGTATAACTGATGATTTCCGATACCCGAAGGAGTCTCACAATACTCTTCAGCAATGAAGATACTGTGAGACTCCTTTTGTGAAGATTACTTACATCAATGCCCGAAGCGGATTTCCGGAGCCCATCTGTCTTGTCAACCAGATTGCTAAGAACCTGTCAGTGATGGAGTAGACATTGTCCGTCTTTGTTACCAGTTCATTCTCAATGAGTTTCTTGACGGCAGCCTGCACGGAACTGGCTGAAGACAGGCTGTGTCTGCGGATAAATGCGGAAGACGTTATGGCTGTAGCCTCGCCGTCCAGGGCGATTGAATACAGCAATTCCTTCTGCTTTTCTGCCATATTTGAAAGAATCTCGCGGAAAACCGTGTCATAGGAATCCACAAGTGCTGTTATTGCTGTGCAAATCACTTCATTCGTGCATTCTGCCCCTTCTGCGGTATCGGCAAATGATTCATTGAAAGTCTTCTGCATGTAGAAAGTGTGTCCCTTGAAGAAAGAATAGACCTTGGCGACGCTTTCCGGAGAGATCTCCTTTCCCGCTTTATGGAATAGGTCCACGACGAATGTCACGTAGATATCTTCTGGAATTGCTCCGAGTTCAAGCATGTCAGCGCTGCGGAAGAAGGGTCTGGCAGAAGACAGAAACATCTCTTGCATCATGTGGCGTTCACTGCCGGCGAAAATGAAGTTGCAGTTCGATAATTTCTGGATGTGTCCGCGAAGCAACGATTCCACGTTCTTTTCTGCATATTTTCCGATCTGCTGGAATTCGTCAATCGCCGCGATACATGGTTTGTCAGCCCTTTCCAGATAACCGAAAATCTCTTCCAACGTATGTGAAGGCTGTTCAATGTCACCCAGTTCTATACTGAATGACGGCATACCTGTCATGACGTCAAAACCGAACTTGCCGTTGATTGATTTCAATGTCTGCAGGAAAGATGATGCCATCTTTCGGCTTCGTGGCTGTAATGACTCAAATATCTCTTTTCCAAGCGTATATGTGAATTCCCTCAGACTGGACGTGTGAAGAATATCAATGAAGAACGTATAATAGTCATTTTTTATTTCAGGCATGTCATAGCAGAATCTGATCAATCCTGTCTTGCCCATCCTTCTTGGAGATATCAGTACGAGATTGTTGCCATTGGTGACTGACTTGACCAATTTCGCGGATTCATTGGTCCTGTCGCAGAAGTATTCTTTTTCGATTAATCCTGTGACTATGAACGGATTCTTTGCCCTTATCATTACATATACGGTTTTATTGCAAATATAATTATTTGATTCAAATAATGCAAATTAAATAATTTGCCCGTATTGTCAACGATTGTCATTGGCCTCTTCCTTGTCGAAAGCCTTGACGATTTTCGATACAAGAGGGTGTCTCACAATGTCTTCGTTGCTGAAGAAAATTGTGGCGACGCCCTTTATGTTTTTAAGGAGATTGATGCCCTTGAGAAGACCTGAGTCCTCTTTTCTCGGAAGGTCCACCTGGCTGGCGTCACCTGTCACTATGAACTTGGCATTGGCGCCCATACGAGTCAGGAACATTTTCAGCTGGCCGAGATTGGTGTTCTGCGCCTCGTCCAGAATCACGCAGGCGCGGTCCAATGTCCTGCCTCGCATATATGCCAGAGGAGCGATCTGGATGGTGCCCTCTGCAATGAACTCCTGAAGTTTCTTGGACGGGATCATGTCTCCCAAAGCGTCATAGAGCGGCTGGAGATACGGGTCCAGCTTGTCTTTCAGGTCACCAGGGAGAAATCCCAGCCGTTCACCTGCCTCCACTGCCGGTCTGGTAAGGATGATCCTTTTGATTTCCCTGTTTTTCAATGCTCTGACTGCCAATGCTATAGCGATATAGGTCTTTCCTGTACCTGCAGGACCCACTGCGAAGACGAGGTCATTGGCAAAATACGCCTTGACCATTTCCTGCTGGGTCTTGTTTCTGGCTCTTATCGGCTTGCCGTCCGTTCCGTGGACTATGGTCGCGTCCCCGTTCAGCACGAAACTGTCAGGTGATGTCTCGCCGTCGAATATGTCCTCCACGTCGAACTTGGTGAGGTTCATCTTATGTTTTCTCCTCTCCACGAGTTCGTCAAGTTTCGAACTGAACTGCTCTATCTGTTCTTCGTTTCCGTCAAGCATTATCAGATTGCCTCTTGCAACTACTTTCAGTCCAGGAAAATAGGAACAGAATTCCGCCAATATCTTATTTCCGGCCCCGTATATTTCTATCGGGTCCATTGCTTCCAATGTAATGTCTTTTCTCATGTCTTTGTCAATGCCGACCTTCCCGGCCTCTTCAGAATATTTCAATCTGCAAATTTACACCTATAATCCCGTTACGCAAAATATCTTTGCACAGGGCTCCTCCGCATTGCGGAACTGGTGGACAGCTTTAATCTCTGATGCCTGTTTCCGACTTGACTCGGTTATATGTCGAAATCATCTTGTCGTAGTCATATGGAGATTTCCAGAGACTGCGCCTGCCGAGGAACCTGCGGACTTCCAATGTCGCATAACTGTCTGTGAATCTGCCTGGTAGAGAGCACCACAGGAACGTGACGGAAGGACGCAGCATGGTGACGTCTCCCTGTGGCGAACGGGCAAACTTCAGTTCTACCGCAAGCTCAACCTGGGTGTTGACGGCGCTCATGTTTGAAACCGCATTGCCGAGCGAATAGAATACAGGGACACCATTTATCGAGCAGGAATCCTGGATGACATGCGGATGGGCACCCACGATGGCATTGACCCCTTTCGAAACCAGCCAGCGGGCGAGCCTCTCCTGTCTGGCCGAATGGCGCAGCTCATACTCGATTCCCCAATGCGGAAGTGCGATGATGAAATCGGGTTTGCGCTCCTTTGCCCGAGACAGCGCCTCCGC
>OQVL01001088.1_pt1 | contig 15797 bp, 10 predicted proteins | sample 1691501 | NCBI WGS metagenome assembly OQVL01 (sample SAMN03418253, study PRJEB22391) | human gut metagenome | biome: human-gut; feature: organic feature; material: feces | host: Homo sapiens | place: Tanzania | collected 2013-01 | reverse complement strand
AAAACCAGTGGAACTGACGGCTTTAACAAGGAATAATGATGAAAACGTGTTCATGGAGTACATGGGAGACTGTGGTTTCATCGTGGATAATACGCAGGGAATTGCCATTCCGCGCCCAAGCAGCATGTTTAATGTGTCACAAGTCAGCATCAATGAGTCGTTCTCACCTCTCCTCGGCGTGGATGTGACCCTCAAAAACAATATGACTGTCAAGATGGAATACCGCAAAACGCGTGTCCTCAACCTATCCATGACGAGCGTACAGCTCAATGAAACCACGTCAAATGATTGGGTTATCGGGCTGGGATATAAGATAAATGACTTCAATTTCTTCACTGGAACAAAGTCAAGGACTGTAAAAGGCAAGGGAAATGGAGGCTCTGGCGATGACAATGACGGCAAATCAAAGTCAAAGACCAGTAAGAAAAATTCATTCAATCATGATATGAACCTCCGATTCGACTTCAGTCTGCGCAATCAAGCGGCGATAACGCGCGACATAGCTACGGTTTCATCGAATGCAAGCAGTGGTAATAAGGCATTAAAGCTCAGCTTTATGGCTGACTATACGCTCTCCCGGTTGCTCACCATGAGCTTCTATTACAACTGTCAGACCAATACTCCGCTGCTATCTTCAAGCAGTTATCCTACCACAACGCAGGATTTCGGACTTTCCATGAAGTTCTCACTGACAAGATAGCGTGGGTTTCGAGACGGAATATAGCGGGGCTCTGTCTTCACCGGCACTGTGTCCGCCGTGTTACCGGCGGATATTCCAAGAATTAAAAACAAAAAAACAACATAACAACATAATAATATGATTTACAAATATGATTTCCTCATCATCGGCGCAGGAGTGGCTGGTATGAGTTATGCTCTCAAGATTGCAAGAGCAAAGAAAGGAAAGGTCTGCCTTATTTGTAAGACGGCACTGGATGAAGCTAACACCTCTTTCGCACAAGGCGGTGTGGCGTCAGTGACAAATCTGATTGTTGACAACTTCGAAAAGCACATAGAGGACACCATGATCGCTGGTGACTTCATCTCAGACCGTGCTGCTGTGGAGCAAGTAGTCCGCATGGCACCATCTCAAATCAAGGAATTGGTGGAGTGGGGTGTCAACTTTGACAAGAAGGAAGACGGACAGTTTGACCTTCATCGCGAGGGGGGACACTCCGAATTCCGCATACTTCACCATGCTGATGACACCGGTGCGGAGATCCAGCGCGGACTTATCGCAGCCATAAAAAGCAATCCTGACATCGAAGTGAAGGAGAATCATTTTGCAGTGGAGATCATTACGCAGCATCATCTCGGCGTTACCGTGACCCGAAGAAGCAAGGATATACAGTGTTATGGAGCCTATGTGCTCAATCCGGAGACGCAGAAAGTGGATACATATCTTTCTAAAGTGACCCTGATGTGTACCGGAGGATGCGGCGCTGTCTATCAGACCACTACCAATCCTGTCATTGCTACAGGCGACGGAGAGGCGATGGTATATCGTGCCAAGGGCACTGTTGCCGACATGGAGTTCGTGCAATTCCATCCTACAGCATTGTATTCACCGGGCGAAACCCATCCTGCTTTTCTCATTACTGAGGCTATGCGTGGCTACGGAGGCATCCTTCGTCTGCCTAACGGCGAGTCTTTCATGGAGAAATATGATGAACGTCTGAGCCTTGCACCGCGTGATATCGTGGCTCGTGCCATTGACAAGGAGATGAAAAAGCATGGTCTTGACCACGTATGTCTCGACGTTACCCACAAGGATCCGGCCGAGACACGCCATCATTTCCCTAATATCTATCAGAAATGTCTTACCCTTGGCATCGACATCACTAAGGATTACATTCCTGTTCGCCCGGCAGCACACTACATGTGCGGTGGCATCAAGGTGGACTTGAATGGATGTTCCAGCATCAAAAGGCTCTATGCTATCGGTGAATGCTCATGTACCGGTCTGCATGGTGGCAACCGTCTTGCCTCCAACTCGCTCATTGAGGCTGTCGTCTATGCAGAAACAGCAGCCCGTCATTCCCTCGAACACGTGGATGAATATGACTTCAACACCCTCGTTCCTGAATGGAATGATGAAGGAACCATGACAAATGAGGAGAAAGTGCTTATCACCCAGAGCGTGAAAGAGGTGGGACAGATCATGTCAAACTATGTAGGCATCGTGCGTTCTGACCTCCGTCTGCGCCGAGCATGGACACGTCTGGACGTTCTTTACGAAGAGACCGAACAGCTCTTCAAGCGTGTGAAGGCTACAAAGGACATCTGCGAGCTTCGCAATATGATCAATGTGGCTTACCTTATCACTCGCTTTGCCATCGAGAGAAAGGAATGCCGTGGACTTCATTTCACCACTGATTATCCACATAAATAAAGCAAGAAAGGAAAGATATTGAATCAATTCACCAAATATATATCAAAGAAATCTATCCCAGACCCCAGCGCCAGCCATCATTGGCTGACGCTCCCGCTCTGTTCATGGCAGATGAAATCTGTACTACATCATAGTCATTGCCTGACATTCCCGGCACTATATATATATATGTACGCGCGTAAGCTCGCCGTATTGATGGTTTTATCGCTGGTGTCTCTATCCATTCAGGGGCGGAGCAATGCTGATAGCCTGACCGTAGTCGAAGCTGACACATTGGTTTCAGATACGCTTACTGACGTGATAGCAGACTCTCTGGCGGCTGAAATCACTGACACCATAGCCAATGACTCCCTTCCGTGGCCGCAATCACTGCAGTGTCACCTCGCCACCATCATCGAGAAGAGCGATTTTCTCAATCAGTCGCAGCTGGGAATGATGGTCTATGACCTCACGTCAGACTCGGTATTGTTCACACATAACCATCGCCAGACCATGCGACCGGCATCGACCATGAAACTGATAACGGCGATTACAGCCTTCGACAGGCTTGGTGGTTCTTACCAATTCAAGACCCGTCTCCGATACAATGGAGAGATAATAGACTCCATCCGCACCCTTAATGGCGACGTATATCTTGTTGGAGGCATGGATCCGAGGTTCAATCGTGACGACATTCTCGCCTTTGTGGAGTCGCTGAAATCCCTTGGCATCGACTCGATACACGGCAGTATCTATGCAGACAAGTCGATGAAGGACCGTGATCTCTTAGGTGAAGGCTGGTGTTGGGATGATGACAATCCGGTGTTGACGCCCACTCTCTACTCCCGTAAGGACAGGCTCATCGACCAGTTTGTGACTGAACTGGACAAGGCTGGCATCGTTTTTGATGGTGGAATAGGGGAGAGAGCTACCCCGCCGTCATGCAAAGTGGCTTGCACACGCTCGCATTCCATCGACCAGATATTGGTAAAGATGATGAAAGACAGCGACAATCTCTATGCGGAGAGCATGTTTTACCAGACCGCTGCCACCCATAGTCTCCCGGCAAAAGCATCTGGAGCGAGGGCGGTGACGCAGAGTCTGATACGCAAAGTGCATCTCAATCCTTTGCATTACAAGATTGCCGACGGGTCAGGGCTTTCGCTCTATAATTATCTTTCCGCCGAACTCGAAATCGCTTTCCTGCGCTATGCCTACGTGAACAGTACCATATTCAATCATATCTACCCGGCTCTGCCGGTGGCAGGAGTGGATGGTACGCTCGCAAAGCGTATGAAAGGCACCACAGCAGCCCACAATGTGCACGCCAAGACCGGCACTCTCACCGGCATAAGCAGCCTTGCAGGCTACGTGAAAGCGGCTAATGGACACATGCTTGCCTTCTGTATCATCAATCAGGGAGTGCTTCGTGCCGCCCATGCAAAGGCTTTCCAGAACAAGGTCTGCGTCGCTATGACCAAGTGATTACCATCATAAGCATATGGTCAGGTGGGACAAAACAGTTCTGACCGCATACTTACAATATATTGAAACAACCCAAAAAACAAATAACTATGACAAGAGCAATTATCACAGTAGTAGGTAAGGATACGGTAGGTATCATTGCCAAAGTATGTACTTATCTGGCTGACAGTCAGATAAACATCCTTGACATCTCACAGACCATCGTACAGGAGTACTTCAATATGATGATGATCGTCGATATGACCCGATGCAACAAGGCATTCGATGACGTGTCTTCAGAGCTTGACAGCATCGGCAGCGAACTCGGAGTGCAGGTAAAATGCCAGTTGGAGGATATCTTTGACAAGATGCACCGCATCTAAGGTGCGTCTGACTGTATGCTAAATTCATTGTTCAAAGGCTGAAATTCCAGCATTCCGCCTTTGAAAATACAAACTTTAATCAAGGATATCGTATGATAAATATATCAGAAGTGCTCGAAACCAACAAGATGATCGAGCAGGAAAATCTTGATGTACGCACCATTACCATGGGCATCAGTCTGCTCGACTGTGCCGATAAGTCATTGGACGTGACGTGCGAAAAGATTTACAACAAGATAACTACTCTCGCCAAGGACCTCGTGAAGACGGGCGAAGAGATAAGCCGCGAGTTTGCCATTCCTATCGTCAACAAGCGCATCAGCATCACTCCTATCTCCCTTGTTGGCGCTGCCTGTTGCCGAATACCTGGAGATTACGTCCAGATAGCCAAGACATTGGACAAGGCTGCCAAGGAGGTCGGAGTCAATTTCCTCGGTGGTTACTCTGCTGTGGTGAGCAAGGGAATGACCAAAAGCGATGAACTCCTCATCCGCTCTATCCCTCAGGCGCTTGCCTGCACCGACTTTATCTGCTCCAGCGTCAATGTAGGTTCTACAAAGACGGGCATAAATATGGATGCAGTGCGCCTCATGGGCGACATCATCAAGCAGACAGCTGAGACCACAAAGGATTCAGATTCATTGGGCTGCGCCAAGCTCGTGGTGCTCTGCAATGCTCCTGACGACAATCCGTTTATGGCAGGTGCCTTCCACGGAGTGAGCGAGGCGGAGGCTATCATCAATGTGGGCGTGTCAGGACCTGGCGTGGTAAAGTGTGCTCTTGAGCAGATGGACAAGTTTGCCGATGGCGGTCTTGCCGACTTCGAGACTCTCTCCGAGACCATCAAGAAGACGGCTTTCAAGATTACCCGCGTAGGTCAACTGGTGGCACAGGAGGCATCCAAGCGTCTCGGCATTCCTTTCGGCATCATCGATCTCTCTCTTGCTCCAACTCCAGCTGTAGGTGATAGCGTTGCTGACATCCTGCATTGCATGGGAGTGGAATATGCTGGAGCTCCAGGAACTACGGCTGCCCTCGCCATGCTCAATGACCAAGTGAAGAAAGGCGGAGTAATGGCAAGCTCGTATGTGGGCGGACTTTCCGGTGCTTTCATCCCGGTTTCTGAGGACCAGGGCATGATAGATGCAGTGAAGATCGGTGCTCTCACCATCGAGAAACTGGAGGCCATGACCTGCGTATGCTCCGTAGGACTTGACATGATAGCCATTCCGGGCGACACATCTGCCACCACTATTGCTGGCATCATCGCTGATGAGTCGGCTATAGGTATGGTAAACCAGAAGACGACAGCGGTCCGCATCATCCCGGTAATCGGCAGAAAAGTGGGTGATACCGTGGAGTTTGGCGGTCTGTTGGGCTATGCTCCTATCATGCCTGTCAATACATTTGCGTGCAACCGCTTTGTAGATAGGGGAGGAAGAATACCTGCTCCTATCCATTCGTTCAAGAATTAGTTCCGAAATGGATACGTAAGTCTGGTCGTCGGATGCGTGGAATCTCAGCAAAAACCATAGTATCAGTGGCTTTCTCAGTAGCATCTCAGCAGATGGAGCCACTGTGCCAACGGCTTTTACCGTTGGATACCACACGCCCGACCACCAGCCCTCGCCAATCAAGGACATCATTATCATAAACAACAATCAAATAACTAAATCCTATGCAAGAATGGTATCTCGCATTAGACCCCACGATGCAAGTGTTCTGGGGCTGTGCAATTATTAGTTCAGTGGTCTTTGCAGTACAGGCTATCCTCACCCTCATAGGCATGGATGCCCATGACGCAATGGACCTCGACATTGCAGATGGCGACACGATGGATGTGGGAGGCGGTCTCAGCCTTTTCTCTATCCGTTCGCTTGTGAATTTCTTTGTCGGCTTCGGATGGGCGGGAGTAAGTTTCGCCAACGACATTTCCAGCAAGGCATTGCTATATTTCGTAGCTATAGTAATAGGCTTGGCATTCGCTTATGCCTATGTCTTTATGCGCAGGAAACTGCAAAAGCTGGAGTCGAACGGTGCCTACAAGATAGTTGACTGCGTGGGAAAAACCGCAGATGTCTATCTCCGCATCCCGGAAAAAGGCAAAGGAAAGGGAAAGATACAGATAAGCATCAACGGCAGCATCCATGAGCTTGATGCCATTTCCAATGGTGAAGAAATCCCTACCGGAGCGAAAGTGAAGGTAGAAGCAGTGGAAGGAAGCACAGTGTGCGTAGTTCCGCAATAAGCAAGCCACAGCGTCTGCCGCTTTTACGGCATATAACAACAACTAACAACCTAAAACCCAAACCCAACAATGAATGAAATGACAGTAATCGTAGCTGCAGTAGTAGTCGTAGTAGTGCTCTTTGCAGCCCTTATCAATCGTTATCGTCGCTGTCCTTCCGACAAGATTCTTGTCATCTATGGCAGCAGCAGTTCAAAGAAATCAGCAAAATGTGTGCATGGTGGAGGCGCTTTCGTGCTCCCTATCATCCAGGATTACGCATATCTCTCGCTGACTCCTATCAGCATTGACGCCAACCTTACCAATGCCCTTTCCCGTCAGAACATCCGTGTGGATGTGCCATGCCGCTTCACCGTGGGTATCTCCACAGACGAAGAGAGCATGACAGCGGCGGCAGAGCGACTTCTCGGTCTCACAGCCGGACAGATACAGGAACTTGCACGCGACATCCTCTTTGGTCAGTTGCGTCTCGTTATCGCCACCATGAGCATCGAGGAACTGAATTGTGACCGTGACAAGTTCCTGGATGCAATATCCAGCAATGTAGAGGTGGAACTCAAGAAGATAGGTCTCCGACTCATCAATGTCAACGTCACCGACATCAATGACGAGTCCGGATATATCGAGGCTCTCGGTCAGGAGGCTGCCGCAAAGGCCATCAATGAGGCTAAGGTGCGCGTGGCAGAGCAGGAGAAGATAGGTGAAATCGGTAAGGCTGAGGCCAACCGGGAGACACGTATCCGTACTGCCGAGGCTAATGCGCAGGCAGTGCAGGGTGAGAATGAGGCAAAGGTGCAGATAGCAAATTCAGATGCTGACCGTCGTGAGCGCGAGGCAGAAGCACAGCGCAAGGCTATCGCAGCCGAGAAAGTGGCATCTGCTAAGGCTCTCGAAGAGGCTTACTCTGCTGAGGAAAAGGCGGAAGAGGCACGTGCACAGCGTGAGCGCGCCACTCAGTCTGCCAATGTTCTTGTATCTCAGGAGATTGAGAAGAAACGTAAGATCATCGAGGCAGAGGCTGAAGCAGAGAAGGTTCGCGTCAATGCACGAGGTGAAGCTGATGCTCAGTTTGCCAAGATGGAGGCAGAAGCGCGTGGTCTCTTCGAAATTCTCAATAAGCAGGCACAGGGTTACGACAAGATGATTCAGGCAGCCAGTGGCGATGCCACAAAGGCTTACACGCTCCTTCTCCTGGAGAAACTCCCAGAGCTCGTCAAGACTCAGGTGGAGGCTATCAAGGGAATCAACATCGACAAGGTCACTGTCTGGGATTCCGGCAAGGGCGAAAACGGCACCGGTTCCACTGCTAATTTCCTCAGCGGACTGATGAAGAGCGTGCCTCCTCTCCAGGATCTCTTCGACCAGGCTGGCATGTCGCTCCCTGAATACCTCGCCAAGAAGAAGGAGGAGGGTGATTCTAATTCATAATGCATAATGCTTGATTCATAATTCATAATGCATAATTCATAATTCATAATTCTTAATTCATAATTCACTATGCATTATGCGAAGTATTGAACTTATAATTGTGAAAGTTTTGCATTGAAATAAGGAAAAATATTTACAATGTGCCTTGCTATAAGGCTTGAAAATAACAAATCGTCATTTCTTTCGGAACGGTAACATAATTTCGCGACAAAAGAAATGATGGTTTGTTATTTTTTTTGTACCTTTGCACCGCAAATTAAAATACTAACAACATAATAAAATGAAAAAGATTCGTGCAGCCGTAGTAGGTTACGGCAATATAGGCAAGTATGCCATTGAGGCTCTTGAGGCTTCTGAGGATTTTGAAATAGCTGGTGTAGTTCGTCGCAATGGCGCAGAAAACAAGCCTGTAGAACTTCAACAATATGATGTGGTAAAGGATATTACCGAACTGAAGGACGTGGATGTAGCCATTCTTGCTACTCCTACACGCTCTTGCGAGGAATATGCCAAGAAGTATCTCGCTATGGGAATCAATACCGTTGACTCATTCGACATCCACACATCCATCGTGGATTACCGCGCTGCCCTCATGCCAGTGGCAAAGGAGCATGGTACCGTGGCTGTAATATCAGCAGGATGGGATCCAGGTTCCGACTCCATCGTCCGCACATTGATGCAGAGCCTCGCTCCTAAGGGCTTGTCTTACACCAACTTCGGACCAGGTCGCTCCATGGGACACTCTGTCTGCGTGCGCTCAAAGGCTGGCGTGAAGGACGCTCTCTCCATGACTATTCCGGTGGGTGAAGGAATCCATCGCCGTATGGTATATGTGGAACTGGAGGAAGGCGCTGACCTCGCTGAGGTGACAAAGGCTATCAAGGCAGACCCATATTTCGCTAATGATGAGACACATGTGTTCCAGGTGGAGAGCGTAGATGCCCTCAATGACGTGGGTCACGGCGTAAACCTCACCCGCAAGGGCGTAAGCGGAAAGACGCACAACCAGCTCTTCGAGTTCAACATGAAGATAAACAATCCTGCCCTCACCGCTCAGGTGCTCGTCAATGTGGCACGTGCGTCAATGCGTCAGCAGCCTGGTTGCTACACTATGGTGGAGATTCCTGTCATCGACATGCTCGCCGGCGACCGTGAGGACCTCATCGCCCACCTCGTATAAACAGAGGTGCAGGTTTCCGGCACAGCAGGTGTATGGCGGTCTGTTTGCATGGTAAGGAGTGTCAATATAAAGAAACGGATGATGATATATTTATCTGTATTTATCTTGTTTTTCTCTATTGATGTTTTTCCCAGCCACACATCGGTTTTGACCAAGTGGCGTGCCATGTGCCGAAACCCGAAAAAGTAACAGATTGTAACTTTTTTGCCGTTTTTACTTATAGAAAAAATCAGGAAGCGGTAAAATAGCCCTCTCTGGCTAAAAGCATAGATATTACCGCCTAAAAGCATAGATATTGCACCCTAAAAGCATAGATATTAGGAGGCGATATCTATGCTTTCGCATTATGATGTCTTCGCCCTCCCAAAACGAAAGCCTTTCACAAGGCATTTTTTTCCGATGTACCCATTGCTGACATAGGTGAAATGACGATGTGTTATTTCATGTTTATTTTTATAGTTCCGTGTCTTTTCGTCGATACAATCATCGCTTAGCCATCACCAGAATAAGGCCGTTTTCAGCGTTTTTGGCTGGACATAATGTCACATAATTTACATTTCTATCTACAAATTTCTTGCAATTAACCTTATTTAACTTAATAAAATCATATTTTGTCACGCTTTAATATACCTTTGCACCGAAATTTAATTTTTGTAAAAGTACCATGCACGATTTTTGGAGCGTAGATGTTTTATCTTGATTTCACTGCTCCGATACTACATGATTTCACACTTACATGAACTTACATTCACAGACACAGATACACGAACATTATTTTCTTAACTAAATCTTTTCTGTATGAAAAAGAAACTGACATTTCTGCTTGCGGCGTTGATTATGTGCTTGCAAGCTGCGTTGGCGCAAGACACTTGGCCAACCATCACGGGAGTTGTCGTCACGGCTGACGAGGGGGATCCGATAATGGGCGTCACCATCCAGGCAGTCGGGACAAAGGAGACTTTCATCACCGACATGGAAGGCAATTTCATCATCAAGAATCTTCCTGCTTCTGTCAAGACTCTCCGTGTCTCATGCGTGGGAATGGAGACCCAGACCATCATTCTGGCGAAACAGAAACCCGGCAAGAAAGTCAAGGTAGTGCTCAAGACGGACAAGAGTGCCATCGACGAAGTGGTGGTAACCGGCCTCTATACCCGTAAGAAAGAGAGCTTTACCGGTTCCTCCCAGACATATAAGGCTGAGGAACTGAAGAATGTCGGCAACCTCAATCTCATACAAAGTCTCAAGGCTCTCGACCCAGCTTTCAATGTATTGGAGAACAATGAGTTCGGTTCCGACCCTAACAAGCTCCCGGACCTCGAAGTGCGAGGCAAGACAAGTATCGTAGGTCTGAAGGAAACATTCGGACAGGACCCTAACCAGCCTTTGTTTATCCTCGACGGTTTCGAGACTACTCTCCAGACCATCATGGACCTCAGTATGGACCGCATCGCATCTGTCACCATCCTGAAGGATGCCGCTTCCACAGCCATCTATGGCTCCAAGGCGGCAAACGGCGTTATCGTGGTAGAGACCAAGTCGCCGGAAATGGGCAAACTGAAAGTATCTTACAGCGGCAACTACAACATTTCTTTTGCCGACCTCACTGACTATAACCTCATGGATGCTGCGGAGAAACTCGAATTCGAGCGTCTCGCAGGACATTTCACTTCAAATATCGCAGACCAGCAGGAAGCACAGGAGAAGCGTTACAACCGTCTCCTGCAGAACGTGCTGCGCGGTGTCAACACCTATTGGATGTCGGAACCTCTGCGCACAGGCTTCAACCAGCGCCACTATCTCAATGCCGAAGGCGGAAATGAGCAGTTCCGATACAGCCTCGGAGTGAGCTACAACAAGATTGCGGGCGTGATGAAGAAGTCTGACCGTGAGGTGATGAGCGGCAACCTGAACCTGCTCTACCGCATGGGAAAGCTGACTTTCTCGAACATTCTCACCGTGGATGTGACATCATTCAGCAATCCTGTGGTGCAATTCTATGAATATGCCAACGCAAACCCTTACTATCCTAAGTACGGAGAGGGCGGCAAAGTGGAGAAATGGCTGGAATACAAGGCTGACTCCAAGGACGCATACGATGCTTCAGTCAATGTGGGCAACCCTATGTGGAACGACCGTCTGAACAGTTACAGCAAGGGAGAGTCGTTCGGTGTGCGCAATAATTTCAACCTCGAATACAGACCTCTCCAGGTGTTGTGGCTGCGCGGACGCTTCGGCATCAGCAAGTCCACCAGCGACGGAGAGTCTTTCCGCTCACCTCAGGACACGCAGTTTGACCAGGTGGAGAAACTGAAGAGAGGCTCATACAGCGACAACCGCACTGACAACCTCAGCTATGACGGCGACGTCACCGTCACTTACGGCCAGCTTCTCGCTGATGTCCATCAGATAAATGCCGTGGTTGGCGCCACGCTTCAGGAGAGCAAGAGCATCTCCAAGTCATTCGATGCACAGGGATTCCCTGAAGGCAATTTCACCACTCCTGCCTTCTCCAACAAGTATCCGGAAGGCGGCAAGCCGGGATATTATGACTCCAAGTCGCGCTCCGTCAGCTTCTATTTCAATGGCGGCTACTCTTATGACAACCGTTACCTGCTGGATGCCAATATCCGTACTGACGGTTCATCCGTCTTCGGCACCAACAAGCGCTTCACCACAACGTGGGCTGTCGGACTGGGATGGAACATACACAATGAGAAATTCATCAAGGACAACATCAGCGGAATACAGATGCTCAAGCTCAGAGCGTCAATAGGTAACCCTGGTAACCAGAATTTCAGCTCTTACAATACGCTCACCACATATGAGTTCAACAACTGGATGCAGAACTATTTCGGCACCGGTGTCCTCATAAGCGGCTTCGGAGACCCTGACCTCGCATGGCAGAAGACCATCGACTTCAACGTAGGCTTCGACCTCAGCGTGAAGAATCGCTTCCACGTCACTTTCGACTACTACCGCAAGAACACCGACCCTCTGCTCGCTTCCATCGGCATACCGATGTCAGTAGGTACCACTTCACGCCTTGCCAACATAGGCAAGCAGGTCAACGAGGGTATCAACGGCACAGTGAGATACGCCATCCTCTACAATCCTTCCGAGCGTATCAACTGGACCACAAGCCTTATGTTCAGATACATGACAGCCTATTATGACAAGGTGGGCGACAAGCTCGACCAGTTCAACCAGAAGAACCTCTCGAAGAACATGACACGTTACTACGACGGTGGCAGTCCTACAGCCCTCTGGTCTGTACGCTCAGCCGGCATCGACCCAGCGTCAGGACGGGAGATTTTCATCACGAAGAACGGCAAATACACCTTCGATTACAGTTATGAAGATGAGGTGGAAGTGGGCGATACCCGTCCTGACATTGAGGGAACATGGGGCAATACCTTCTACTGGAAAGGCTTCTCATGCAGCCTCTTCCTGCGCTATAGCCTCGGTGGAGACGCCTTCAGCAGCACTCTTTACGACAAGGTGGAGAACATCTCTTCATCCGATCTGTCACGTAACCAGGACCGCCGCGCGCTCTATGACCGCTGGCTGAAGCCTGGAGACAAGGCACGCTTCAAGGGAATATCACTGACTGAGAGCACTCCGATGTCCTCACGCTTCGTGCAGAAGAACAACTATCTCGCCATAGAGTCAGTGAGAATATCCTACGAATTGCCTTACCAGCTGATGAACAAGATCGGAATACAGGGCGTGACCGTCAGCGCATACATGAATGATATATGCAGATGGTCAACCATCAAGGATGAACGCGGTACATCATATCCGTTCGCCAGAAGTGTGTCAATGTCATTATCTGTCAACTTTTAATCAGTAACAACCATGCGCAAGAATATATATATCATCATGCTGGCGGTCATTACGGCTTTGACATCATGCTCAGACTGGCTTGACATACAGCCAAGCGACCGCATCACAGAGGAGAACAACTACTCAAGCGTCTCCGGATTTGAGAAAGCTCTCAACGGCATCTACGTGGAACTCAACCAGTCCAGCATCTATGGAAAGGAACTGACAAGCGGCTTTATCGAAGTCCTCGCACAGAGATATGCCGTCGCTGACGTCAACAAGGTGGTCAAGGAGTACATGAACTTCAAGTATGCCGGCACAGAGACCAAGGGCATCATCTCCAGCATCTGGAGCAAGGAGTATTCACTTATCGCCAATGTCAACTGCCTGTTGGACAACTGCGACAAGCGCCGCGACGTGCTTTCAGAGCGTGAATACAATCTCATCAAGGGCGAAGCGCTCGCTCTCAGAGCCTTCCTACATCTCGACCTGTTCCGTCTCTTCGGTCCTGTCTATGACCCGGAGAAGCCTACCATCTCCATTCCTTACTATACAGTGTATTCCCTCGACGTGTCTCCAAAGCTCTCAAGTGTGGACTACATGAAGCAGCTGGAGAGCGATCTGCTGGCTTCCGAGGCCCTTCTGGAGAAGTCAGACCCAGTCATACAGTATGGCATAAGCGGTGATCCGCAGGACGATTTCTGGCAGGCACGCAATCTGAGGCTCAACTATTACGCTCTGCAAGGACTCATGGCAAGGGCATATTACTATATGCACAATGATATAGAGGCATACAGCCACGCCATGAAAGTCATCGAAGCACAGGAGAAGAACTTCCCTTGGATTACTCCGATGAAGATAAGCAACAGCAATCCTGACAGGGTGTTCTCGTCTGAAATCATGTTCTCCGCACAGAACCTGGAGAGAAATTCCATCTTCTCAGGCAACTTTGACGGCAACAATCTCAAGCCGAATACGCTGCTGGCTCCACGCACTGACGTGGTCAACTATATCTTTGACAATGAGAAAGTGGACTACAGATACATAGCATGGCTGAAGAACTCCACCGAGATTTCCGGCACCACATACTCCATTTTCAACAAATACCAGAGCCAGTCCTCAGATTCCCTCTACAATCAGATGATACCTCTGATCAAGGTCAGCGAGGCTTACCTCATTGCTACCGAGTGTTCCGAGGACTATTATGAAAGCCTCAGTATCTACAACGTCCTGAGAAACCACCGAGGTCTGCTCAGCAAGGCGATGATGTACCAGACGGACATCGACGCAGAGTGGATAAGGGAGTTCTGGGGGGAGGGACAGCTGTTCTTCTATTATAAGAGAAACAATCTCCAGACCATCAAGGACGCTACGTCACAATACGGCACAAGGACCGTCAACGAAAGCAATTATGTGCTGCCGTTGCCTGACGGAGAGACCAAGTACAACTAAGCTGCAGGACAGCAATATTCCAACAATCAAAAGACTGAATATCTATGAAAAAGAAGATAATACCTTTCCTGCTGTTGCTGATAGTATCGGTAATGGCAAGCTGCGAGAAGGATCTGGACGTCTATGAAGGCGAGTCCGGCATCTTCTTCGACACGAGAAATACCTTTGTGGACACGCTTGTGGTACACTGGGGACAACTGGATTCTGATGTCCAGGAGATACAATGGTGGCTGAAAGTCAACCTTATCGGTGATACAAAGGACTATGACCGCCACTTCCAGATTGCCGTAACGACGGATGAAGGCGATGAATACGCCGCGCTTGAAGGCAGGGACTACGTGAAATTCCCTACTGATTACGTCATCAAGGCAGGCGAAAACGAGGCCTATATCTATTTCACGCTGCTCAGAGACAAGGAACTTTCCGAGAAGCCGAAGCGCTTCAAGGTCAGCCTTATTCCTAATGATGAGCTCAAATTCATCTACACCCGCTACGACGGACATTACGACCTGGAAGGCAATCTCATCACCCGTGAGATGGACTATCAGCGCGTCATCGTCATGGACGAGGAATTCCCTATGCCTGCATGGTGGGGTATCTACGGCGACCAGTACTTCGGAAAGTGGTCGGCAAAGAAGAGTATCCTGATATGCGACGTGATGGGAATCAGCCGAGTGGAATGGCTGAAGGACACCACTCAGGGACTGTCAGCCGGTTATCTCAAGTTTGCCGGCAAGTATATGCAGCAATGGCTGGACGAGCATCCTACGCTTGACGAGGACGGAGAGCCTATGACTATGGGTGAAGCATCACAAGGTTAAGAACATTCTAATATGATACAATTATGAAGATTGCACGATATTTATATACCGCAGCCCTCGCATTGGTCATGGGCTTGGCTGTCTCTTCATGCTGTGATGATGAGGGAAACTATGACTATCATGACATAAATGACACAGGTCTGGAGGAGAATGTGCGCTACAACAAGGTGGCGTTCGTTGACAGCCTTATCATCGATCCGAAGATAGAATCATCCATCGGGCAGAATGATGAGGCAGACTATGAATACGAATGGAAATTCCTTCCCTTCGGTACTGACTTCGAGAATATCCCTGACATAGAGAAGACAGTAGTCTCAAAGGAAAGGAAACTCAAGATGTTCGTCACGCTCGATCCGGGACTCTACTCCTGTTTCTTCAAGGTGAAGGACAAGAAGAACTCGCTTACCACCATCAAGTCTTTCTCTATGCAGGTCAAGTCAATGACCAGTGAGGGATGGATGGTGCTATGTAATGAGAACGACAAGCCACGCCTCGACATCATCTTCAATGTGGATAATGAAAATGACCTCATTGCCCACAACATCTGGCAGGACACGGAGTTCAACCCTGGAGTGCCTGAAAAGCTCATCTATTGCTATAGTCTGAAGGAGACTCCGAGCCTTCT
>OQVL01001086.1_pt1 | contig 15803 bp, 8 predicted proteins | sample 1691501 | NCBI WGS metagenome assembly OQVL01 (sample SAMN03418253, study PRJEB22391) | human gut metagenome | biome: human-gut; feature: organic feature; material: feces | host: Homo sapiens | place: Tanzania | collected 2013-01 | reverse complement strand
TCTTCTGCCGATGACGGTATAAGAGCCGTTCTTATGAAAAAAGCACTCACGGCGGCAGAGGGCAGGCTGAATATTTTCGGCAATTTTAAAAACACGCCATCTTCTTTAAAACGTCTTATTGAGTCTCACAAAGAGCTTGATTTGTGCCTTTCGGGCAGAGAGGGCGTAGAAGAGTTTGTAAAAAACGCTCCCGACGGACTTTTAAAAGAAAAGCTTTCCGAGCTTTTGACAATAAACACGCTTTATGAAGCGATTTTTGCCCAAAGCAATTTTGACGACACAAACGCTCTTAAATATTTTAACGAAATTTCGCGCGAAAATTCATTTTTTAAAGGCAGAACGGTTTTTGTCGATTCGTTCCGCTCCTTTTCAAAGCCCGAGCTTGACTGCATTGCAATCGCTTCGGTTTGTGCAAAAGACATTTACGTCACTCTTTGCACCGAAAACGAGCCCGCTGCCGACGGTCCTTTTTCGTTTATGACCGACTTTGAAAACAGAATTATTGCGGCTTCAAAAGAGCTCGGCGCGGCTCTGGGCCGTCCTCTTTTGATTGAGGGCGACAGATACTCGGGCGACATTTCTTATATTGAAAAAAACATATATACAAATACAGAAAAAAGCACTTCTTCGCGCGACTCTTCGGTTAAAATACTCGAATGCGGCGACAAAACTTCAGAGTGCCGCGCAGTCGCTTCGGAAATTAAAAAGCTTTTAAGAAGCGGAAAGTACCGTTGCCGCGATATTGTTATTATCGAAAGAACGGCGGGAAGCTACAAAAGAGAGCTTATAAACACGCTTCTTGAATACGGCATACCTGTGTTTAACGACAGCAAAAGGCCGCTTTCGTCAGAGCTTTTGTTTGTATTTTCAAAAGCGGTGCTCGACTGCCTGACCGACTCGTTTTCGCAGGAAAACATAATGCGCTATATAAAATCCGCGCTTTCGCCGCTTTCGTTCGGTGAAAGCGCCGCGCTTGAAAAATATGCGCTTGTTTGGGATATAGGAAAAAACGGCTGGGTTTCCGACTTTAAAATGGACCCGCGCGGCTTCGGCAACGCACCCACGGAAAAATCGCAAAAAGAGCTTCAAGAGCTTAACGGTTACAGAAAACGCGCGATAATTCCGCTTTTAAATCTTAAAAACGCATGCGAAAATACAAACGGCGACTCTATAAGCCGCGAGTTTTTTAACTTCCTTTCAAAGCTTAATGTGCCCGAGCGCCTTTTTGATTTGAGCTTAAGCCTTGAAAACGAGGGGCTTGTGCAGGAGGCGGCGCGCCTTAAAGAATCTTTTGAACAGCTTATCGGTATACTCGACGACCTTTCAAAGCTTTGCGGAAATGAAAATATCGACTTAAAGCAGTGGTATGAGTATTTTGATACGCTCGTTTCCTGCCGTGAAACAGGCGAAATTCCGCAGGGAATTGACGAAGTTACGGTCGGCAGTGCCGACAGAATCAGAACAAGCGGCATAAAAGCGGCATTTCTTGTCGGTGTCAACCGCGATGAATTTCCGCTTGTAAGCGTACAAAACGGACTTTTGACCGAGCGCGACAGATGCGTGCTTTATGAAAACGGCATACTTTTAAAACCGCCGTTTGAATACGCGGCAAAAGAGGAACGTTTTATTGTTTACTGCGCGCTTACTGCAGGAAGCGAAAAGCTCTTTTTGTCATATAAAATGCAGTCCGAAAGCGGCGAAACAGACGCGTCGCCCCTTATTGCCGAAATAAAAGAGCTTTTGCCGGGCGTTGAATGCGTAGCTTTTGAAAAGCTTTCGCCAGAAGAGCGCATTGAAAGCGAAGCCTCGGCTTTCAGGGAGCTTGCCGCGCTCTATCCCGTTAATTCGTGCGAGCGCGAAACGCTTCTTGAGTATTTTTCTTTAAAGCCCGAATACCGTGGAAAGCTTCTTTCTGTTAACAGGCTCGTTTCGCACGCGCCTTATAAGATTGAAAACACAGAGCTTTCAACAAGTCTTTTTAAAAAGGATATACGCATTTCGGCAAGCAAGGTTGAAGAATATTACAAATGCCCGTTCAAATATTTCTGCCGTTACGGTTTGGATTTAAAACCGCTTGAGGCGGCGGAGTTTGACCCGCGCCAAAGCGGAACGCTTGTGCATTTGCTTCTTGAAAACGTTTTAAAAACCTACGGTTCCGAGGGGCTTAAATCAGCCTCCGATAAAGAGCTTCGCGAATTTTCGTCGAAAATTCTGCAAAAGTATATCGAAGAAAAGCTCGGCGGCAAAGCCGACAAATCAAAGCGCTTTATGTTCCTTTACGAACGGCTTATAGATACCGTTTCGGCAATACTCGACAGACTTAAAAACGAATTTTCTTCTTCTGCGTTCAAGCCCGTTGATTTTGAGCTTGGCATCGGAAGCGACATTCCGTCATATAAGCTACCGCTCGAAAACGGCACAGCCGAAATTATCGGCTCTGTAGACCGCGTTGACCTTATGGAAAAAGACGGGCTTAAATATGCCCGCGTAATAGACTATAAAACGGGCAAAAAAAAGTTTGAATTGGCTCAGCTTTTCGGCGGGCTTAATATTCAGATGATGCTTTATTTAAGCGCAATTTTAAAAACGGGTACAGAGCGTTACGGAAGCGTTATTCCCGCGGGCGTACTTTATTTGCCGTCGCGAATAGGGATAGACTCATATCTTTCAAGGCGTTCGCCGAGCAGTGAAGCCGTTGCCGCTCAAAAAAGAAATTCGGGCAAGCTTTCGGGAATGATTCTTGAAAGTCCCGTTGTTCTTAACGGAATGGGCGCCGAAGAAAATCCCGATTATTTGCCCGCAAAATATAAAAAAGACGGCGCTGTAGGCGGCAGCTGCTATTCGCTTTCGCAGTTTAAAACGCTTGAAGGCATAATTGAGCGCGAAATTAAAGCTATGGGCGATAATCTTCACAACGGAAATGTCGAGGCTCTGCCAAGCTCTTACAAGGCGTCTGTTCCTTGCAGCTATTGCGACTATAAAAGCGTCTGCGGCAGGGAAGATGGAGATTCGGTTCGCGAAATTTCCGCCCTGACGCATGTGGAAGCTTTAAAATATCTTGACAAAACAGGGGGTGATGAAAACGAAGTGGACAGCGGAACAAAATAATGCCATAAAAGCTCGCGGGGAGCAGATTCTTGTTACAGCCGCCGCAGGCTCCGGCAAAACCGCCGTTTTGACAGAGCGGGTTAAAGAAATTCTTTGCGACCCTGACAATCCGTGCGACGTTTCGCGCATTCTTGTCGTAACGTTCACGCGCGCCGCCGCGGGCGAAATGCGCGAAAGAATAACGGCGGCGCTGAAGGAAGCGCAGAATAACGGCGGCGGAGCTTACATAAAAAGACAGTTAACGCTTTTGCCGACTGCCGATATTTGCACTATCGACTCGTTTTGCTCAAAGCTCCTCCGCGACAATTTTCATCTTGCCGAAGTTTCTCAGGATTACACCATGCTTGACGAAGCCGATGAAAAAGAGCTTTTAAGAAAGACCGCGCTTAAAATAACCGAAGAGCTTTACGAAAAAAACGACGAGGGCTTTTCGGTGCTCAATAGAATGTTTTTGTCGGAGCGCGACGACGCAAAGCTTACCGATATCATTCTTGCGCTCTACGGCTTTTCAAGAGCATATCCCGACCCGTTTTTGTGGCTTGATAAAGTTTCCTCGTGCTTTGACCCCAAAAAAAGTATTCGCTCCACACCGTGGGCAGGTGTTGTGTTTGAGTCTTGCGAGAACCTGTTTTCTTACTACATAAAAAGAATGATGTATGCCGTTACGATATGTGACAGGACGGGCGATTTTAACGAGGGCTATGTAAATAAATTAAAAAGCACCTTAGAAAGACTTGTGCATTTAAAGGAACTGTCACAAGACCGCGATTGGAACGGGCTTACAAGCGCACTTTCATCGTTTTATTTCAGCGATGAGCGACTTTCTGCCAAAAAAGCCGACCCGATTTTAAAAAATTATGTAAAAAGCACGTTTGACGACTGCAAAAGCGACATTTTAAGCCTTGCGGGGAAAGAACTGCCCGATGAAGCTTCTCACAAAAAAGACTGCACGCTTCTTTACCCGGCTGTTAAAACGCTTGTTTCGGCTGTAAAATCGCTTACGCTTCTTGTCGATGCCGAAAAGAAGCGGCTTAACAGCTATTCGTTTGACGATATTTTGCACAAGTGTGTAAATATGCTCGTCGTTTTTGACGGCAAACGCTTCAAAAGAACCGAGCTTGCGCACGAATTGAGTTTAAAATACGAAGAAATTCTTATCGACGAATATCAGGATACAAACGAGGCTCAGAGCATAATTTTTGAAGCCGTTTCAAGAGGACGCAAAAACCTTTATTGCGTCGGCGACATCAAGCAGAGCATTTACCGCTTCAGGCTTGCAAGTCCCGAAATTTTCCTTAATATAAAAAAGTCGCTTTCTGAATATGACGGCCCCAAAAAAGGCTCGCGTATTGCGCTTAACGCAAATTTCAGAAGCAGAAAAGGCGTTACCGAAGCCGTGAATTTTATCTTTTCAAGGCTTATGTCGGAAAAAGCCGGCGATATATCTTATGATGAAAGCGAAAGGCTTAATTTCGGCGCGTCTTATTACCCCGAGCACGAAACGCCCGATACAGAGCTTCATCTTTTGAGCGCATTGCCGCTTTGCAGTGCCGACGCGCTGAAGTTTGAAGCGCAAAAAGCGGCCGAATACATAAAAAGCGCCGTCGAAAGAAAAGAAACAGTTTTCGATAAGTCTACAGGCGGCGAAAGACCGTGCGAATACGGCGATTTTTGTATTCTTTTGAGAAGCGTAAAAAACAAAGCCGCCGTATATTCAAAGGAGCTTGAAAAGCTCGGCATACCCGCGCTTTGCGAAAACGACGCACCCGTTTCGGAGTCTAAAGAAGTTTCGCTTTTAATTTCGCTGATTAAAACCGTAAGCAATCCGCTTCTTGATGTTCCGCTTGCAACCGTGCTTATGTCGCCGATTTTCGGCTTTACGCCCGACGATATGGCGAATATGCGCCTTTTGGGAAACGAGCGCGATTTGTATTTCTGCCTTAACGAATACGGAAAAAGTAACGAAAAAGCCGCGTGTTTTCTTTCAAAACTCAGGCTTTACAGAAATATTGCGGCAACATATCCCGTTAATGACTTTGTGAAATTCATTGTTGACGACACGGCGATTGTCGAAATTTACCGTTCTCTTCCCGGGGGCGACGAGCGCGAAGCCGCCCTTAGAAGTATTGTTTTTGCCGCCGACAGCTTTTGCGAGCGCGGCAGAAACGGACTTTCGTCTTTCGTTCGTTACCTTGACACACTTTGTGAAAACAATTCGTTAAAACGCAGTCAAACGGTGCTTTCGGGCTCTGCCGTCAGAATTATGTCAATTCACAAAAGCAAGGGACTTGAATTTCCGTTTGTCCTGCTTTGCAATTTGTCCTCGCGCTTTAATCTTTCGGATTGCTACGGCGCGCTTACCGTTTCAAAAGAAACGGGCGTCGGAATGAAAATACGCGACGACGAAAAATTCACGCAGTATGACACGGTTTCGTCGTTTGCCGGTGAAAAGGCTTTAAAGCGCGGAACAATTTCAGAGGAACTAAGAATACTTTATGTTGCGCTTACCAGAGCGCGCGAGCGCCTTGTGCTTTTTTGCACTTATAACAATATGTCAAAGGGTATTCTTGAAGAGGTTTCACACGCTTTGATAGCCGAAAAAAATACGGACAAAGCGTTTGACCCGTATTATATACTCAACTCGCAGTCTGCGGCACAGTGGATTCTTTCGTGCTTCGCGTTTCACAGCGATTGCGATGAGCTGAGAAGGCTTCTCGGTATGGGTGCCGTCAAGGTTTTGCCGTCTGACTTCAGGGTTGCGTTTTCTTTTGAAGAGTACAAAGAAGAAACCGCCGAAGCAAAAGAAGAAAATGCGGTTTTAGCGCAGTATGACGGGGCTCTTTTAGAAAGAATTAAAGAACGCGTTGAATATAAGTACCCGTATGACGCGCTCTCTTCGGTGCTTGCAAAAAGAACGGCGTCATCAATGGAAAGCGCCGCTTTAAGCCGTGAATATTTCATAGAAAAAAAGCCCGAATTTTTAAGCGGCGGGCTTGTCGGTGCAAAAAAAGGTACTGCGGTTCACAAATTCTTTGAACTGTGCGACTTTAAAAATGCCGCCGTCAACCTCGAAAATGAAATAGAAAGGCTCGTTTCGGAAGGGGCTGTAACAAAAGACGAGGCGCAGGTAATTGACAAATCGGCTGTTAAAGCGTTCTTTGAAAGCCCGGTCGGCAAAAGGCTTCTTAATGCCGACAAAATTTATAAGGAATATAAATTTTCTGTTTTAAGGCCCGTCGGCTTTTTCGGCGGCGATTTTCCCGAGGACTTGAAAAACGAAATGACCGTTGTCGAAGGCAAGCTTGACTGCGCCTTTACAGAAAATAAAAAAGCTGTTATAATCGACTATAAGACAGACGGTTTAACAGACGAAAGTGCATTTATCAATATGTATAAGCCTCAGCTTGAAATTTATAAAAGCGCTTTTTGCGAGTGCGAAGAGGTTTCGGTTGACGAAATGTATCTTTACTCTTTTAAACTTAAAAAATTTATTAAAGTCTGATTATTATAGCTTAAAAACGCAGGTGATTTTTATGATGAAACGTCCCGCAATATTTTGCAGTGTTGTGATTGCCGCCGCGCTTATTTTTACATTTACCGTGGCTATGCTGAAGCGTGCGCCGAAAACCCTCGGTTCAAAAATCGAAGAGGGCGTTTCGCTTGAAAAAGTGTCGGAAAACGTTACGTTTGTTTCGCCCGAGGGCAATTATTCTTTAAAAATTACAGCCGTTTACGATGCGCCGCCCGAAAGCGATGACGAGAACGCGCCGCCCGCAAAGCGCGTTGCGGTTGTCGTTTACGAATACACAAACAACGATATAGAAAACGGGCTTGTAATAAGCAATTCGCACTTCAAGGCGTTTGACAAAAACGGCAACGAATTAAAGCAGTTTCCGCAAAAAAATCTTTTTGAGCCGGGCAGTATCGGCACAGACGGAACACACACGGCAAGCGTTGCGTTCGCTTTGAACAGCGACGAAAATTATATCGAGGTTGACTATTTCAACGATATTTCTTCAAAAAAGCCCGACAGCGTTTTCTTAAAGGAGTGGTAAAAATGAAATACGGTCTTGCGGTTTTTGACCTTGACGGCACCGTTTTAAATACTCTTTTTGATTTATACAAAGCTACCGATTATGCGCTTTTTGAAAACGGCTTTGATAAACGAAGCGAAGACGAAGTGCGAAGATTTGTCGGCAACGGCATTCATAAACTGATAGAGCGCGCCGTTCCCGAAAACGCTTCAAGCGAAGATGTCGAACGCGTTTTTAAAAGCTTTAACGAATATTATTCCGTCCATTGCGCTGACAACACAAAGCCTTATGACGGCATTCCTTCTGTACTCACTTTATTGAGGCAAAAGGGTATAAAGACAGCCGTTGTTTCAAACAAAGCCGATTATGCGGTGCAGTCGCTTTGTAAAAAATATTTTGACGGGCTTTTTGACTTCTGCGTGGGCGAACGCGCCGGCATAAAAAGAAAACCAGCTCCCGATTCAGTGAACGAGGTTTTAAAAACTCTCGGCTTTTCAAAAGAACACGCCGTGTATATCGGCGATTCCGAAGTCGATATAGAAACCGCAAAGGATGCAAAGATTGATTGTATTTCCGTTTCGTGGGGCTTCAAGGATAAAAGCTTTTTAAAACTAATGGGCGCGTCGCATATAATCGACAGCCCGAAAGAGCTTTTGAGTTTTTTTGAATAATATGAACGGTCTCTCGCTTGTTTGCGGGAGACCGTTTTTTACTTGCCTAAAAATCAAAATATTTCTCGCGCAGCTTGCGGACTCTTCCGTTTATAACTTCGAGCGTTTTAAGCGCGTCTTTTTTCTCTTCTTCTGTGCCGTTTGCATACTGCGCCATAAGTCTGCCTTCTTCAAAACAAAGCTCGTCGTGGAACGGGAAGTAGTTTTTCAAAAGAAAACAGCTGTAACGCACAAGGCGCATATCGCCGACCACTCTGAAATCATCGCTTATCGTGTCAACCGCAGTTGAGTAAAAGTCTTTAATAGAGTTAATAAGCGCTTTTCTTTCGTTTTCGGGCGAGAAAACAATGGTTGAGCACACCTGCGATTTTTGGTTGTAATAATAACAGCAATGGCTGTCGGTGCTTCCGACTATCGGGTAGCGATAGCCCTTTGCTTTGTCCTCGTAATAGCGGATTGTCTGATAGCCGTTTTGTTCAAAATAGCTTTCACCGCCGAGTACTTCAAACGCGTCAAACAGCTTGTTTTTTACAAAATAGTCGTTCAATGCGTCGGGAACGTGAAAGGTGTTGCCCGTAATCCACGTCGGGTGGGCAAAAATTCCAAGCCCGCCCGCTTTTCTTATTTCGTCAAAAATCCAACCGAAAACCGCCGCAGGAAGCGCGTCTACATTTTCGGGCACGTTAACGGTTTCGGCGAGTTTAAGCATCTTTTTTGAAAATTCCGCCTGCGTCATAACCTCGGGGCAGTCGTCGCGAACAGAGCGGAATTTTTTATCTTTTCCGACTTCATTTGTCTGAATGCCCTCGATAAGTGAATTTATGCTGTATTCCCCGCCGAAATTAACAATATGAGCGTCCGCTCTTTGCCCGTTAATCTCGGGAAGGTGGACTTCTTCACCCGGAACAAGCGTGTATTCCGTCGGAACGTCTTTATAAAACTCAATCGCCCTTAACGACGGGTAATATCTGTGGTGGTCGGTAATTGCAAGAAAGTCATAGCCATAGCTTCTGTAGACTGCGGCAACGGTTTCGGGCATTTGGTCGCCGTCCGAAAAGCAGGTGTGCATATGAAGGTCGCCCCTGAAAGGATAGCGCCCGACAAGGTCGTTTTTAACGCAGTAAACCGAAAGCGTTACATCGGCTTTTTGTCCCTCGGGGTTTTTGCCGAAAACGCGCACTCTGTATTCCTGCTCGGTCTTAAATGTGTGCTCAAAGCAAAAACCGCCTTTTTCGTTGCAAATTGCTTCAATGTATGAAAAATCGGCTGAGGCAGGGTAGTGATTTATGTTGCCGCCCTCAAGGCCGCTTATTGTTATTTCGTATTTTTCACTCGGTACAAACGTCGGTTCACTGCCTAAATTAACAATGTTAAGAACGGCTTTTTTGCCCTCCGTCAGCACTTTCGGGAATATATCAAAATTGCAAAGAGTACTGCTTTTTTTAAACTTCATTTTCACATCTCCTTTGCTTTTATTATAAAATATTGAAAATCCTTTGTCAACAAACCTGTTTTTTCCTTGACACAAAACGATGCGATTGTTATACTTTTGATATGGAGTGTGATATTATGCGTTACGGAGTGTGCGCGGGCGACCGCACCGAAAATATAAAAATTTCAGCCGAAGCGGGTTTTGACTATATTGAAAGCGGCTTTCAGTTTTTTGCAAATGCCGACGAAAAAAGGCTGTTTGAGTATTACGACGCTCTTAATAAATACGGCATACGCTGTGAGGCGGCGAATTGCTTTATGCCCGGCTCTCTTCGCGTTACATGCGACACGGCAAACAGAAATGATATTGCCGATTTTGTTGAAAGAGGTATGAAAAACGGCGCGCGCGCAGGGCTTAAAACGGTTGTTTTCGGCTCAAGCGGCGCAAGAAGCGTAAAAGAAGGATTCGATTTCAGAAAAGCCTGCTTACAGCTTGCGGACTTTTTGGAAAACATTGTTTCGCCGATTGCCGAAAATTACGGAATTACCGTTGTTTTAGAGCCTTTAAGCCGCGATGAAACGAACATAATAAATACTCTAAACGAGGCGGCAATGCTTTCTGCGTTTGTCAGGAAGGATAACATTAAGGTTCTTGCCGACCTTTACCATATGATGAATGTCGGCGATACGTTTGAAACGCTTAAAAGTCTTAGCGGCACCGTTTCACATTCGCATATTTCATATCCTTTCGGGATTAACGGAAAAAAGCGCACATATCCGAAAGACGTTTCAGAGTTTGATTATAAGGGGTTTGTAAGTGCCGCAGAGCTTGCAGGTTGCAAAACATGCTCAATTGAAGCGGATTGCTTTGATTTTGAAAAAGAAGCCCCGATTGCGTGCGCGGCTTTAAAAAGTCTTTAATAAATTAACAGCAAATCAAAAGAAGCAGGGCAAAGACGCTCTGCTTCTTTTTTACATCGGAAAATCCGAAAATTTAAAGTGAGGTTATGCGCATTTCTTTAAATACGATTTAATCAGATAATCCCCGTAACGGTTATAAGAGTTGTTCCGGGAGATACCGTAACGGCGCCGGTGCTTCCTGTGGTGAGCGTTGCCGCGGGCACGGTGATTGCCGTTCCTGCGGGGGCGGGCAGTGTGAAAACTCCGCCTGCATAGGTGTAGTCCGAGGCGGGGACTTCTGTGCCGTTTACCGTTACTGTGAGCGGTGCGGCAGGGGCGGGGGTGAACGTATCTGTCAAAACAACACTGTCTGCTTCTGTGTTGCCGTAGTTATAAATCGTGAAGGTATAGGTCAGGTTGCTGCCCTCGGTTACGGGGTCGGGCGTCATGGATTTGATTATGCGAATATCCGCATAAGATGCGGCTGTAACAGTGTGTGTTGCCGTAACAGGCTCTGCAAAGCCTGTCGCGACGGCTGTTGCGGTGTTTGTGATTGCGCTTTCCGCCGTGAGCGGTGCATTCCCGTTTGCCGCAACGTCATAAATTATAAGTGCTGTTGTGTTTGCGGGAATTGAGGGGAGTGTATAGGTTATTGTGTCCCCCGAAACCGTGGGGGTTAAAAGTTGCGAAAACGTGCCGCCGATATAAAGCCTTGACGGACCTACATAAGAAAGCGGCGTGACGGATACCGCGGGAACCGAAACATCGGGCTGATATGAGAATGCTCCGAGATTGTCCGTAACCGTTACATTTGTAAGCGGCGAAGATGCGGTGTTGTCAAGCGTTAAAATATAAGTCAAACGGGAATTTGCCCTGTAATCGGATTCCATCGATGCTTTTGTTATATTAAGCGGTCCTTGAAGCGTTGTTGTTGCGAGATTAGAAACCGCTGAGCCTGCTACGCCGTTTGCCGAGTAAGACACGGTCGCACGGTTTGTAATTGTAACTGCCATAAAAAGTCAGCTCCTTTTCATAAATTGAGTTGCCTCACACTCATTTTATGCAAAAGAAGCCGATTGCGTACATATTATGTAACCGTTGCTAATGCGGTTAATTTACATTGTTACGGATATTACCCCGTCGCATTCCGAAAACAGCGACTGCGCGTTTTCAAAGCTTATGTTTTTCTTTGATTTTACAGAAAAAGCACAGTAAATAATGCCGTCTTTTTTCTCAATGTCACAGTTAACTACTTCACAGCCGCGCTCTTTTAAAAGCGTATGAACCGTGTGCAGTGCGCCGGGGTCGTCTTTAATTTTCATTGTAAGGTTTGCTGAGGTTGTATTTTCAATAGGTGAAAATCTGTGAATAAGAATCTGAATAAGCAGAAGAAGAGCAGTGCCCATAACGCTTATGCCGTACATTCCCGCACCGATTGCCATACCTATGCCCGATGTTACCCAAACGCCGGCGGCGGTTGTAAGACCTTTTACATAGCCTTTGAAAATTATTATTCCGCTTCCGAGAAAGCTTATGCCGGTTATGATGTTTGCGGCAATGCGCGAAGCGTCAACGCTCACGCTGTCGTGCGCAATAACGTCAAAAAAGCCGTATTTACTTACTATCATCATAAGCGCCGAGCCGATGGCAACTATTATGTGCGTGCGTATACCGGCTTCCTTTTGGCGCTTCATACGCTCAAAACCGATTGCCGCACCGCAGATAACCGCAACCGTGAGCCTGAAAAGATAGGGGAGCGAGCTTGCAAATTCAGAGACGAATTTACTTAGAAAATCATCAAACAAAAAGCAAAACCTCCAAAATGTAGGATTTTGACAATTTATTATTCTAACATACAGAAATAAATCTGTCAAATATTTTAGAAAAACTTTTGCCGTTTTTGTGAGCGCGGTAATAACACTGTGCTTTGCCGCATACTGTTTACAGAGGAAATACGAAATACGGAGGATGGAGTTATGACAGATTCAAGTATTTATCACGATATTGAGACGAGGACCGGCGGCGATATTTACATCGGCGTTGTCGGACCTGTAAGAACGGGCAAATCAACATTTATAAAGCGTTTTATGGACACGTTGGTGCTCCCGAATATGGGCAGCGAATACAAAAAGGAGCGCGCGCAGGACGAATTGCCGCAATCGGCGGCAGGCAGAACAATAATGACCACCGAGCCGAAGTTTATCCCGGAAAACGCCGTTAAGGTCAGTTTGCCTTCTAACGCGTCGCTTAACGTGCGGCTTATTGACTGCGTGGGCTACATTGTGCCGTCGTCACTCGGATATGTTGAAAACGACAAGCCGCGAATGGTTAAAACGCCGTGGTTTCCCGAAGAAATACCGTTTAATATGGCGGCTGAAATCGGTACGGGAAAAGTCATAACCGAGCACTCCACAATAGGACTTGTTATAACCACAGACGGCAGTATCAGCGATATTCCGCGCGACGAATATGAAGAAGCCGAAGAGCGCGTAATAAAAGAGCTTAAAGAGATAAACAAGCCGTTTGTTGTGCTTTTAAACTGTGTTTACCCCGAAACCGCCTCGGCAAAAGAGCTGGCTTCGCGCCTTACCGAAAAATACGCCGTTCCCGTAATACCCGTTAACTGCCTTGAAATGAACGAGTCGCAAATAAGAGATATTTTGGGCGCGGTGCTTTACAGATTCCCCGTAAGAGAGATAAGCGTCGAATTCCCTTCGTGGGTAATGTCGCTTCCCGTTGAGCATTGGCTGCGCGCGTCTTTAGTTCAAAGCGTTAAAACGGCTTCTTTAAGCGTTAAATGCGTCAGCGACGTCGGTCTGGTTTGCGACGGCGTTAAAAGCAACGAATATGTGCAGTCGTCTGTAATCACTTCAATAAATCTCGGCTCGGGCAGTGCAAAAATCGAGACTGTTTTAATGCGCGAGCTGTTTTATAAAATCATCGCCGAGCAAACGGGTCTTGAAATAGAAAGCGAACAGGACCTTGTGTTCAGATTAAACGAGCTTTCAAAAATGAAAAAGCAATATGACCGCCTTAAAACCGCGCTTGACGATGTTGAACGCTGCGGCTACGGAATAGTGATGCCGGACATTGACGAGTTGACTTTAAAAGAACCCGAAATTGTCAAACAAGGCGGGCGTTACGGTGTAAGGCTTTCTGCGGCGGCGCCGTCAATACATATGATGAAAGCCACAATAGAGACCGAGGTTGCGCCGGTTGTCGGAACAGAAAGCCAGTCGGAGGAGCTTTTAAAATATCTTTTGAACGAATTTGAAGAAGACCCGATAAAGATATGGGATTCGGATATTTTCGGAAAGTCTTTAAACGAGCTTGTGAACGAGGGCTTGCGAAGCAAGCTTTGCCACATGCCCGACGACGCGCGGCTTAAAATACGCGAAACGCTTGAACGCATAATTAACGAAGGCTGCAGCGGGCTTATTTGCATAATTTTATAGAATACAGTAAAAAGACAGGGTGCGGTTTTGCACTCTGTCTTTTGTATTGCCGCGAAAGGCGGTAAAAATCAAATTATTATAGGGTATCTCTTATGCTTAATTTAACTTTTTTTCGAAAAACTTTAAAATACCTGTACCAAAAACGGTACTTTCGCCTTTTATGGCGCCAAATGTGTATTTACTTTTGAATATTTTTATGTTACTATTTTGTTGGAATTTATTGCAAATTGACAAAAAACGTCAAAAACGCGGTTTTAAGTCTTTTTTATTTAGGCAACAAAAAAGACCCGCAAAGCAGGTCTTAAAGCTCACACTCTGTGAGGTTGCAACAAAGCAACGTGTTCGATAAATCGTTATTTGAACGTGTAGTGTAAATCTCATAAGGTAGTGAGACAATGTCATATTATCATACGTTTTTGCTTTTGTCAATAAATTTACAAAAAAATTTTTCAGAGGAGTAAAAAAATGCAGAAAGATTATTACTTGGGGCTTGACATCGGCACTGATTCTGTCGGTTGGGCTGTCACGGACACAGACTACAACATTTTAAAATTCAAGGGCAACGCCATGTGGGGCAGTCATATGACCGAAACCGCCGACACCGCCGTTGAACGCCGCCTTTTCAGAGGACAGCGCCGCAGACTTCAGCGCACACGCCAAAGGCTTGACCTTTTGGAGTCTCTTTTCAGCGAAGAAATATGCAAGATTGACCCGTCGTTTTTCATTCGCCTTAAAGAAAGCGACCTTTATTCAGAGGATAAGTCCACGGGTGAAAAATATGCTGTTTTCGCCGACAAAAACTATACCGACAAGGATTTTCACAAACAGTATAAAACAATTTATCATCTCAGAAGCGAGCTTATAAACAATGAAGAGCCGCATGACATAAGGCTTGTTTACCTTGCTTTGCACCACATCATAAAACACAGAGGGCATTTTCTTTTTGATTCGGATTTTTCAAAAATGCCGGACTCTACAAGCGTGTTTGAAGAGTTCACAAGCTATCTTTCGGACAATTACAAAATTACTTTTGACTGCTCGCCCGATATAGGTGAAAAATTCATCGAAATTTTAAAAAATAAAGCTCTCACAAAGTCAAAAAAGGCAGACGAGCTTTTTGTGCTTCTCGGAGTTAACAAAAAAACGGACAAGCAGGCGGCGGCTGTTTTAAAGTCTTTGTGCGGTTCAAAAGTAAAACTCGGCGAAATTTTTGATGATGAAGATTTGCCCGACAAAAGCGTATGCTTTTTGGAGGGCTTTGACGAAAACGCGGCGGATTTTGAAGCGCTTCTTGAAGAGCGCTTTGAATTGCTCGAAAAGTTAAAGGCGGTTTATGATTTTGCGCTTCTTGACGCTATTTTAAACGGCAAAGCATATATATCCGAAGCCAAGATTGAAGTATATAAAAAGCACAGCAAAGATTTAAAGCGTCTTAAAGAGTATGTCAACAAATATCTGCCTGAGAAAAAATACGATATTTTCAAAGACCCTAACGCAAAAGAGAATTACATTTCCTATTCCGGCCATTGCAAAGTAAATAAGAAAAATGCGCCGATAGAGAAAAGATGCAGCTGCGAAGCTTTCAACAAATATTTAAAAAAGACACTCGGTGAATGCCGCGACGAAGCATACCGTGATATGTTCGGTGAAATTGAAGAAGGCACATTCTTACAAAAACAGGTGTCTAAAGACAACAGCGTAATTCCGATGCAGCTCGGGCGAAAAGAGCTGCAAAAAATTCTTGAAAATGCCTGCAAATATTTGCCGCTTTTAAATGAAACGGATGAAAACGGAATATCGGTGGCAGATAAGGTTTTAAGCATTTTCAATTACCGCGTTCCTTATTACATCGGGCCTTTGAATCCTCACGCCGAAAGCTTTTGGATGATAAGAAAAGACGGCAAAGAAAATGAAAAAATCTACCCGTGGAATTTTAACAGCGTCATTGATACCGAGGCGTCTGCCGAAGGGTTTATTAACAACCTCACAAACAAGTGCACATATCTTAAAACCTGTGACGTTATACCGAAAAACTCGCTTTTGTATTCAAAATTCTGCGTACTTAACGAGCTTAACAATTTAAAAATCGACGGCAAAAAGCCGAGCGTCGAAACTAAGCAGGGAATTTTTAACGAGTTGTTTACTAAAGGCAAAAAGGTAACAGGCACTCTGCAGAAAAAACTCTCCTTCATTAAAGAGGTAGA
>OQVL01001085.1_pt1 | contig 15807 bp, 13 predicted proteins | sample 1691501 | NCBI WGS metagenome assembly OQVL01 (sample SAMN03418253, study PRJEB22391) | human gut metagenome | biome: human-gut; feature: organic feature; material: feces | host: Homo sapiens | place: Tanzania | collected 2013-01 | reverse complement strand
CGCAGAATCTGCATGAATCTTAACCTTGTGGCAGTCAGCGAAACCGGCAACGTGTACGCATGGGGTCATAACGACGGCGGCCAGTGCAACGTGGATGGCGACAGGTGCAGCCTTGTCTACACCGGCTCCAAGCAGAGCTATATGGTAGACAGCGAAGATAAGCTGGTGGAAAGCGTCTTGGAGTAAGCGGTCTGCTTATTGAAGGTGAGGGTCTGGCCGCCGGTAACGGTGCCGTCTTCCTTCAGCAGGATGGCATAGTAGTTGGAGAAGGCCACCTTCTGCACGCCGGTGTTGTACTTTTCTTTGTTGGCGAACTCAGCAAGGCTCAGCATGCTGTTGTTGTTGCCCCACATATACATACGCCCGTCGTCCATTACAAGGGCCGTTACCTGATAGCCGCAGATGAGCTGACGTACATGGTCGGGATCGATGGTGCCGTTAATAAGCTCCTCCGGCTCCTCACCAATCGGGATGCGGGTTCCCGGCACAATGCCCTTGTCCTCCGCGATACCGACCTGTGCATGAAGAAGGAAGTGACCGCCCGTTCCCTCACAGTATTTATTAAAATGATTATTATGTGTTATGATGTTTTGTTCCTGTGAAACTTGATTCACTGAAATCAAATTGTATGTGCAGTTTTTTTTATTTGCCTTCCTTCATCTGGTCAACGAAGCATTTTGCTGGCTTAAAGCTTGGCAAGTCGTGAGCCTCGATAATCATTGTGGTCTTCTGAAGGATGTTGCGTGCTGTCTTTGCTGCTCTGTGCTTGATGACGAAGCTTCCGAAACCTCTCAGATAGACGTTCTCCTTATCCTCGAGAAGACTGCTCTTGATCGATTCCATGAAACTCTCAACAACTACAGCCACGTCCTTTTTCTGGAGACCAGTGTTCATGGCTATCTTGTTAATTATATCTGCCTTAGTCATTTGAATGTAATTTTACTTTTATGATTTAACTCTTTTCTTTTCGAAATGCAAAGATACGAGTTTTTCCTTTCATATTAAAATTTTTCTATCTCTTTTTTGTAAATAGGCTCGTTTATTGCCATAATTTTACTAAATGAGGAGACTTTTTTGCTATACCTTAATAGAAATGAGATTGTTCAAACGCTACGTTGTCAAAGATTATGTGGTCATTTGTCTTGTCGAGTTTGAACACATAGTTGTTGAACAACAGCGTGTCGCCTTTGATACTGTATTTTCCGTTCACGGCATAATCTTGTCCGTCTGTAATGCTTATCTGGTTGCCTCTGATGGAGAACGTAAACTCAATATCTTTGCGTGGCGTGCTCCACGATCCTTCTATCCATTTATAATCATCGCTTATCAACCGCGACTCTTCTTCTACGCTTGTAGTGTTGTCCACATTGGTTCTCTCAAACAATGTCGACTCGTCGTTGTCACGGTCATCGTCATAATTGGAAATGACGTTGTTCATGCACCTGGTGACAACCATGACAACGACAAACAAGATGGTCACAGCAAAAATGATTGTGCGAACAACTTCTTTTCTGTTTATAAACTGATTGTCTGACTTCTTGTTGAGCTTGGCCTTGCCGCTGAGGAGCATGCGCAGGTCGGCATATCGGTCTTGAAGGCTTGAGGTGCTGTTTGAACGTTTAGCTTTTGAGCTTCTTCCGTTATATTGGCTTGTGTGCAGTTTTTTACCATGATCATTGCTTGTTGTCGTGTTTTGACTATACAAGTTGTCGACATTACTGTTTATCTCGTCATCCCCGTTCTTGTCGTCTTCATTTTCTACATTATATATAAAAGGTGTGCCGCAACGAGGACACACACAAGCCTTTTCCAATATGCCTGGAGCTATTTCCTCTTCAAACTTATATTTGCATTTAGGACATCTTATTTCCATCTCTTCAAATCATTTTCTGTTTTATGGTTTAATTGTTGGGGTGTTGATAAGCATTCCGTTTTAGAATGCTTGAATATTTATTCCTTATTCTGGTTTTTAGATTTATATTTATCGGCATTTCAGATGTGTTTTGCTTTTCAGCCAACAAGTTCATTTTAGCCAACAAACTCGATCTGTGCTTTTTTGGTTACTTTCCATGTTCCGTCTGTCATCGTTGCTGTTCCTTCCTCACGGGTGATGATGTGTCGAGGAATGGAGCTTGTGGTTGATAGAATCTTGCACACTGGTTTCACAAACTGTGACACGGAGATATTGGCTGTGGCCACGGCATCTGGCGTGTTGAGCATGGTGAAACGGCCGTTGACATTGTCTTTGGTGACAAGACAGTATATTGAGCTTCCAGGTTGTTCCTTTGTGGAAGGTGAACAAAACTCGCCCGAAGGGGTGGGGGCGGAGAAAAACAGAGTTGTCGGTTCTTCGCTTTTGCTTGCTTCAACAACATCTCTTGCTTCGCTTTTGGCTGATGCTTCATTCTTAACACCCCCATCGTTTCCAACAGAATAAGAGCTCTCTATAGACGTGTTTATAGTGGACCCCATGACGTTGTTGTCTTTCAACTTTTTGGCTTCCAAGGTGCTGAGCAATCGTTCTATTTTCAGATTCTGTTCGTTCAGAGCCTTTTCTATCTCGTTGTTTTTCTTTTCCAGCTGTTCCAACCGCTCGTTTAGGGCTGCGATGAGCTGCTCTGTCGACTCATCGCTTCCTCCCAACATGTTTTTAATTAATGATGCCATTTTTTTTCAGGTTTCCTGTTTTAAGATTGATATCGTTCATGGAGCGTCTCATTCGTCCTTGAGGTTCTCAATGAGATTGTCGCGGATTGCTCCGATGATGGGATAGAAGAACACGGCATCTTCTATTATGTCGTTGCCGTTTTTCTCTTCCATGTTGCGGTTCATAAATTGCCATCCGTTAGCCAAATGGTGCTCCAGATCTTTGCCCACGAGCTGTCTGAAGGTCTGAAGGGCTTTATAGTTGACGAGGAAGGTGTCGACGATATGGATGTCGTCGCACATTGTGTTGAAGAAGTTGTTAAACTCTTCCACGCTCTTCACCACCATGTCGCGCACCTCTTGATGCTGCATGTCGTCATAGCGAATTTGCTCCTTGTCTGTGTTTGAGAACACATATTTGAGATTGCTGTCGTAGCTGTCGAGCATGGTGTTGAGCTTCTCCACATCCATGATGCCTGACGCTGTCCGTGTTTGCATGAGAGCACCCCGGCAGGTGATCTGCTTTGGCTCGTTGCGTTCCATGATCACGCTCAGACCATCTTCGCCAGCGGTCTGACCATACACCTTTTCAAAGATGTAACGTGTTATTTGGTCGAGGTCGCGTTGTGATCCCACGATGTCGAGCACCTTTGATCCTGTGCCGCTGAACATGACGCTTCTCGGCATCTCTATCTGTCGATGGCGCATCATGCGGGCAACATAATAAATTATAGCGCTGTAGAAATAGACAAACACCACCTTGCGCGTTGTGTCCTCGTTCAGACGCAGATTATAGCTGAACGTGTCGTTTCCGCGTGTCACCTTGTTGTTCTCTATGGAGAATAGGAAGGCGTTTATGTCCTCCGATCTGCGCTTGTTCTCAATGTCTGCAAGAATGCCGCTAAGCTCACCGTAGCGGTCGTCGTCGCCATCGAAAAGCTGTCTGAAATAATGGACATATTTTTGTGTCATGGGGTTGCTGTCGCCGTGTGGCACATCACTAAACGCGTCGCCAAACAGCACGTTGGCGGCAAATCTGAATGATGTCACTATTGACGGTTGGCTTGCTCCTGGTTCAAAGACTACAACGTCGCTGGACCCGCCGCCAATGTCGATGCTGGCCACGCTCGATGCTGCTCCTCTAAACTTGCTTGAACATTTGTAATAATAGTAGGGCGCTACAGATTCTGACATCTGCACAATGTTGTCGGCAGCATTTCGCAGGCCGAAGACGTTGCCCATAATCTTGTTCCACATCTCGCCCATTTTTCTTATGTTTCCTACCTTCATGCTTAAAGGGTAGAACCACACAAGGCGTGTTTTCTGCAAGTCGCCGTTTCCCAACAGCACCTTGGTGCGCATGAGCAGGGCCAGCTCGGTGAGCAGAGCTTTCACTCTTTTGTTGGCTGTTGTTTCTGTGCTCCATTTGAGGTTGGCCACAATGCGGTTGCCGTAGCCCACACTTTCTTTCTCATAAATGAACGGCAGGTTGGCATCGCCAAGACTCACAATCTCGTCGATGGTCGTTGCGTCCATGCGTTCACTTTCAGAAAGGGCTGTGCGCAGAGGGAAAGCATAGTCGGCTCCAATCTCTTTGGGAAGCAACTCTTGCTTCATCAACGCGTCATAGAGAAGATTGCTGCCGTTGTAGAGCGTGGCGAGCAGGCGTTCGCGCGTTGTCGACTGCAACGTGAACGTCTCGGGTTGGCCTCCTTCTTGAATGCACTCTATGTGGGTGTTGGTCGTTCCGAAGTCGACAGCAAAGGTGTAGCTCTCGTGTCCTTCAATGTGGTCAGCCCATTTGGGACAGATGACACCTTGTGTCAGGCAGTTGCCGTCGGCATCGGAGAGCGCGAGCTGCATGTAGTCAAACTCGTCGGTCACGCGATAATAGGTCGTGCCGACGCGCTTCTCTGCTTTCATGCTGCGTTCTCTGCAGCATAAATGGTCTGGTGCCACTTCGCTCATGTAGCCGTTGTGCATGAAGGAGAGGTCCAAATGGCAATGTTCCATCTGTCCGATGGCTCTATCCACGAGTTGCACGTTATACTGGTTCAGACCCTTGCATCTTACGAAGGGGAACAGGGCTACGGCGAAAGGCACGGTGATGAAATGGCCTCTGTTGTTCTTTGCATCGAACGAGAGATCCCCGTTTTGCGACTCTAAATATGTTCTTGTTAGGGTTATGAATGCTCCTTGCTTCCTTACCGGAATGCGCAGGATGACCTTCACGCTTTCCGTGGCACCCATGCAGCTGCGTTTCATCTCGAACATGGGTAGTCCTGCCACCGTGCCCCATAGGTCGGCAGCATTGAAATAGCGGAAAAACAGAGGTTTTATAGGCAAGAGAAAGCTCTTTGCATCGTTCGTGGCTCTTGTGTCAACACTTGCTATGTTGCCATTAAAGAAGCACAGGTCATCGATGGTGTAGTCGAGCTTAATGAGCGATGGCTGAAGGAAATCGTCATCGGTAAGCCAAGCATATTGGTGCGTTGTGGCAGGCAGAGTGCGGTGTTCGGGCTCCATGGCATAGTCTTTAGGTGTGATGTGTATGGCATCATCCCAATTGTTGGTTATGTATCGCCATGGGTTTGCAGCCGTTGCATTAAGATCGTTCTGCAGCACGAGAGGCATGTGTTCCTCGTTGTCGGCTTTGCATGTAGGTCGTAGCATGAAATCGCTCTGCTTGATGTTTTCCAGAATGTCTTGACGCTTTATGCCATAGAGCGGCATTCCAAGAATCTCCAAACCACCTTCAAGTTGCTTGTAGTTGCTGTACAGGAAGTTGCGTGCTCTGTCCACACTCTCAATGTCGAGGGCCATAGGGTTTCCTATTTCTCTGACAATCTCGTCGTGCAGCTGTTGAGGCATGAATTCCATGCAGCGTATGATGTAGCTGTTCACCTCGCCGCACCACTCTTTAAGTTGTGGGTAGGCGGTGAAGAGGGCGTAAATGTATTTCACAAAATGTGGTTCCCTCATGTAAAGAGGTCTCCATGAGTCGAAGAGCTTCACGTTCTGTTCCACCTGTAGGTCTATGAGTCCCTTCTCGGCGTTGGGTGAAGCCATGAACAGGGTTACGGGCGATGTGGAACCAATGACCTGGTTGCCGTAAACAAGGAAGAAAATGTTGTCCATCTTGTCAAAGTTGAACGCTTCCTTGTCTTGCTCAAGAAACATCTCTATGGTTTCGCCTAGAAGACGGTGCTGCGGGTTTTCCTTCAGTCTTGCTGTCTCTGCCGTTTTGTTCCATTTTATGATGTGCAGTTTTGTTCCCAACTCTTCCAGGTTGAAGAACAGCTGTGCAATGTCCAACGCACCGGCCACAAGCTTTTCGTCCATCAGCTCGCCTTGCAGGTTATTGTGCATGGCGAGTCGTTGGAATGCGTTCTTTACAAGGTCCATCTGTGCAAACGGGCTTGGTATGGCTGTGCGCGGTTTTTGTGACAGTCCGCCGTTTGGATCGGCAATCATATCAATCTCGTCGGCCGAGTATTGGCTGTTGAGTTCGATCCATCCTTCACCTGTGGTTTTGTTGTTGTAAGATAATATGTTGCTCATTTTTTTCTTCTTGTGTTTACACCACGCTTTGTCTTGATTAAAACGTTCTATTTCATAGCACCTTTTCTCGCCATGGCAAAGCTCAAGCAAGCTCGGTTCTGCTCATTTGGCTTAACGAAAACGTTCCATTTCATGGCACCTTTTCTCGCCATGGCAAAGCTCAAGCAAGCTTGGCTCTGCTCATCTGGCTTAACGAAAACGTTTGTTTACACCACGCCGTTGAATTTGTCGTCCACAATCTTGTCTAACGTCTCGTTGAGGAGCGTCATAAGGCGCGTGGCCACTTGTGACGAGTTGAAACGCGATGCTTTGACAGCTTTCTGAGATGCCGAATTCATGGCGGAGAGTACTGTCTTGTAGTCTATTGTCGATTTGAGAAATCCTGTTTTCGGCTCAATGTCGCGCAAGCAGTCTTTAAGTTTGTCTGTGTCAAGGTTGAATGGTTCAAAGCTTCGCTGGTTGGCTTTCAGCTCCCTTAGCCATTGCAGGTAAGCCACGAAGAATCCGCCAGTCAGCGTTGTGAAGAACGTTGTTGTGAAGAACGTCTTCGTAAGCTCGGGCTTGTCTTGTGTGAAACCGCGTCCCACATCGTTCTTCAACTGATGCGTTATGTACATGTAAGCTAGATGAAACTTAGCCATCTGTTTGTCTATGACCATTCTTGTTGGCAGACCGAGGTCTTTCAGCGTTACAGCCAACTTGTTCGCAGCCAAGCCATATTCTTTGAATATCGGGTTTGTTGCCACTCCGTTTGCCGTGTGCAGTTTGTCGTCGGGTATCTGAAGAAAGTCAATTATTGCCAATGCTCCCACAAACTCCACGATGTGGGCATCGTTTCGTTGCCCGTTGCCTCCGGGGTCGTTGAAATAGGGTGTTGACGGCACTTCGTCGCCAACATAGTAGCAAGCGTTTATTCTTGACAGTCCAGTGTCCTTGCCATCGCGTTTTATGCCTGTCAGGTTGTCGTGATAATAGAACAGTGCCGACTTGGTTTTGCTTATGAAGTCGGCGCGTGAAATGGGGCTGTTCTCGTCTTGCTGAATGTTGAAATAGGGTAGAACGGTGAGTGCTCCAATTTTTGCATCGCGCAGGTCTCCACGGTTGCTTACGTTGGCGTTCATAGCCGCTCCCCTAATGTTTTTCACGATTACAGGATAGCCAGCTGCTCCCGTTCCTCCAAAAATAGAGCTTACCACGAACACGCGGTCTGTCTTTTGGAACACGTTTGAAAACTGTTTGAACTCGTTGCTGTCCTTGAACATGTTCAGGGCCACGCTGCCAATGTTCGGGCTTCCGACGAAGCCAATGTCCATTTTTGTGTCAAGCTGCGCGCGAGAAAACATCATGGAGCAAAGAGCTTGGTTGGCGCTGTCGAGGGTGTTGAAAGAAATGAAGGAAGCAAACTTTTTAGAGTCTACTCCTCCCATATTGAACAGGAATGTGTCGGGGAGCTCTTCTGCTGCAGGTATAATGTCGCTTAGTGTGGAAATCTTTGTTGCGAAAAATCCGGCGTCCACATCGCTGCGCTCACCGTAAAGCTCCTTTCTTATCTGTTTATATCCTCGAAGCAGATTTTCTGTGCGCTTGAGGTCTTCATTGGCCTTGTGCGGGTCAATAATCATGGGCACAATCTCAAGCGGCATGTTGTGACCATCGGCATCAGTAGGCAGAATGCCTGCTGCAAGCTGCATGACGAGCGGTCTGAGCACTCTTGAGCCCGTGCCGCCTACAAGGAATAGAAATAGTCTCACTTTTTTGTTGTTAAGTTACGAGTTATGAGCTTTTTAGCTTCTTGTAATGAACGAATGAAGGAACGTGTGCTGACGGGTGTGTCGTGCTACGTTTCCTTCCTACTTTGTAAATGAACCTGTCCTTCTCCTACTCGGGGAATGGTGTGTGTCGGCAGTTGGAGCTCCACCATCTCATGGCAAATGAAGCCACGATGAAAAGCACGGCCTCTATCAATGTTTCGCACAGGACAAAATGGAATGCCGGCACACCAAAGTAGAGTTGCATCTGTTCCATCGTGCTTGTTATGTGTAAATAGCTTGCCAGACCGCTCACCACGATGGCACAGCCTAACATAACAGCCCAATGGTACCAGCGCGAGAACCTTACAGAGTTTATAACATAGTAGAACACAGCAGCAAATGCCCAAGCTGTTACAACGACAATCATGGCGTTGCTGAAATAGAGATGACTATTGTACATCTCGTTAGAGAACTCTGTGTCGTAGAACAGACTTTCGAAAATCTGTGCCGGAAAGACGAGCATCAGAACTGAAATTACGATGCCGCCAATGAGTAATATGCCGTTCTTCATTTTCTTTTTTTCAATTGTTTTTATTCCATCTCAAGTTTTATCTCAAAATGTCCCTCTCCACTACTGTTACGTTGATAAGAATCGTAAATGCCGCCGAGGAGATATTTCAAGGCGAAGGTGGTGCTTTTAAAGGATGGCGCTTGCAAGTTGGTGTCATCATCGCTTGACGATTCGTTAATCCACGTTGGCAGGTTGTTGCGTAATTTTATCACAACCTCTTGTTTGTGGTTTATCTTCTTTGTTTCAAGCACAAAGATGTGTGTTGCCGAGCCAATGTATTTCTTTTCTGCCGGTGTTATGTCCTGTCGCTTTATTGGTGTAATGGCGCATATTTTTACAGGGTCGTCAGAGCTCACCTCATAGTTGTTCTTGTTGCAGAGCGTGTTCTTGTCGATGAGCATGCCTCCGAGGTCAACAGCAAGAGCCAAACGAATGTCTCCCGAGTTAGGATCGGCCTCCATGTTCTCAACGCGTGTTATCTTCGAGCCTTGTCCGCGCACAGGCTGGAATCGCCCTCTTATGGCATCGTTGCGTAGAAGCAACGAGTAGTGGGGATGGTAAATGGGAGCTGCCTCAAAAAGGCACATCTGCTCGAAGCCAGGCAGATTGTTAAACTGTGCGAACGTGCTGTAGTTCTGGTCTTTTGTCAGTCGAGCCATGTTGGCGTTGCTTCCCACCACAATGATGTAGTAGGGGCGTTGCCCGTTGTAGGCCAGTCCTTTCGACGGACTGTTGTATGGGTAATAGAGTCCGTTGTAGCTGCTGTTCATCTTTATCACAAGCATGGCCTTGTTTTTTACGCTTGTTTTGAACACGGCGTTTGTCATGCCTTGTGCTTCTGCAAACACCTTTTGTGGGTTTACGCCTTGCATGGCTCGTGTAGAGTAGATCATGTCGGTCACCAATATGGACAGGTCGTCTTGCGAGGTGCTGTTGAGAATGGTGTCGAAGATCCGTGCAAAGTCGGTGTAGGAAGCGTCCCCCAACCCCTTTGTCGCTTCAAAGATGTTGTTGTCGGCAATGAAGCTGCTTAGACCTTTAGGGTATGGGGTTATGGTGCTGTTGACGACAAAAATCTTGCCGTCACCACCTTCTGATGGCATGCTGTTAAGCAGCTTCACAATGGCTGCCTTAAACCGTCCGTCGCCCTGAGGCGCGTCATACGCCGTCATGCTTCCTGAACGCTCAAGATAGAAATTGACCTTGATGTGGTTGCTTGCTCCTACGCCCGTAAACATTATCTCCAAGGGCGGACGTCGTTGGGCGAACATGTCGCTTATGTAAGCCTTCACCTTTTCTGTGTCCATGCTGTCGCCGTTGTAAAACTCGCTCATCTTTGCCTTGTGGCTGTCTATGAACGAGGTTATGCGTGCCCAGTCGGCATTGTCGATGGTTGCGTCTTCTGCCGCCAGCTCCACGAGCATGCGGTCGAAGGTGTTATGTGTTTCGTCCGTGCAAGCCGCCAATGTTATTGTTGTGGCAGCTATTGCACCGGCAAGAATGGTTCTAATTGTTTTGTTCATGAACGTTAGACGTTGTGTTTGGTCTTTTTGTTGCGTTGTGTTAAACAACATGATGCAAAAATACAAAAAATATTTTAATTATGTGCTCAAAATCAATATATTTGACCTTGCTGTCTGTTATTTTTGTTCTTCTCCTGTTGCCTGCTTCTTAAACCGAAACGTGTTGTCAGTCAGCCCATTGTTCCTCAAGCGCGTGCCATATATTGTATCTCGTTTCTGGAGAGACGCTTTCCATCTGTTTGAAAATGCCAGCGGTGGAGGTGCGATGCGACAGTTGTTCATACGGGCAGAGTTTCTTCTGTTTCTCATATCCTGAAGCAAGAGCGTGGGCTGCAATGTCGCTTTCCAGCTCAAGACACAGGGGGCGTATGATGGTAAGAGGCATCTTGTCCAACTTATAGGTTGGCGGCATGGATGAGAACTGCCCATGAAACATGAGGTTCATTATTGCCGTGTGCATGATATCGTCGTTATGGTGACCTAAGGCCAGTTTGTTGCACCCAATGGCTTGTGCCAACTCAAAGATGGCTTTACGTCGATACCATGAGCAAAGGAAGCACGGACTCTTTCTTCGGTCTGTCTGAGGGTCAAACTCGGTCTCCAGAATGTGCAATTTCACTCCAAGGTTTTCTGAAAACTTCTGTAGGTAAGAGCAGTCTGACTCGTAACTGATGTTGCGCATGCGTACATGCACAGCTTCTACCTCAAACCGTGGCTTGAAGATGCGGCTTCTCTTGGCAAGCGCTTCAAGCAGAAAAAGCGAGTCTTTTCCTCCTGACAGGGCCACGAGCACCCTGTCGCCGTCTTCAATCAGCTGGTAGGTGGTCAGCGCTCTGCGGAATCGTTTCTCTAACCGTTTTTCTATGGTTTTGTCTCTGTCTTTTTCTGTTGCTTTCTCTGTCTCTTCCATTGAACTAAAATGTTATTTAAGAAACGCCAACCATACGGCGCCGACAAGCAGTACGAAAGCCAGAATGTGGTTCCATTGCAACTGCTGGTTTTGAAACATCACGTTGGCAATAATCACGAACACGGTAAGGCTTATGCATTCTTGTATCACTTTCAATTGTATGAGTGAGAACGGGCCGCCGTTTCCCATGAAGCCTATTCGGTTGGCAGGCACCTGACAGCAATATTCGAAGAAGGCAATGCCCCATGAAAAGGCAATGATGCCTATTAACGGCCATGAAGCTGTTGTCCCGTTTTGTTGCAGACGCAAGTGGCCGTACCACGCCAGCGTCATGAAGATGTTGCTCAAGATGAGCAACAGAATGGTGTAAATTGCGTTCATATATCTCTGTTCTTATCTTCTTATCTTTTCTTTTATGTTTTTGTTATCTTTTATCTTCTCTTGATTCTTTATTTTGCCGGGGTGTAAACATTAAAAGTCTCCCACAGATTTTTCACAGTCCTTCAGATCTCTCTTTACATTTATGTGTCATAAAGATCTGTGGTTAGATGTGCAATCTGTGGGAGCTTTAAGTCTATTTAATTATGCTTTTTCTTACTTTTTCTCCTTTTCCCTTACTTTTTTCCCATCAACATTTTGTCCATGTTGTAAGCAGCTTTTCTGCCGTCGCCCATGGCAAGGATAACGGTTGCTCCGCCGCGTACGATGTCACCACCTGCAAACAGCTCAGGACGTGAGCTTTGCATTTGGTCATTCACGGCTATAGTGTTCTTTCGACCCAGCTCGAGTCCGGGGATCGATTTGGGAACCAGTGGGTTAGGTGACACGCCCACAGCCACCACGACAAAGTCGGCGTCAACGGTCACAGTCTTTCCTTCTACGGGAACCGGACTGCGGCGGCCTGATGCGTCGGGCTCTCCAAGCTCCATCACCTGCAAGACAGCTTGCTTCACGGCGCCGTTCTCATCGGCAATGTATCTTATTGGATTATGCAGAGTGAGGAATTTTATTCCTTCCTCCTTAGCATGCTTCACCTCCTCCAGACGAGCAGGCATCTCCTGTTCAGAGCGACGGTAAACGAGCGTCACGTCGCCGCCAAGGCGTTTGGCTGTGCGGCATGAGTCCATGGCTGTGTTTCCTCCTCCCACGACGAGCACATGGTGTCCAGGGTTTATGGGCGTGTCGGTGTGTGGGTTGGCTGCATCCATGAGATTCACGCGTGTGAGATATTCGTTTGATGACATGATGTTAAGGCTGTTCTCACCAGGAATGTCCATGAAGCGTGGCAGACCTGCTCCGGAACCTACGAAGATACCTTTAAAACCTTGCTGCTCAAGCTCTTCAACTGATATGGTCTTGCCAACAATGCAGTCGGTCACAAAGTTTACGCCCATCTTTCTTAGGTTTTCGATCTCCACATCCACGATGCGGTTTGGCAAGCGGAATTCTGGAATGCCATATTTCAGCACACCGCCAATCTCATGCAGCGCCTCAAACACGGTTACCTCGTAACCCTTCTTTGCCATGTCGCCAGCAACGCTCAATCCCGAAGGGCCGGAGCCCACCACAGCCACTTTTATGCCGTTGCTTGGAGCTACCTCAGGTACAGAAGCCATGCCGCTCTCACGTTCAAAGTCGGCCGCGAAACGCTCAAGATAACCAATGGCCACGGCCTTGCCGCTCATCTTCAGGTGCACACAACGGCTCTCACATTGCTTCTCCTGTGGACACACACGTCCGCACACGGCAGGCAGAGCCGATGTGTCTTTGAGCACCTTGGCTGCGGCCAGGAACTGTCCTCGCTCAATGTTCTTGATAAACGACGGAATGTTTACGCCCACGGGGCACCCCTCTACACAGGCTGGCTTGGCGCAGTCGAGACAGCGGTGGGCTTCTCTTACGGCCATTTCTCGTGTCAGGCCACAGTTCACCTCTTCTGTGCGTGTCGTGGCACGGTAGGTCGGGTCGAGCTCAGGCATCGTCACACGCTCTATTTGTGCACGCTCCTTGGGCTTCATGGCTGACCTAAGCTCCTTGCGCCAGTCGGCGTCGCGGTCCGTAAGAGTCTTTATGTCGTCGTCTGTCGGCTCCACGTCCATGGTCGGTTGTGCGGCACCAGTTTGGGCCTTGTCGGCGTGGCACAGCGAGGCGAGGTGTTCTTCAAAATGGTTCATCTCGTCGCGCTCAGCCTGTTTGAAGGTTCCCATGCGTTTAAACATCTCGTCCCAGTCGACAAGACTTCCGTCAAACTCGGGGCCGTCAATGCATACGAAGCGTGTCTTTCCGCCAATGGTCAGTCGGCAAGCGCCACACATGCCTGTGCCGTCTACCATGATGGTGTTGAGCGACACCTCGCTCGGTATGTTGTGCTTCTGTGCCAATAGCGAGCAAAACTTCATCATGATGGGTGGGCCTATAGCAAAAATTTTGTCCACATGTTCCTGCTGCACCCATTGGTCAATGCCCTCTGTCACGAGACCTTTCTGTCCATAAGAGCCGTCGTCGGTCATTACTGTCAGCCCATCGCTGCTTTCGCGCACCTCATCCTCCAAGATAACGAGGTCCTTGCTTCTTCCTGCAATGACAGACAGCACACGGTTTCCGGCTGCCTTGAGAGCACGCACAATGGGCAGCATTGGAGCCACGCCCACGCCGCCTCCTGCACACACCACGGTACCGAAGTTTTCGATGTGAGTGGGGTTTCCCAACGGTCCTACCACGTCAGCCAGGCAGTCGCCTTGCTGCATGTCGCACAGCTTTGTCGACGAAAGGCCCACCTTCTGCACAACGATGGTTATCGTTCCTTTCTCAGGGTCGGCGTCGGCTATTGTTAAAGGCACGCGCTCTCCGCCTTCGGCTATTCTGACAATGACAAAATTGCCTGCCTTGCGGCTGCGTGCTATCAGCGGTGCTTTTATCTCGAAGAGAAACACCTTCTCTGAAAACTGTTTCTTAAATGTTATTGTATACATGTGCTGTCTGTTTTTAGTTAGGTAATATATGAAAAAAGTTGACAAACATGCAAGTTGGCAAGTTCTTGCCTATGCAAAAAACTTGTCAACTTGTGTATTTGTCAACTTTATTAGAAATTCTTGTCGTCGATCATGTCGAAGCCGCAGTAGGGCACAAGCACCTTCGGCACGCGAATGCCTTCAGGTGTCTGGTTGTTCTCCAAGATGGCGGCCACGATGCGGGGCAGAGCGAGTGCTGAGCCGTTGAGGGTGTGGCAGAGCTCAATCTTCTTTGTTTCGCTGTTGCGATAACGGCAATGTAGGCGGTTGGCCTGGTAGCTCTCGAAGTTGCTTACAGACGAAACCTCGAGCCAACGCTTTTGTGCGGCGCTCCATACCTCAAAGTCGTAGCAGATGGCAGATGTGAAGCTCATGTCGCCGCCGCAGAGGCGCAGAATGTGATAAGGAAGCTCCAGCTTCTGGCAGAGACCTTCAACATGTGCAAGCATCTCGTTGAGCGACTCGTAAGAGTGTTCGGGCTTGTCTATGCGCACAATCTCGACCTTGTCAAACTGATGCAGACGGTTCAGGCCGCGCACGTCCTTGCCATAGCTGCCTGCCTCGCGACGGAAGCAAGCCGAGTAGGCACAACGCTTGATGGGGAGGTCTTTCTCGTCCAGAATCTCATCGCGGAAGATGTTGGTCACAGGCACCTCTGCTGTAGGGATGAGGTAGAGGTTGTCAAGGTTGCAATGATACATTTGGCCCTCCTTGTCGGGGAGCTGTCCTGTGCCGTAGCCAGATGCTTCGTTCACCACGAACGGCGGCTGCACCTCAAGGTATCCGCTCTTGCGTGCCTCATCAAGGAAGAATGCCTCAAGAGCGCGCTGGAAACGTGCCATCTTACCGATGTAAAGCGGGAATCCTGCACCTGTGATCTTTACACCCAGGTCAAAGTCGATGAGACCCCATTTCTTGCATAGGTCCCAATGACACATTGCATCCTCTGGCAGATCCGGAATGACGCCACCTTCTTTAACCACAACGTTGTCGCTGGCGTCCTTGCCCTCTGGCACGTCATCGTTAGGTATGTTAGGTATGGTGTAGAGCACGGAAAGCAGCTCTTTCTCTGCTTCTGCCTTCTCTGTTTCCAGAGCTTTGTTCTTCTCCTTCAAGGCAGCCACCTCAGCTTTTGCTGCATCGGCCTGTTCTTTCTGACCTTGCTTCATGAGCTGTCCTATCGATGCTGCCATCTTCTTTGCCTCTGACAGGTTGGCGTCGAGCTCCTGTTGTGTTTCGCGACGGTGTTTGTCGATGTCAAGCACCTTCTTTATTGTTTCCTCGGCATTGGGGAAATGCTTTTTGTTCAGACCTTTTATTACGCGTTCGGTCTCTTCGCTGATAAGTTTTAACGTAAGCATATCGAAAAACTTTTTTTATGTGTTTTGAAAATGTTTCTGTTTCTTTTCGTTTGCAAAGATACAAAAAAAATGTTTATGCCGCACATTTCGGCATAATAATTAATGGCTTTTTGCTAGTGTTTATGTACGCGCCGTATAAAAGCAATAATCCCAGGTCTCTAATGATGAGAGGCCTGGGATATATTGTTGTTTGTTTGGAATAAGATGTGTTTATTTTTGTTATGCTTCTGCTTCAGGTATTACAGAAACGGTGCTCTTGTCATAACGGCCTTTGTGGAAGTTTACCACACCGTCAACGAGAGCATACAGAGTGTCGTCCTTGCCGATACCCACGTTCTTACCAGGGTTGTGCTTTGTGCCGCGCTGGCGAACGATGATGTTGCCGGCGACACACTTCTGGCCACCCCAGATCTTAACACCTAATCTTTGAGAAGCTGATTCACGTCCGTTCTTAGAACTACCTACACCTTTTT
>OQVL01001082.1_pt1 | contig 15824 bp, 17 predicted proteins | sample 1691501 | NCBI WGS metagenome assembly OQVL01 (sample SAMN03418253, study PRJEB22391) | human gut metagenome | biome: human-gut; feature: organic feature; material: feces | host: Homo sapiens | place: Tanzania | collected 2013-01 | reverse complement strand
CGTAGGTTCACCGAGGTAGTCGAAGCCCGTCCAGACGAAGCACCCGTAGCACTGCGGGAACTGCCGCTGCGCCTTGAACTCGATCTCCGGCGCCGTGTTGGAGGGACGGATCGTGTACTTCTCGTAGCTCGATACCTGGAAGTCGTACATGCCCCGGTAGTTGGGCCGTTCAAGGGAACCCCAGTCGTCGTCCTCTGGGAAATAGTAGGCGTCGCGCGTCGAGAGGAGCGATTCCGTCTCCGTGCCGACGAGCCCCTTGCCGGGGAAGAGGCGGTAGATGTCACCTATACCTATGACATCAATTCCATCTTGGAGGTAGAGGTAACCGTTGTTTCAACAGGTGAAAAGACCAAACAGATTATCAAGGGCGGCCACAATGATATGTCGGATGAAGAGATTGCAGAACGCATGAAGGAGATCGCATATTTAAAGATCCATCCGAGAGAAAAAGAAGAAAATAAACTGTTACTTTTAAAAGGGGAACGTTTATATGAAGAGTGCCTTGGCAATGACAGAAAGATGATCGAGCGTGAATTGCAGAAATTTGACGATGCACTTGATACCAGAAAACAGGAAGTGATCGATGAAGCCAGAGAGAGCTTCCGCATCTTTTTAAAAACATTTATGGAGGATGATCAGAACAAAACTGGGGGATATCACAAAAATGCAGGGAATGGATGCCATTGTCAATGCGGCCAACAAGACCCTGCTCGGTGGCGGAGGTGTCGATGCAGCCATTCATGCGGCAGCCGGTCCTGAACTATTAAAGGAATGCAAATTACTCGATGGCTGCAAGACCGGTCAGGCCAAGATTTCCAAAGCCTACAATCTTCCCTGTCAGTATGTGATCCATACGGTTGGTCCCATCTGGCACGGCGGCAATAACGGCGAGGCAGACAAGCTTCGCTCCTGCTATCGCAATTGCCTTGTCCTCGCGTCGGAAAACGGCTGCAAGACCGTCGATTTTCCGTCTATTTCTACCGGCGTTTATCATTTTCCGCTTGAAAAGGCCTCGGAGATAGCGATAAAAACCATCTCGGAGTATCTGTTCGAGCACCCGGAGATCGAGCGTGTGCGCATGGTCTGCTTTGACGAGCGAACGAAGGGCTATTATGAAAAAGCGCTGGAGAAGCTCAAATGAAAAGACTGTTCAGACTTCAATATAACGCCCCCGTGACGCTTACCTTCGCGCTTATATCGCTGCTCGCGCTGCTGCTCGGAAGGCTCACAAACGGATGGACGGACACATATCTTTTCAGCGTCTGGCACTCGTCGCTGTCGGACATACTGACGTATCCGCGCTTTTTCCTGCATGTTCTCGGCCATGTCGACTATGATCATTACATAGGCAATATGATGATGATTCTCGTCGTCGGCCCCGGACTTGAGGAGAAGTACGGCAGCCGCAATCTTTTAAGCGCCATAGTCATAACCGCTCTCGTGTCGGGTCTTGTATACTGGTTTCTGTTCCCCGGCTCTATGCTCATGGGTGCGTCGGGTATTGTATTTATGATGATAGTCATGGCCTCGCTTGCCGGAATGCGCGACGGATGCATACCCATAACGCTCATCCTTGTGCTCGTTCTCTACCTCGGCAGAGAGGTGGTTGACGGTATAATGCTCAAGGATAACATCTCGCAGCTCACGCATATTATAGGCGGCATATGCGGCGCGGTTTTGGGGCTCAGACGCCGATGAAGGAAAGAGTCATTATATCGGCCTGCCTGCTGGGCGCTGACTGCAAATACGACGGCGGCAACAACTGCCTGCCGGAGGAAACGATAGAAAAGCTCACGGAAAAATATGAACTCATCCCCGTGTGCCCCGAGTGCTACGGCGGACTTACCACGCCGCGTACCCCGTCCGAGCGGACGGGCGATAAGGTCGTATCCAAAACCGGTGCTGATGTAACCGAGCAGTTTAATAAAGGCGCAAACACGGCGCTTTACCTCGCAGAGCTTTTCGGCGCAAGGACCGCGATACTCAAGGCAAACAGTCCCTCCTGCGGCAGCGGCACGATCTATGACGGCACGTTCACGGGGACGCTCGTTTCCGGCGACGGTGTCACCGCCGAGCTGCTGAAGGCGCACGGCATTAATATAATAGATGAAAATGCACTCTGAAACGAGTGCATTTTTTACAACATGCCTTCATATGCTTGTACAAAAAAGGAGGGCGCAGCATGGCATATGAGGAAAAACAGCAGCAGACAGGAAAAACCCACAGCATAAGCATGGAGGACAGAGCAAAGCTCAATGTAACAGGCGTTGAGGACGTTGAGAGCTTTGATGAGAATACTATAGTTATGAACACGAGCAGAGGAGATCTCATTGTGCGAGGCAGCGGACTGCATATAGGCAGGATAAGTCTTGATGCCGGTCAGCTGAGCGTAGAGGGCAGCATAAGCGAGCTCAGCTACGAGGACAAAGCTCCCTCGGGCGGCTTCTGGCAGAGGCTTTTCGGATAAATGCACCTTGACGTTTCGCTCCAGCTCGCGCAGCTCGCCGCATCGACTCTGACGGGATTTGGACTTGGCCTTACATACGATGCACTTCGTGCCCTGCGCCGGGAGCTGTGCAGAAACGCGGCGCTCGATACACTGTTTTGCGCAGTGCTGCTGCTTACGCTGTTTACGCTCGGCATGGATATCGGACAGGGGGGAGTTCACATATTCATGTTCTGCGCAGCGGCGGCGGGCTTTGCGGCATATATGGCGCTCCTGAGCCCTGTGATACTGCCCGTTTTTGCCCGCTTGACAGGCTTTATGGCCCGAATTTTCGCTCCGGTGAAGAAATTTTCAAAAAAATTTGCCGATGCCTTCAAAAAATGCTTTTCAAAAGCCTTTAACTGGTATACAATGAAAAAACAAAGCAGCACAAGGAGAAAAGGGAAGCAGGATGAAAAAATCGACAACGATTGTAGGTCTGGCATTGACGATGCTTGCCGTATATGCTATTCTGAACCTGATAAGTCTCAAACGAGACCTCGCCGACGCAATGGAGCAGACAAGCGCCCTGCGGGCGGAGATCGAGCAGGCACAGGCAGAGGGCGCGTATCTTGAAAAGCAGATGCGGGACATTGATACTGACGACGGAATAGAGAGTCTGGCAGAACACCGGCTGAGACTTATCGGCGCGGATGAAAAGATATTCAGAGATATAAGGGGATAAAATATGCAGCCTGAAGTGGGAGCGGTGCTGGAAGGCAAGGTGAGCGGCGTAACAAAGTTCGGCGCTTTCGTCAATCTGCCCGGAGGCAAGAGCGGTCTCGTGCATATTTCTGAGATCGCAAATACCTTTGTAAGCGACGTTGCGCAGTTTGTAAGCGTCGGTCAGACTGTTAAGGTCAAGGTAATCGGCATAAACGGAGATAAGATAAATCTCTCGATAAAGCGCGCAGAGGAAACTCAGGAAGCGCCGCGAAAGCGTGCGCCTTCCCAGCCGCGCCCAGCCGCGCCGAGACCGCAGCAGTCCGCCCAACCGACCGGACAGGTCGCAGCGCCCACGGAGGATCAGGCCTTCGAGGATAAGCTCAAGCAGTTTATGAAGGAATCCGACAGCCGCATTGCGGACAATCGCATGTATGCCGACCGCGGCCGCTCACGCAGAAGAAAATAGGTATATTATCATCAGTCGCCTTTACGCGGCTGATTTTTTGCATTTAAAAGCATCCGGTCGGCTAAGAAAGCGGAAAATGCATCGCAGGGCGATGCGTGATGCAAGCCGCAATAGGTGTACGGCGCAAAGCCGCGCACATTTTTGCTCGGAGCTTATCCGCGCCTGTGCTGTTTTAACGAAATTCTTAACACATCTTAATAAACGCGGCGGTTTTGACCGCCGCGTTTTTACGCTGCCGGCTTGCGCCATAAGCAAAAATGCAGTTTTTACAGCTGCAAAATCGCAGATAATTGCAAGCAGACTTTCATAATAACCGCCGCTTTTGCATCACACATGCATGTAAACTTGCAAAAAATGAGTCTTTGCCAACAGCCAAAGCCGTAAAACGAATAATGAAGCTATGCGTTATGCAAACTGCAAAACACTTGGCAAGGCCGTTCTGCAAGTTTTAAAAATGCGGCTGCAAAACGCAAAACATTGTGCAATTTTCACAAAATACAAAACTCGTTTTTGTGAAAAACAGTTGATTTTCTCAGCGAAATGACTATAATGAAAAATGCAAAGAGGAAATAAACTCAAGGCCCGAATTTGAAAGGAGCGCACAACAATGTTAACAGGCATCGGTATTTTCACAGCAGCATATCTCACCGGAATGGTTTGGATGACCGTTAAGGGCATGCAGAAGGCTTAATTGAGTAATGAATATAACGGCAGGTCCCCGAGATTTCTCGGGGGCTTGATTTTTTGCGTTTCCGGCGTGTATAATATCACATATGAAGGAACTGACCGTAAGGCGAAACGACGCAGGTCAGCGGCTAGACCGCTTTGTCGGCAAGGCTGTGCCGCTGCTGCCGGAAACGCTGCTGCAAAAGTACATACGGATAAAGCGCATAAAGCTCAACGGCAAAGGCGCGAAGCGCGATACGCGCCTTAACGAGGGCGACGTGCTCAGCCTTTATATAAACGACGAGTTTTTTGAAAAGCCGCGTGAGGAGAACGCATATCTCAAGATCGGAAAGCCGAGGATAAATATCGTCTATGAGGACGAGAACATTCTGCTTGCCGATAAAAAGCCGGGTGTGCTGTGCCACAGCGCCGGCGCTTGGGATTATAACACGCTCATCGCAAACATCCAGGCCTACCTTGCACAGAAGGGTGAGTGGAATCCCAGGGGCGAAAACTCCTTTGCTCCGGCGCTGTGCAACCGCATAGACCGCAACACGGGAGGTATAGTGATCGCTGCGAAAAATGCCGAGACGCTGAGAATATTAAATGACAAGATACGCGACAGGGAGATCGAAAAATACTATCTCTGCGCCGTTCAGGGAAAGCCGCGGCAGCCGCGAGGCAGACTGGAAAATTATCTTTTCAAGGACACGGCCAAAAATCAGGTCTATGTCAAAAACCGCCCCGAGCCCGGCGCAAAGACCGCCGTTACGGAGTACAGGCTCATAAAAACATCGGGCACGCTCTCGCTTGTGGAGTGCAGGCTCCTTACCGGCCGCACGCATCAGATACGTGCACAGATGGCTCACGCCGGTATGCCGCTTCTCGGCGACGGGAAATACGGCAGCGAGCGCTTCAACAAAAGCTTCGGCGAAAAGGGGCAGGCACTTTACTCATATAAGCTCGAGTTTGCATTCCCGACGGATGCCGGTATTCTGGAGTATTTAAGAGGTAAAGCGTTCACCGTCGAAGGCGTTGAATTTGCGGAAAAATACTTCGGCGTTACCTGTCTTGACGGCATTTGAAAAAATATCGCAAAAAATACGGAAAGTTGTTGACTTTCCGGGACATATTATGTATATTGTTCACGATGCAAAGGGCACTCCGGACGCAGGTCCGAGGTGTCCTTTCTCATATTTTTCATTATTTTATGAAATGGGGGAGGATAAATGTCCAAAGAACTCATTCGCCTTGTGAATTGTCAAATGGCGTTTGACGACGAGATCGTTTTAGACGATATTAACCTGTATTTTAATGATAAGGAATTCCTTACGCTGCTCGGCCCCTCCGGCTGCGGAAAAACCACCACGCTCAGAATAATCGGCGGCTTTATAAAGCCCACAGGCGGCGACGTGCTTTTTGACGGCGTGAGGATCAATGATGTCCCGCCTCACAAACGTAAGGTCAACACGGTATTCCAGAAGTATGCGCTGTTTCCGCACCTTGATGTGTATGAAAACGTGGCTTTCGGTCTGCGTCTTGCAAAGCTTCCTGAGGAGGAGATCGACGAGCGTGTTACAGAAATGCTCGAGATCGTCAGTCTTAAGGGCTTTGAAAACCGTAAGGTATCGCAGCTGTCCGGCGGCCAGCAGCAGCGTGTCGCCATTGCGCGCGCTCTTGTCAACCGCCCTAAGGTGCTGCTGCTCGACGAGCCGCTCGGCGCTCTCGACCTGCGGCTTCGCAAGGATATGCAGAACGAGCTCAAGCATATCCAGCAGGCGATGGGCATCACTTTTATATATGTAACTCACGATCAGGAGGAGGCACTTTCCATGTCCGACACTGTCGTTGTCATGGACAAGGGCCGCATCCAGCAGATCGGCACGCCAGAGGATATCTATAACGAGCCGAAAAACGCCTTCGTTGCGGATTTTATCGGCGAAAGCAACATCCTCGACGGCGTTATGCTTGAAGACAGACTGGTCAAATTTTTCGGCAGGAAGTTTAAATGCGTAGATTCCGGCTTTGAGAAGAACGAGCCTGTCGACGTTGTTATCCGCCCTGAGGATATCGACATTGTCGCTCCCGATGACGGACTTCTGTGCGGCACGGTCACATCGGTGACGTTCAAGGGCGTGCATTATGATACGATAGTTGATTTCAAGGGCTTTAAGTGGCTTATCCAGACAACCGATTTCTACGAGGTCGGCTCGTATATCGGGATCCGACTTGAGCCTGAGGATATCCACATCATGCATAAGAGCGAGTATTCCGGCATGTTCGGTGACTACAGCTCCTATTCCGCCGAGTACGATGAGATGGACGACCCCGAGCTCTACCCGGAAGATACCGAAGAGAGCGAGGAGGCCTCGGAGGGCGGCGAAGATGAAGAATAAAGCTCTCGCAGCCCCATATCTCGTGTGGATGGCGCTGTTTACGATAGTGCCGCTTGCGATAGTCGCCTACTATGCGTTCACGGACGCCTCCACGGGTGAGTTTACCCTGGCAAACCTCGCAAATCTCGGCAACTATATGCCGATACTCATAAAAAGCATATGGCTTGCGCTCATATCCTCGCTTATCTGTATCGTTATCGGCTACCCCGTGGCGTATTTCATCGCAAATTGCAAGGAGACAACGCAGCGCTTTCTGTATATGCTCGTTATGCTGCCGATGTGCATAAGCTTCCTTCTGCGCACCCTCGCCTGGGTCGCTCTCACGGAGGATACCGGCATCATAAATAATTTCATAACCTCACTCGGACTCCAGCCTCTGCCTCTTATACGAAATAACGGCGCTGTCGTGCTCGGCATGGTGTATAACTATCTGCCGTACATGATAATGCCGCTGTACACGGTCATCATGAAGATCGACCGCCGCCTCATCGAGGCTGCGCAGGATCTCGGCTGCAACGGCGTGAACGTTTTCAGGCGCGTTATCCTGCCGCTGTCCGTGCCCGGCATAATTTCGGGCTTTACCATGGTGTTCGTGCCCGCCGTTTCAACGTTTTATATCTCGCAGAAGCTAGGCTCGTCGGGAACGACGCTCATCGGTGACGTTATCGAAAGCCAGTTCAAAACGGCGTACAACCCAAACCTCGGTGCGGCGCTCAGCCTTATCCTGATGGTGATGATATTCATCTGCATCGGAGTCATGAACCGCTTCGGCGATGAGGAAGAGGAGGTCGTGACGCTGTGAAAAATTTTAACAAGGTCTTTACCGTCATCGTCCTGCTGTTTCTGTATATCCCGATGATCGTCCTTGCCGTCGGCTCATTCAACAGCGGCATGGACATCGCGGTGTTCAAGGGCTTTACGCTGGATAACTACTCCGAGCTTTTTAGCGACAGCGTTTTGCTGCCGCTTCTGTTAAACTCCGTTATCGTTGCGCTTTTGTCCTCGATATTTGCAACGATCCTCGGCACATGTGCCGCCCTCGGCATACACTCTATGGGGCCGCGCCTTCGCCGCTTCACCATGGGAGTTACGAATATTCCGCTGACTAATCCGGAGATCGTAACCGGCGTATCGCTTGCTCTGCTGTTTGCCTTTGTCGGAACAATGCTGAAGATAAACAATATCCTCGGCTTTGCGACGCTGCTCATAGCGCACATTACCTTCAATCTGCCGTATGTCATTCTCTCGGTCATGCCGAAGCTCAAGCAGATGGACCCGAATCTGCGCGAGGCGGCGCTCGATCTCGGCTGCACGCCGTGGCAGGCTTTTTACAAGGTCGTTATCCACGAGATAACGCCGGGCATCGTATCCGGCGCGCTCATGGCCTTTACCATGAGCCTTGACGATTTCGTAATCAGCTATTTCGTTTACGGTCCGCGCTTCGTGACCCTGCCGGTCGAGATATATAACTACACAAAAAAGCCTCTGCAGCCGAAGATCTATGCGCTGTTTACTCTGCTGTTTGCCGTGATACTCATCGTAATGGTTCTTATGAACCTCCTGCAGGAGCGTGACGCAAGGCGCTCACGTGAGAATCGCCGTGCGTTCCGACGCGGAAAGAAGGTGGGCGCATGAAAAGAATAGTACCGCTGCTGCTGTGCGCCCTTGTGATATTCACCATGCTCCCCGTGCAGGCCAAGGCCGACGATGTTACCATAAATGTCTACAACTGGGGACAGTATATCTCCGACGGCACCGACGGATGCATTGACGTCAATAAGGCCTTCACCGAGAAAACCGGCATCAAGGTAAACTACATGACCTTCGACTCGAACGAGACCATGTACACCAAGCTCAAGACCGGCGGCAGCAGCTATGACGTAATTATTCCCTCGGACTATATGATAGCGCGCCTGATCGAAGAAGACATGCTCGAGGAGCTTGACTACTCGAACATCCCAAACTACGCTCTCGTAGACGATGCGTATAAAAACACGTCCTACGACCCGGAGAATAAATACTCCGTGCCCTACACATGGGGAACGGTCGGCATTATCTACAACAAAAAGTACGTTTCCGAGTCTGATCTCGGCTCATGGGATCTTTTGTGGAATGATAAGTATTCCGGCAAGATACTCATGTTCGACAACCCGCGCGACGCGTATGCAATATCCGAGCTGCTGCTCGGTATTGACATAAACTCCGAGGATCAGGACGAGCTGCGCTCTGCGGCTTACAAACTCATCGAGCAGAAGCCTCTCGTACAGGGCTATGTCATGGATCAGATATTCTCCGCAATGGAGCGCGAGGAGGCGTGGATAGCGCCGTACTATGCCGGCGACTATCTGCTGATGGTGCAGGAGAATCCCGACCTCGGCTTTTACTTCCCGAAGGAGGGCTTCAACCTCTTTATCGACGCCGCCTGCATCCCGAAGGGATGCCAGAACAAGGCCGCAGCCGAGGCATATATAAACTTCCTGTGCGACCCTGAGATATCGGGCGAGAACCTCGATTACCTCGGCTACTCAACGCCGATATCCGAGGCAAAGCAGTACATGGACCCCGACACTGCCGCAAGCGAGATCGCCTACCCCACGCAGGAGACGCTCAAAAACGGCAGAGCGTTCATTAACCTCTCGGAGGAAACGAGCCGCTTCACCGATTCGCTCTGGCTCCAGGTCAAAACCCAGGGCGGCGTGGACACCTACGCGATAGTCTGCATGTGCGCCGTCGTCGTGCTGCTGGCAGCGTACTTCGTCATCCACAGCGTGCGGAAGAAAAAACGAATAGCAAACCGCTGCAAAAAGTGGAAGCAATAGAAAAAATCGACCCGAAAGGGTCGATTTTTCTATATAATATACTCTCAGTTATTATCCAAATGAAATATCGGATGGTCGTAAGGATAATCCCCATAGCCTATCAGTATAACGCGGCACTTCGGACAGTTGTACGCCTTGGCAGCTGTGCTGCTGTCCGATAGATAAAGCTCATCCTTCGCAAGGCCGGGGAGCGCCGGGATGAGCTTTCTTTTCATGCTCCAGCATACGCCGTCGCGGCTTTGCATGTACCCTGGCAGCATCTCGCCGCCGCAGTAGGGGCAGGTTTTGTCCATTTTGTGACCTCCTAAATATGCTGTGTATACTGACAGCTTAGCATTGCTTTTCATCGTTGTCAATCGAAGGTATTGTCTGCAAACTATTGAACCTCCTGCCGGCAACAAAACGGGAAAGATATTGAAAACCTCTATTCCTTATTCTCTGTATCGTCCTTATAGTGGATGCGCTTGCCGCAATAGGGGCAGAACTCCATTACCGCAAAGGGCAGCCCCTTCTTGCAGTACGGGCACTTCCAATAGATGATGACGTAGATGCAGAGCGCGATAAGAACGACGGAGCTTAAGCCGTAGCATATGTAGTAGGCCGCTGTGCTCTTGATTGCACCGCCAATGATGGTAAGCGCCAAAATTATACTGACTGCTATGATAGTCGCCTTTCCGCAAAGCTTTACAGGATCTTTCAAGCTCGTGTTCTCCTTTTGGGGTATAGCTAAATGTAAAATAAAGTGATGTTTTGATTTACTGTTGACTATATTATACACGAAAAGTCATGGCATTGGAACAAACATTCCACAAAACTGAAAAATTCTGCATGTCGCACAAAGGGGAAAGCGGATAGCTGGTAAAATTGACGTGATGCTTGCCGAAATGCGCAGGGCAGGGAAGACCTGCCCTGCGCATTAACGGAGTTGCTTTGATGTGCTGTACTTACACTAGGTTGCATTCAGCAAATGAAACGTTTTTAAAATAGTGTTGAAGTATTGCGACGTATCCACCGGAGGTGTTTTTGGCTCTATATGCAGCTCCCATTTGGCACATTCCATATCTATGACCGTCAGCACCAGTGTCTAAGTCAGTGCAAGTGACAGCTTTTAATGCGGGCTGACTCGAGTGCGTACGGGTGCCATTACCTCTGCAACTGGAAAAATATGCACCCCATATGCGCTTATATACTGAACTGCTCGGATGGTACATAAGAATTGTTGTGTGAAAAACTCCGTTAGTCTTATTGAATATTGCTGTTGCGGCAGCTAAACCTTCTGTGGTTACTTTAGTTGGGTTATACACCTGACAGCAGGCGGATGAGCATACTTTGTAAGAACCCGAGTGGTTGGAATATTCCGAAAGAGCATACTCTAAGAATGTATTGGCAACAACGGCTTGAGCTATATTGAGAGCTTTTATTTGACTTGTACTCAATCCCTTACCACGATAATAGCTTGCACCATATAGTTCGGACGAAACAACGGCTCCTATATAAGCCTGTCTCCGCACGCTGGTCACGCTGCCATTGTATAGAATGTTAAAAACTGTTGCTACAGATGGAGGCGATGAAAAAGATGCAGCATTGGCAGAAATGCCATATGTGCCAGTGTAATCAATGTTTGTTTCGGGAGGAACTTTTTGCTCTCCGCGGTGGAGTTCATAGAAGTCTTGTGACATATCCATCTTTGCTGAAATGTCAAATGTAAATATTGTTGTACCTTCTAAATGGTCAACGCTATAATTCGAGTATAAGGAACTGTTGTATCCGTCTGCACTTATCCTCCAATCATAAACGCCGTCGGGCATGTTAGGAATCTGAAAGCGGCCATCACTGCCCGTCGTGACAGAAACCGTTCCATTAACGCTGACGGTAGCTCCTGAGATAGGCAGCTGAGATTCAAAATCCTGTACAATGCCGACAACATTGGATGCTCCAGTATACAGTGTATCTGTCTCTCGACTATAGAACGAGTGGGTACTTACATCAATGTCATCAACATACTCTGTTGCTGAGCGTTCAGCGTAATTGCTGAAATTATTCTTTATGTCGGAATTTTCAACTGCAGATATGCCAAAAGACGATGCGTCAATGCTGCTATTGACTGGTAAGCTTTCCACATGAGAGCTGTAGTTTTCATCAGCATAAGCGCCTACTGAACAAGGTACTATCATTACAGAAAGTGCTACAATAATTGCAATTATCCTTTTCATAAATGTCCTCCTTTTTATTAATATTCGGCATAAGTGGTGATCGTGATAGTTTCCGTGGTCTTTGCGTACAGTGTGAACGTTGTCGTGCAGCGGTAGCTGCCGGAGCCGGTGAGCTGCTTAGTAAATGATGTCATCAGCTTTGAAGAGTTGACGCTGTGGTAAATGTAATTATCGGAAGTGCCGACATTTACCTTGACCCACCTGGTTCCGGACTTTTTCTCGATACAGGTCTTCGCTTTGATTTTTGTTACATCACTTTTTCCACGGCAGATTAAATTGATGGTTGCAATTCCTGCCTTGCTGATGGATATGTTGACCGTCGGTTTGGTCGTGTACAGGCTTTGGGTCTCAATGCCGCCGGGCGACTGCGCGGCACATGCGGAAACAGGCACGCCGGTGATGATCAGAAGACTCAGCATAAAGCAAGCTATCCTTCTCATACTCTATCCCTCCTTTCTGTGTTTTTTTGTCCCCTTATCTATATAGACAAGGAAAATCGAAAAAAGGGGACAGATTTTCGGAAAAAATTTTTTAATTTTTAATCGGCTTGAAAATGTGTGAAAAATCATATACACTGTCATCGAACAGGGGGGATCGCATTGCTGATGATTTATGCGTCTGCCATTGACGACGCGGCGGAGCTACGGAAATTCGAGAAGATATTCTATGCATATCGCGATCAGATGTTCTTTGTCGCAAATAAGATATTGAACGATGAGCATGAGGCCGAGGACGCCGTGCAGAATGCGTTTATGGGCATAGCTCAGAACATAAAAAGTCTGCCGACCGATGATAAGCGCGTCGTGCGCGCGTATACGCTGACGGCGGCGAAGAATGCGGCGCTCAATCTGCTGCCCGAGAAGCTGCGGCGCGATATGCAGCTTGATATAGATGAGGTGGATATTGCCGACGACGAGGATGTTTTCGAGCGGGTCGCGGCCTCGGAGGACAGAGAGATAATATCGCGCGCGATAGAAAAACTGCCTGATATATACGGCGATGTTTTGCTGATGCACTGCGTCTGCGGCCTTGGAGTTGAGCGGACAGCGCTGATGCTCGGACGAAAAAAGGCGACCGTCAAAAAGCAGTTAACACGAGCACGAAAGCTTGTCGTCAAGCTATGCATTGAGGAAGGGATGGTGTTTGAACATGGAGAAAACAATGTCGGCGTTTGAAAATGCGCTTCTTGATAAGGCACTGCGGAGCTTTGACTATATTCCCACAGCCGAAGAAATAGATCATGAGTTCTCGCCGGAGTTTGAGCGCAAGTCCGAAAAGCTCATCAAAAAAAGCGGCTCGAATGTCTGGCACTGCGTGAATACGACCGCGAAAAGGCTGCTCATAGCGGCGATAATCGCGGCTCTGCTCACGGGAACCGTCCTCGCCGTCCCCGCGCTCAGGGAAGGGCTTATCAGAATGTTCGTCCACGATAACGGCAGCATGTATTACTTCTCCGTTGACCGAAATATGATAGAAAACGCACCGACGGAGATCGAAACGGCATATTCGCTGACATATATTCCTGATGGGTATAAACTCGTTAACACAGTTGCTGCCCGAGAAGGCATAGTATCACTCGATTATATGGATGAAAACGAAGGCTTGATCAGCTTCGATCAGGAGCTCGTAACACAGGATCCGCGCAATAAGCTTGGCGGAATGGCGGATTCCGAGCGCTCGAAGCTTGAGCATGTCGAGCTCAACGGCTATAAGGTCGTTCAGATAATCCACGAGGAGGGCGAGGTGGAGTTCTTGTGGACGGATAACGAGTATTTCTTCAGCATGTTCTGCGATAAGGGCGGCCTCGACGAGGCGAAAAGGGTCTTTTACGGCATAAAGCCCGACGCCGAGCTTACGCAGAGGATAGCAAACGGCGAGATCATAATGGAAGGCAAGTATGTCATAGACTTAGATGATTTAGATTAATTCAGGCCGCGTTTTTCCAAATCGGAAAGACGCGGTTTTTGTTGTGCCACGGCGCGAAAGCTGATATAATAAATTGACTCAGTATGAGCTTGCGGTGCGGCGAAGGCCGCCTAACAAGGAATTCGGTGAAAATCCGAAGCAGTCCCGCTGCCGTGAATGGCGACGAGGGCGCATTGGCCACTGCTTTTTATGCGGGAAGGCGCGCCCGAGATTGACCCATGAGCCGGAAGACTTGCCGCATGCATCAATTCAAGGAGGTGGGATATATGCGCGAGGACGCATGGACGCTCAACATCACCTACGAGTAGGGCGCAAAATAAGAGAAAAACAAACAACTTACTTGGAGGTAAAATATGAAAAAGAGATCACTGAGCCTGCTTCTGGCTCTTTTAATGGCGCTGAGCCTCATCGTGCCCGGCACGGCGGCATTTGCCGACGACGCCGCGCAGTGGCCGAGCTTCCGCGGCAGCGATGTTAATATGGCAATAAGCGCGGCCAAAACTCCGACCGACGCACAGCACACCACGCTCAAATGGGCAAACAAGCTCGGAACGGACTGGTCAATGTCGCCCGGCGCTCCGATAATCGTGGGCGACACGCTCGTCACCATGGCCGGAGATACGCTGAACATGCTCTCTCTCGCCGACGGCAGCGTCGTGAAGTCCGCGAAAATGCAGGCATCCTCGGGCTACGGCCTGACTGCGACGACCTATGCCGACGGAATGATAATCGCGCCGCTTACCAAGGGCACGATCGAGGCCTTCAACGCTGCAACGCTCGAAAGCAAGTGGGTCTATACCGATAAGCTCGGCGGCCAGTCGCTGTCTCCGGCGCTGTACGCCGGCGGCAAGCTCTATGTCGGCTTCTGGAACGATGAGGCCGAGGACGCAAGCTTCGTCTGCCTTGACGCAAAGACCGGCAAATGCGACTGGAGCTATACCGTCAGGGGCGGCTTCTACTTTGCAGGAGCTGCCGCTGTGGGCGACTATGTCTTTGTCGGCACCGACGACGGAGCAAAGGGCTCTGCCGGCGACGGTATGCTGCTGGCCTTCAAAAAGACCTATGCCGAAAACGAAGAGGTAAAGCCCGTATCGAGTGCGGCGCTCACCGGCTGCGGCGACGTGCGCAGCAGCCTCGCCTACGCCGACGGCAAGGTCTATTTTACCGCAAAGGGCGGCTATCTGTGTTCTGCATCCGTTGACGGCGCAAGCGGCGCGATAAGCGATGTTAAGACCGTCGCTCTCGGCGCTCAGAGCACCTCGACTCCTGTTGTCTACGGCGGCACGCATTTGCTCACGGTTTACCCTATGCTGTGCAAATACAAACAGGACCGTGCCGATGAGCCAAACAACTATTCCGGCAATAATTCTAAAGAGCAAAATGTTATTTGCCATATTGCCAAACGCACTGCTCCATACGGCAGGTGAAACCGTAACCGTCCCTACATGTGTAAGCCTCATCACAAGCGATGACAAAACCGTTGCAACACCGCCTGCCATAATTCCGCTTGAAAAATACAGCACAAACTGTACCTTTTTATCATAAATATACGCCAAAAGGAAAGCTGCGAACGCCAAAATAACAAGGCAAATCGAAAAAGAATGAATCGACCTTGTGCCTTGCTTTTGCATATCGTTTTGCAAAAATTCAAGGTTATGAATTCCGACGGTATCCGAATAAATTTGCTGGGCTTCCGAAGCAACAATGTCAATGGTTTTATCAAATATTTTTATATCATTTGCTTCAATATATTCACCAATCGTTGACTTAAAGTAATTATATCTGCTGCCGTTTTTCAGCGTTGCATCGTTTTCATCAAACAAGAATTCTGCCGCTTGATTAAGGCTTTCTTTTGTATCAAACTTCACCTTTACACTATCAAAAATATCAAACGGAAGATTGCTTTTTGTTGACAAGGTCTTATACTTTTCAGTCAGTTGCTTATCGCACTCGTCTGCCAAAGCCTGAGTTGAAAAGGATTTGATATAAAAATTCTTGTTACCTATTGTTAAGTGATTTATGCCCGATATAACGGCAACAACAAGCACAACCGCAGTTATTGCCGACAGCAAATAAGACAAAATTTTGCGTGAGGAAGCAAGCATCATTCGGTCACCTCCTCATAAACAAGTGCGGTGCAGTCGTGTCTGATTCGAGATAGGGCCGTCGGCTTTGACCGTCAAATAC
>OQVL01001079.1_pt1 | contig 15833 bp, 10 predicted proteins | sample 1691501 | NCBI WGS metagenome assembly OQVL01 (sample SAMN03418253, study PRJEB22391) | human gut metagenome | biome: human-gut; feature: organic feature; material: feces | host: Homo sapiens | place: Tanzania | collected 2013-01 | reverse complement strand
TGGATGCTCAGACCCGTTGGTATTATCTGCCGACAAGAAACAAAATAAGCGGCTGGGATTATCCGGAAGCCAGGACAGGCACTCACATACTCGGACAGATGTCGCAAGTGGACTGGACACTGAAGCCTTGGCAGAAATTGGAAATCGATGCAGGATTGAGCAATAATTACAGCCATTTCAGGGACGCATTCCATAGTACGTTGATTAGGTACATCGACAACTTCGGAGTCTATTCCGAACTCAAGTATACGGCGACGCCTTCGTTGACGGTGAATGGGGGACTGAGATATGAGTATTATCATATTGACACAGATCTCAAGAGAAAGCGTCGGTACAATGATCTATTCTATAATTTTGGGGCAGATTATAAAGCATCGCCTTTCTGCACCTTGAGTTTGCTGTTCAGCAGACGAACTGACCGTCCTACATACTCCCAACTGCTCAACGAGGGTAACTACCAGGGAGGCAGCGTAATGCTGTATGGAAACGGCGGCGTGAAGCCTTCGTACTGCTATCTGCTGGAAGCGGGAACATCGTTATATGTAGGAGACTGCTTTTTCAAAATCTCTCCCTATTACAGATATACCGAGAAATCTATTTCGCTGATAATGCAGACGGACGACAATGTAATGCAGCAGTCGGCTGTTAATATTGACGGCTCTCATTCTTGGGGAACTGAAATATGGTCTACCTTAGTTATGATGAAAGGAAAACTGAATTTCAACGGCGGTCTGGATATCATGCATACGCAACTGAAAGGCCAAGACATAAGCAACAGCGGATGGCAACTGCGGTATACCATGAACATCACATACCGTATCTTCCCAACGTTGTATGTGAACTGCTACGGCTCATGGCAGAACCGTAAGATTTATCTGCAAGGCCGCGAAAATAGTTATCTCTACAGCAATCTGTCGGTACAGAAAAGTTGGCACGACGACCGCTACCGGGCAGTTTTGTCGGTAGACAATCCTTTCAGCAACGGCGTGAATGTCAGAAGAGACTATCATATAGACGGAAAAGATTACCATTCAAGTATCAGGTACCGGAATACTGGTATAAGAGTATTCTTTATCTATAAGTTTGGAAAGCATGATATGGAGAAAAAATTCAAGATAGAACAAAATATTTTAAACAATTATTAAAAAGTGATGGAAGATAAAAGTATGAAGAATAACATTCTTAATCAATTCTTTGCTGACAAGAATGTCAATTTTCCACGTCAACCTAAATTGGTGAATGGAATTCACGTATATGAAGCACCGAAAGGCCTGGGAATCCAGTTCCGAGGTGGAACAGAGAAGTTTCTTGTTAAGGGTGCCGATACTTACCAGATCTGGGTATATCTGAAAAATATGCTTGACGGAAAGCATGAATTGGAAGAGATACTGAACAAAGGTGCGGAAGAGTTCAAACTTGACCGAGTCAATATAGCATCTTTTCTCAAAACCCTGCATAGTTATCATCTGCTGGAACCTAATGCTTTTGTCAAGGGAAGCCCTATCGAGATGCTTTTTGACTTATTCTCCGAAAAGCAGGCACAGTATTATGATCGTGTAGTGCCTCAGTCGGGATTGAATAAATGTGGTGAGGATGTTTTGAAAAGAATACGTAATTGCAAAGTGTTGCTAATCGCTAATGAGGTACTTGCTCCTTTGGTGAGTTACCAGATGCAAATGGCAGGATTCCAGGATATGGGGTTTCTAGTTATTTCTAGCGAAGACACAAAAGGTGCCAAAGACTATATTGGCAATCAGATAAACATCATGACCTATGAAGATATTACAGGTCTGATGGGAGGCGATCTTCGTAACATATTGTTTCAGAAGATTTCAGATTATCAATATGTTTTTACAGTCCTTAGCAATCCGAACATTTTCTTCCTTAATGAAATCAGTCGCATGTGTACTATTTTCAATATACCTATGCTGTCTGTTTCTATCAAGGATAATAATTATGAAGTAGGACCTTTCTATTTCCCCGAAATGGGTTCTCCGTGTATTTCGTGCTACAATTTAAGAGAACAGAGCTATCGATTGGATTCTGCATACGAGTATATCTATCAGCAGGGGTTGCATAATGAAGGAAAGAAAACTGACGACGAGATTATGGGATTTGATTACAATTCTTTGGCAATCGTGGTTAATATTGCAGTGTGTCAATTTAAAAATGCCCTGGCTAAAGTAGCACAGCCCAAACTTATAGGTGGTGTATTCAAATTTAATAGCCTTACCTATGTTACGTCTCTGGAGAATACCTTCAAAGTACCAGGTTGCCCATCTTGCAGTGACACGAATAAAAGATAAAAGTCATGGAAATCGAATATAAAAAACTTATCACGATACCTGGTTTTGAGCCGTTCGAAAAATGGGATATGGAGCCCAATCCCTTTCGTCAGTTCAGATGTAAAGCCCTACGAGGTGATGAACCGAATTGGTTTGTATCATCACTTATCTTGGCCAACACCCCTATTGGCTCAATTGAGAACCAGCATCTGGGAGGCGCTGCAGGATCTTCAATCTATCTGGAAGATTCATATACCAGCTGTGTATGTGAAGGATTCGAGCGCTATTGTAGTATGAATTATTTCATGAAGGATACTCCTTATATGAGAAAGGTGGATTATTCGAAAGGATACATACGATGTGCTGATGAGGAGAATGCTCCTGCAAGTTTTAAGAAGAATGGAGTGACAGTAGCCATTGAACATGCCTTAGTACACAGACTTATCGATGATGCTCCAGACTTTCTTCCTTATGAACTGGTACATCTTGGGTTTCGTAAAGCTGATATAAATAAGCTTTTTGCCTCTCTTATTTCTACAGGATGTGCTTTTCAGACGGACAAGGTCAGGGCCATAAAAAGAGGATTAGAGGAAGTAATAGAGCGCCATGCACTCATGGCCTGGTGGTATGACAAAGACAGAATGGAGAAATCCATAGATCTCAGTAATTGCACAGATTTTGATATCCATGAGCGTGTAGACCGTATCATATCAAAAAATATACGAATTCGTCTTTTTGAAATCTCGTCGATATCTGGATTTCCCGTAGTTTTCTGTATGATGCAGAGCGACCAATTCCCTTATTTCTCATGTGGTGCCTCTTGCTGTACAGACATCAAACATGCCATTATCAAATCAATCGATGAAGCCGTATCTATACGTTATATGTCAGAATTCGTGGGGCAAAAGCAAATAGATACTGATGATTTCAGTTGGGTTAAAAAGTTGGAAGACCACATGGTACTGTATGCTAATTGGAAGTCTTCTCCTGTTATTCAGACCATTATGGAAAAACAATCAGAGAAAGTTGAGCCTAAAGATTTCGACTGCGTGGAAATTCGGACGATGGAAGACTTGCAAGGGCAAGCGATAAGACTGAAGGAACTGGGATTCGATGTATATTACAAAGATCTTACCCTCGATGAGGTCAAACCAATAGGTATGGTATACAAAGTTATGATACCTCAGATGATTCCACTTACACAATATGATAATATTCGCTGGCTGTCTTCGTTGATCAAGAATGGTAAGACAATGGCCGATATCAACCCATACCCTCAACCGTTTTCTTAAAATATTGAATTATGCTGAATAAAATTATATTAAATGACATAGAGTACCATCTATCCTCAAGAAATATGAAAGCTTTGTTTACTGGTAAAACAGAGCACCTGAGGCATTTTGACCCTCATATTGTAGAACTTGAGATGGACCAGGGACTGAAAGGATATGAGAACAAAGAAGCTATTCGTCTTCCAAATCCGGAAATACTACAGATGCCACTTGATGAAGTAATGGAGAAAAGAAGAAGCAGGAGAGACTTCAAAAGTTACAAAATAACGCTAAAGGAACTGTCAACATTGCTCTTTTATTCAGCGGGTTATAAGAGAAGTGAGCATTCTGGACGCAAACATGTACCGTCTTCAGGAGGCTTCTGTACAACGGAAGTATTCTTCGTTATACTAAACTCTGATGAAGTGGAACCTGGATTATATTACTTCTCTGCTAATGATTTCACCATAAGATGCATTCGAAAAGGAGATTACAGAGACTGGGTAAGATACGATGCTTTATATCAATCCGAGTGGGCTGACGCATCAGTTATTATCTTCTTGGCTGGTGATTATTCTCGTCTTTATCAAAAGTATAGACACCGTACTCTCCGTCTCTGCCTTCTTGATGCAGGTCATGTGGCACAGAATCTTTATTTAACGTGCGCTGCAATGGACATGAAAATCTGTGAGGTTCTCGGATATGTAGAGAATGAAGTAGAAGAAGCTTTCGACCTCTCTGGCAACACTCCTACATTTTCATCAATAGTAATAGGACGATAGACTTATGATAAAATTAGACAAACTTTGCAAGAGCTTTGGACATAAAGAAGTGCTCCATAGCATCAGTTTGCAAATAGACAAGCCTGTGGTATATGGACTTATCGGCCCTAATGGTGCAGGCAAAACAACGTTGATGCGGTCCATCTGTGGTATACTTCCTGCAAGCAGCGGAAAGATAATCTATGAAGACGGTCGTAGCGTGCAGGAAATTGCCTACATGCCTGATCAAACTGGTCTGTATACGGACATGTCAGTGGCAGACGAAGTGAAGTATATCGGACAACTCAGGGGACTAACACCAAAGGAAGCAATGGAGCGAGCGTCATGCTACATCAAACGCCTCGGATTGTCAAAACACATAAAGACTCCTATCGCAGCTCTATCGAAAGGGACAGCCAGGAAAGTACAGTTTGTTTGCACTTTCCTGATCCAGCCATTCCTTGCTATACTAGATGAGCCTTTCAGCGGTCTAGATCCAATCAGCGCTATTGAGATGGAGAAAATAATTCTCGAAAAAAAGGAAGAAGGCGTAACTATTCTACTTTCCACTCATCACATGGAACATGCGGAACGATTCTGTGATCATATTTTCATGATCAATAAAGGAAATCTAATCATCGATGATGAACTGGAACATCTGAAGTTGACGCATCTAATGCCAGAATATCAGATAGAATCGCAGACACCATTACTGTTTGATGAGAAACATTTGATAGTTAAAGAAAAGACTGCCGATATATACATATATGTTGTAAAGACTGATAATGCGTACACGTACAAACAGATGATGAAAGATATAGATGATACGGAAATTCTTTCGCTAAATCACAAAATTCCCGATCTGAAGGAAATTTTCATAAATTCTGTAAGATGCTCATGAAACAGTTATATTATATCGTACGTCGTGAAATCATGGTGAAATTTAAAAGCAGAAGTTTTTATCTTTTTGCTTTAGTAACGCCTATTCTTTTTATGCTGCCTGTGATTTTTTCAATCTTTTCGGGGACACCGAATTCAGCTACAATTAAGCAAAGGCACTTTGTGGGTGTCATCAGCCACGATTTCCCTTATGACTCTATAGACTATCGTAATTTGAAATTTGTTGCACTTAACAAACTAGATGCCGAAAGAGTCAAAAGTGGAGCTTTCTGCTATAAAGATTATGTCGGAGTGGTAGATATGCAAAATGCGTCTTTTATACACCAAAATGATGCTAATCAGGTGCATTTGTATATGCCGGAGGACCTGGCTAATACGTCTACTCTATACATTCAAGATATAGAATCATTTATCAATAGTGAGTTTGTATATCAGTTTGGAGCAAGACACGGTGTCAACGAAAAAGAATTATTGAGATTGACTAATTTCACAAAAGTATCTGTTGTTTATAGTCAAGCCTCGTCAGACAAGAAAGAGATTGAAAAAGCCAAGCTCATGGCTTATGGAATGGGACTGCTGCTTTACATTATGTTCATTCTCTTCAATAATAATATTGTAAAGAGTATTGCTGAAGAGCGATCGAATAAGTTGGCTGAAGTTTTGTCTATGTTTGTTAAGCCGGGAAGATTAATGATTGGAAAGATTCTAGGTCTGGCAGTAGCTTCATTGGTTCAATTGATGATATGGTTGGTGGCTTTCTTTGCCTATACTAGGGTAACAGTGCTGATAGGTAACCATTTCCAATACATAGACAAAACAAATGTTTGGTCAAATATGGACTTCAGTTCAATTCTGTTTTCCGGATCACTGTTGTCATGGCTGATTCTATTCTTCATCATGGGATTTCTTCTTAATGGCTCTCTATCAACGATCTTTGCTATATGCTCTTCTAACAATGGTTCGTCAGTTCCTATGGTGATGAGCAATATGATAAATCTGTTGGCCATTTACTTCTGTATGTACGCAGCCACGAATCCTGATAGCAAAATTACCGAGTTTGCCTCGTATTTCCCGTTAACTAGCTATTTGGTTATTCCGGCTATTCTTCCTTATGGAATACAAATGCAACACATAGTGATATCAGCCGTCTTGCTATTATCACTGAGTGGAATATTCTTATTGATGACTGGCAAATTATATCGTAGGTCTCTCGTTTAGAAAGATACATGAACGCTTATCCGGTCTATTCTGAGATAAGCATTTGATAAACTACAAGTAGTTGTCGCATTTCATTTAATAACATTAGCTATACTTCAAAAGAAAGAGGAAGTATAGCTGATGTTGCTTTTGGTAAGATTATTCTTAAAATACAATGATTTCGTGTAACCCGCTAAATACGCTTGCAACTATCCAATACCGATTTCTCGCCAGAGTAACAAAATAATCGGGAGGCCTCCTCTTTAATTCCTTTGACCACCCATAAATGCCTCAATCTGTAGCTTTGAAAAATAGCTATACCTGAATAAAGTTGTTATTCAGCGTTTTAATCATAATTTTACTCTCTTCTGAATAATGTCTTCAATATGCATTTTTTAATTCGTATGTAGGGGCTACTAATTAAATGTAACCAACTAAAGCTCAACAAATTACCTTTTAATATATTTCCGTAGTTCACTGGGAATGATTGCCTTTTTTATATAAATTAATGAATACCGTTTTTTAGCCCTATACACCCAAAGTTGCCGCAAGTTCCTCGATATACTTGAGCTTGATGACATCTTCCCACTGGCCACCTTCCTCTGTTCTCACCTTTTTGTATTTTGAGAGCATTCTGAAGTTAAAATAATTTAGTGAACCCAACGTAGCATTTTTATATATACAAATCTCAGTTCTCAGTTCATATCAGTAGAAACTTACTCTTTATATATGATAGGAAATGCTGAGAAAAGTTCAAGTGCCGAAGATGTCTCGTCAATAAGTTTGTTTTTGACAAAGGTCTTGGACTTGGCATCATTGAGCACTTCGCCAAGTCCTTGCATCAGAAGTTTTGGACTAGCCTCGCGTACATGCTCAGCACACCACGCTGCATATTCTGCAACACTCTTACCTGTTCTCAACTGAACAATTTCCTCATTAATCTCAGTATGGTTCTGCAAGAAGAACCACACATCAAAAATATCTCGAGGTGACAAACGCTCACCCATAGCACATAGTTTATGAGCAAACATATCTGGCATTGTCATAACACGAATGTCAGTTCCTGCCAGAGAGCGCATCTCATAGTGGTTTGGATACTCGCGTATCGAAATCTCAACCTTTAGCATTCGTTCCCCTTTTCCATAGTTCAATACTAGTACTGGTCCGAAGAGTTTCTTTGCCTCATCATCAATAGTCCCAAACCGAGTCAATATCGCTCTAACCTTATCGTACACAATGTCAAGTTTCGTAGCATCAAGCAAATTGAAATCCAAATCGGTTGAGAAACGGTTGAGATTGTGGAAAAACATCAATGATGTACCTCCCTTAAATGCTATAACATTACAGAGATCTTTATCTTTGAATATCAGACTCAATATCTGTGCCATGTATAGCTTATGCTTGTTCTTGTCCATATCTATTTTAGATTTAATAGTTTAGTAACTCTTTCCATCAACGCCTTCGACTTATAAAGCGGTAGAAGTTGTTTTACCTTTGTTTTGTTCAATGGATGCAGGTTATCGAAGTAGCAATTGCCAGCACTCAGATAAACCATATCAAGAAAGGCACGCTCTGGTACAGCTATAAGTGTATTATCCTTCTGTTCGATACCCTCCATACCAATCCATAATTCAGGATTGATAATACGGAACTGGTATGTTTTGTCGTCTATATCCACTATGCGATTGAGATAACTCACACACGTTATGGTATCATCATACTGGAACACTATACCTGCTCGTTGAAGCACATACTCCAACGAGATATAAGCCGGACGGTACAAGCTACATGCCATTTCCTTCTCGTCGTAAGTCGCTTTTGTGTATATGCCACGGCGAGGATTACGAATCTTGCCCTCTTTTATGTAATAATGTAACGACTGAGTGAGCTTTTGACTATCTTTGCAGTCAGTCAACATACGTAGTGACTGTACATTAAATACTGAACGAGAGCTATTTTGCATCACCTCAAGTACATTCTTTTGCAAACTCATAATATGAATATTTTCTATTAATAGTTCGCAAAATTAGTAAATATTCTCGTAATCTCCAAGATATATCCACAAAAACTTGAAATTTGCCTCTTTTTTATGACCCAAGGAGGAGTTTGGGCAACTATTACTCACATTATGATGTTATAAAACACCCCGAACTCACGTTATTCGATGGATAGATGTATCTCTTGTAAAGCATCCAGCCAAATCCCACAATCGGAAAATTTCCCATTCTATCTACGTTAATTTTTGTTATCTCATGTTTGCAGAATGGGGTTTTGGTACATTATTGTTTCTGATTTGTTTCTTTTGAGGTTTTGCCGTTTGGAATGATACTGTATTTCAGTTAGTTATATTAAATCAGCAAGATTTCAAGAAAAAGATCATGATGATTGTAGGAGCATGTATCTTCCTCGTGGCAGCAGCACAGGCATTGCCATTGTTCTTCGGTGTGACCAACTAACGAGTGAGAGTTATTCCGTGCATATTCAGTAAGTGAGAAACGACGTGAAGAATGGCAAGAGAAGAGCAGGAAATCCGCTACCCCGATTACCCACTGTTCAAGGGACTCCAGAAGCCCCTTGAATTCATGGGAATACAGGGGCGGTATATCTATTGGGCAGCAGCCACGGCAGGAGGAGCCATCATCGGCTTCATTGCCGCCTACTGTCTGATGGGTATTATTGCAGGACTGATAGTGTTGGTCGTGGCAATCACTACGGGTGTAGGTCTCATCATGTTCAAGCAACGGAAGGGACTGCATACCAAGAAGAACGACCAAGGAGTGTTTATCTATGCCTACAGCAAGCGCATATAAAAATGTGAAACAAAAAAAGTATCGACATGACCAAGATGTGGATGACAAGTAGAAAGTGAACGACTGGTAGACTTTCTCCCACTGTCCAATAATTACAGCAATATCTTCACTGATGTCGCGGTTGTGATCAGACTGGTAGCAAGAATGGTAACAAGAATCAAAAATGACACCATCCTCGGTGATTTGTCCCAAAATAAACAACTCACAAATACGCGGCGAAGAGATGAGCCATTGCCATTTTTGATCACGACTGAAATCATCTTTAAGCTCGTTGTCTTTGTGAGAAATAAGAATTTGAATCTGGAACTTCGAGCCAATCAATTCTTTGGCTTTAGATTCTAAGCCACCGACCATCTCTTCCAAAGACGGAACCACGTCTATTTTATAAAAAGGAGCCTTGCAAATTATGCTGCCCACAGCTTCGTTGACGACGACAGTCTTGCCCTTAAAAGCTTCAAGCAAAGCAGTAAGTTTAGACTTTGAATCGGGCTGCACGGCCAGTTCATAGCTCCAAAAAGAAGCGTCAGCTTTCACCCAGTCGATATCGTGTTCTAGGCGATAAGCAACAGCGTAATATCTTAAAAATTTAGCTAAAATTTCGCGGGTAATCATGGCAGTAAATTTGCACTTAGGCACGGTTGATTCCTGCTCTTCCCTCAAGCCGCTTTCCATTACACTTGTCCCAAAGCAAACAGGCTACACATAGACAAAAAAATTTGACAGTCAAGCCAAACTTCAGTAAATTAGTGGGAAGTGCCCCAATTGTCGACTATCAAATCCGAGAAGGCAGGGCCTGAGCACAGAGAACGGCTTTGCTGTTCTCATTCTCTTTTTTTAGGTAAAAACTGGCCGTTCTAAAATGGCTAAAAGGATACAAACTATATCAACATGGCAAATTCCTGCATAAAAGCGGTGGGCAGCTGGACTCCCGGCCCCAATGCTGTCTCTCAAGATCCCGTTGCTATCTTGCGCAATCTAAAGAATCCCTTTTTCGCCGTATCTTCTCCTTCAGTATGGCGGGGAAAGAATCTTCCTTTCACCCTCTATGGAAATGGCTCTTGCCAATTCGAATCAGCCTCATCGGCAGGAAGTCTCCCCCTTTTAGCTATAGCTCCCCCATTATTACCCAACACCCTGGGGCAAGAATCTTTCCGTCGCATTTACTCTCTGCGTTACGCTTGCTTGAGCGGCTCTATGGCCAATGCCATTGCCTCCGAAGATTTAGTTTTGGCCATGGCTAAATCTGGAATGATGGGCTTTTTCGGTTCAGCCGGTCTCAGCTTAGACGAAGTAGCCAAACATATACATTCGCTCAAAAGCAAGCTGGGCAATCTTCCGTACGGTCTCAATTTAATTCATAGTCCCTCCGATCCGCAATTGGAAAATAACCTTGCCAAGCTTTTCATTGCCGAAAATATCAACTGCATAGAGGCTTCAGCATTTTTGGGCCTTACACCGGCACTTCTCCACTACCGCTACAGTGGCTTAAAACGACTGGCTGACGGTAGTATATATGCGCCACACCATGTCTTTGCCAAGATTTCCAGGTTGGAAGTGGCTTCAAAATTACTTTCTCCTCCGCCACCAGAGATGATTACCTCTCTAGTCGATCAAGGAGCGTTGACAGCCGAAGAAGCTGAACTGGCCCGCTTTGTGCCTCCAGCTTCAGCTTTAACTGCCGAAGCAGATAGCGGCGGCCACACCGATAATCGTCCGGCCTTCGGTTTATTGCCTTCGGTTATCAACTTGCGCGATCGCATGCAAGAGCGCTTTGGCTGGAACGTACCTGTCGGTGTAGCCGGAGGTATAGCCACCCCACAAGCTGCCGCAGCTGCTTTCGCTATGGGAGCAGCCTATGTAATGACCGGCTCTATAAATCAAGCTTGCGTAGAATCCGGCTCTAGCGACGCAGTCAGAGAAATGCTAGCCAAAGCTTCTCCAGCCGACGTCGCTATGGCACCGGCCGCCGATATGTTTGAAATGGGCGTAAACGTACAAGTGTTAAAATGGGGCACTATGTTCCCGGTACGAGCCAAACGCCTTTACGAAATTTACCGCGCTTACGCTTCCTTCGACGAAGTGCCAACCGCAGTCAAAGATCAAATAGAAAAGACTATGCTGCGAGCCAGCTTCGCCGAAGCCTGGCAAAGTACCAAAGCATTTTTTGCCAAACGCGATCCGCGCCAAATAGCCAAAGCCGAGAGCGATCCCAAACACATGATGGCTTTAGTCTTTCGCTCTTACTTGGGCCAGGCTTCACGTTGGGCCAACGCCGGATTGCCGGACAGGCGAGCCGATTACCAGATTTGGTGCGGCCCGTCCATGGGCAGCTTTAATCAGTGGTGCAAAGGAACATTTCTAGAGAACGTAAAAGAGCGCCACGCTGATTTGGCAGCCTTGAATATCATGGCCGGAGCTTGTGTTCTCACTCGCGCTGCCTTGATAGCCAATCAAGGGGTTGAAATCCCGGCTCAATGGAGCTGCTTTGAGCCTCTTCCTTTCCAAGAATTAGCTTCGCTGTTACAGGAGTCTTTGTAGTGTCTTCTACTTGTAATAATAATAAAAATATTCCCATTGCCATTATCGGCATGGGATGTCTCTTTCCTAAAGCCGACAGTCGCCAAAGCTTTTGGCGTATTCTTCGCTCCGGTACCGATTGTATAGGCCCGGTTCCAGAGACTCATTGGTCGGTAAACGATTTATACGACGGAGATCACAGCAGCCCCGATCGTTGCTATGCCAAAGTTGGCGGATTCTTGGAGCCCTACCCCTTCGATCCTACCGAATTTAATATCCCGCCGAATATTTTAGAAGCTACAGATACTTCCCAATTACTCGGCTTAGTTGGCGCCAAAGCTGCTCTGGAAGATGCCGGTTACGGTGCTGGCGGCAAAGAAGTGCCCAAAGATTCTACCAGTGTAATTCTGGGCGTGACCGGCGCTTTAGAGATGGTTATTCCTCTGGGAGCTCGCTTAGGCCACCCCAGATGGCGCAAAGCTTTGGCCGAAGCCGGTATCGATAAAGCCACTGCCGAAAAGGTAGTAGCCGGTATTGCCGATTCTTACGTATCTTGGCAAGAAAATTCATTTCCCGGCCTTTTAGGTAACGTAGTAGCCGGACGTATTGCCAATCGCTTGGATTTACACGGTACGAACTGTGCTGTAGATGCAGCTTGCGCCAGTTCTTTGGCTGCTGTCCATTTAGCTATATCTGAGCTCAGAGCAGGCGCAGCCGATATGGTTTTGACCGGCGGTACCGACACTTTTAACGATATTTTCATGTTTACTTGCTTTAGCAAGACTCCGGCTCTTTCTGATTCCGGCCATATAGCTCCCTTCTCAGAAGATTCTGACGGTACTCTTCTGGGTGAGGGCGTCGGAGTGCTGGTTCTTAAGCGTTTAGCTGATGCTGAAAGAGACGGCGACAGAATTTATGCCGTAATTAAAGGCTTAGGCTCCTCTTCCGATGGCAACTCCGGTGCCATTTACGCTCCCAGCGCCGCCGGTCAAAGCCTGGCTTTGGAACGCGCTTATGCCGAAGCCGAAGTAAATCCCGAAACGGTTGGAGTAATCGAAGCCCACGGAACCGGCACCAAAGTCGGAGATGTAGTAGAGTTTGAGGCTTTGAAAAAAGTTTTCAAAGATGTCAAAAAAGAGCAATCATGCGCTTTAGGCACTGTCAAGTCTCAAATAGGTCACACCAAAGCTTCAGCTGGAGCTGCCAGTCTTTGCAAAGCCAGTCTGTCTCTCTTCCACAAAGTTATTTTACCTACATTACATATCAGTCGCCCCAACCCCAAGTTGGCTATCGACGAAACTCCTTTCTACTTGAGCACACAAACCAAGCCTTGGGTAGTAAAAGAAGGTGAAAGACGTCGCAGCGGCGTTTCTTCCTTCGGCTTTGGCGGCAGCAACTTCCATGTTGTGTTGGAAGAGTACAATTCCAAACGCACTTCTCCAGCTTGGGACGGATCCGTTCAAATTTGGGCTTTTAGTTCCAAAGAACGCGAATATTTAATTGCTGATATTCGCAGTGCCGCTGCTTGCGCAGCCTACGAAAGCACCTACCAAGCTTCTTTATCACGCCGCAATTTCGACGCCAAAGCTCCCCAACGCGCTCTCTTAGTATGCGGTCCCACCGACTATGCCCAAAAGCTGAACGAATTGGCCGACGCTTTGGAGGCCAACAAAGAGACAACTGGTGAACTTCCTAGCGGTTGCTTCTATGGCGATGAACATAGCGAATTGGGCAAAGTGGCCTTCCTCTTCCCCGGTCAGGGCAGCCAATATGTGGGCATGGATCGCGAGTTCTTCAGCATTTTCCCCGAAGCTTTGGAAGCCTTGGAAACGGCTCACAATACTTTAGAAGCCGAACAAGATCCAGCTCGCCTGATCTTCCCTGTCAAACGTTTTGTCGACGGTGAAGACGCCGCCAACACTAAAGCCATTACCGATACTAGAGCTGCCCAGCCTTGCTTAGGCGCTGTCGAATCGTCAGTAGCTGCTATTTTGCGCAGCTTTGGCGTCGAGCCTCAGGCTATGGCCGGCCATTCTTATGGCGAGCTTGTCGCTTTACAGCAAGCCGGCGTATATTCTCAAACTGATTTATTCGCTCTTTCGGCTTTGCGTGGTTCACTTATGGCTAAAGGCGACGGTGGTCGCGGTGCTATGTCAGCCGTTTCTGCTCCTCTGGAAACTATAGAAGAAGTAGTTAAGGAAGTTGGCGGCGATTTAGTGTTGGCCAACCGCAACCACCCAACCCAAGGCGTCATTTCCGGTTCCAAAGAAGCCGTCGGCCAAGCCGAAGAGCTGTGCAAATCCAAGCGGATTACCGCTCGCCGCTTACAAGTATCGGCAGCTTTCCACAGCTCACTTATGGCCACAGCCAAAGAGCCTTTCTGTGAGGCTTTGCACAAAACCGAAATGCATATACCACAAGTGCCGGTGTATGCCGACGTTACCGGTAAAGCCTACGAAGCCGATACCGAAGCTTTGCGCCACATTTTGGGCGAGCAATTAGTCAGTTCCGTACGCTTCATAGACATTATCGAGAACATGTACACTGACGGCTTCCGCACTTTCATCGAAGTTGGCCCCAAAACCGTACTCACAGGCTTAGTGAAAAAGATCTTGGGTTCAAAAGCTCACCATATGCTTTCAACTGATGGACGCAAAGGCGGCGGAGAGTTGCAATGCTTGGCTCAAAGCTTAGCTCAATTAGCTGCTTTAGGTTATCCTGTTGAATTGGATAAATGGGAAGAGCCCGTTGCCGAGCCTCGTCACAAACGTATGAGCGTACCTATTTGCGGTGCCAACTACCGCACTCCCGGCAAACACGCTCCCGCTCCTTCTTGCGATCCCATTAAACCTGTAGAAGGTTATCAGCCGCTTAAATTTATCAGCGACAACCCTACAGTACACCCTTCGGCGCCGCCGGAATTGGGCGAAATAGCTTTTGAACCGACCAACGCAGCCGCGCCTAACGCCACAGAGTCTACTGTGACGAAGTCGGCCAACGGACTTGCTGCGCCTCAATCGACCGCTTCACCCGAGGCCGAGCCGATCAAGACCAGCGCAGCTGTCGCTTCTGCCCCTATTTTTGCCTCTTCATCCGCTCCGACGACAGCTTTAAATAATGGCACCAAACTTCAGAAAGGTTCTGTTTCTCAGGCTGTTCCTATGACATACGAAGAAAAAACAGCAGCTCTGCCCACTGCAAGCAATATTTCTATGCTTAGCCAAGCTTTCCAAACTATTCAAGCCGGTTTGGAAGCCATGCAAACTTTGCAACAGCAGACGGCTAGCGCTCATTTGCGTTTCTTGGACAGCCAAGTTCAGATTCAGCAAACCTTACAAAGCATTATCGCTTCTCAGCAAAACTTGGCTCAGCTTAGCTTGGGCTCTGGCACAGCAACATGTGTGCCCTCTTTTGAGCTTAGTTTGCCTGCCATGCCTATCGAGCACCCTATAGCGAAACAAGTTGCCAGCGCTCCAGCTATGCCAGTCCAGCAAACTGCTGTCGAGCCGTCTGTGCCTATTGCTCAAGCTATGGCCGCTTTTTCCACGGCAGAGCCTTTGCCCAAGCCCATTTCTGAAGCTAAATCTACCTCCACCACTCAGCGCGAATCTAAGCCTACCTTTACTGCTGCTCCTCAGGAAGCGGTTCAAGGAGGCGATCTCACTGCTGCCATTCTTGGCGTAGTTGCCGAAATGACCGGTTATCCGGCTGATATGCTCAATTTAGACATGAACCTGGAAACCGATCTTGGTATTGATTCTATCAAGAGAGTAGAAATTTTGGCAGCTATTCAAAAACGTTTTCCTAACGCTTCAGCCATTGCTCCAGATGAAATCGGCTCTATGCAAACTTTACGCCAAATTGCCGATAAGCTTGCCACAAAGACCACAGCTCAAGAAACGGTTGTTACTACAACAGTAGCTCCCAGCTCTGACAAAGTGGCCGATAGTTCCGCCACCAGTTCCGTCAACCCGGAAAAAGTCTTACTTGACGTAGTAGCTGAAACTACCGGCTATCCGGTAGAGACTTTAAATCTGGATATGGATTTAGAGAATGATTTAGGCGTTGATTCCATTAAACGTGTGGAAAAAA
>OQVL01001077.1_pt1 | contig 15853 bp, 9 predicted proteins | sample 1691501 | NCBI WGS metagenome assembly OQVL01 (sample SAMN03418253, study PRJEB22391) | human gut metagenome | biome: human-gut; feature: organic feature; material: feces | host: Homo sapiens | place: Tanzania | collected 2013-01 | reverse complement strand
GCTCAGTCGCGGCGAGGGCATTGTGGCGGTGAGTCGGTCAAAGCCGCTGTCCGCCGGGGGCGCCAGCAACTGGCAGCACTGCTCCAGCACCAGCGTGTCCGCCAGGTGCAGGTCACCGCAGGGGACAGCGCTGCGCACATCTGTACCCAGGCAAAAAGTGTAGTCCCCCGCTTCCAGCAACCAGGCGTTTTTGTGCCCGGCAGCGCCGCTGTCGTCAAAACTGGCAAAGTGCCGATAAGGAGCGGTGAGGGTCAGGCTCTGAAGAAGGACCAGCTGCTTGATTTTTCTGAAGAAGAGCCGGGAAAACTGACGGGCTTCAATGAGTACATAGCAGCAGCCGGCTAAGGATATGGCAATGATGGCTGCGATGAGCCAATAGCGCGTGGCGAAGTAATCATAGCCGTATCTGGCTGTGATGATGCTGAGTGATAGTATGATGCTGAAGAACATCAGCGGTGTGACTGGTAGTCTTTTGTTTCTGTCCATATTAGCCGTGTTTTCAGGTTTGCTTAAAAAGAAAAGCCCGACAAGAGGTTGGGATAGTCCAACTCTCTTATCGGGCTTCTCATATATATATAATAATGTATAAGTCTGCCGGAAAGCAGGAATACATCATTTCGGGAGATTACTCTCTCTTGAGATTACTTGCCGAATCCGAAGATACGCTTGATGAATTTCTTCACAGGATTATCGTTCTTCTGTGGATTGACAACAGGAGCGTACTTGCGAGGACCGGAATTCTCAGTTCCCTTCTTCTGCTGGTTCTGAGGAGCAGCGCCCTGTCGCTTCTGCTGGTTCTGCTGAGCGCCGCTCTGCTTCTTCTGGGCTACGCCTCTGCCTCGGCCATTGCTTCCAGGACGAACATTGTTCTCATTGCCTGGGCGCTGGTTGCCGTTAGCCTGCTGATTGCCCTGCTGGTTGCCGTTCTCATTGTTGCGCTGCTTATTGTTGTTGCGGCGCTTGTTGTTATTGCGGTTCTTCTGCTCGCCGTTGCGCTGCTCGTTGTTTCTCTGTTCAGCGTTTCTCTGCTCGCCGTTTTTCTGTTCATTGTTCTTGAACTCGCCATTCTTCTGTGCACCATTCTCTCCGTTGTTCTGAGGAGTCTTTTCCTGGCGCTCGTTTGGCTTGTTTGGCTTGCGCTTGTGCGAAGTCTGGTCGCGGTCTTTCTGTCTGCGGCTCTTGGCGCTGGTCTTGCTCTTGCCCTCGCCGTTGCTGTTATTGTTGCCGCCGCGGTTGCCGTTGCGGTTGTTCCCGCCCTTGCCCTTTCGACCATTGTTGCGTTTTGAAGGCTTGTTGAGCTTGATGTATTCAGGGCCTTCGCCGCAACCTTCCGGCAGAGGCATCTTCTCTACCACCTTCTCCAGGAACTTCTCAATCTGCTGGAACCAGTACTGGTCTTCTTCGCTCACGAAGGTGATGGCTCTACCATCGCGGTTGGCACGGGCTGTACGGCCGATGCGGTGAACGTAATCTTCTGTATCGTGAGGAACATCGTAATTGATGACCATCTCAATATCATCGATGTCGATTCCGCGCGCCACAATGTCGGTAGCTACGAGAACATCATACTGTCCGCTCTTGAACTTGAACATCACATCGTCGCGCTCAGCCTGTTCCAGGTCGCTGTGCATGGCTCCGCAGTTTACTCCAATCTGCTGGAGGGAAGCTGCGAGTTGCTTCACCTTGAATTTGCTGCCGCTGAAGACGATGACGCGTTTCAGGTCGCCCGCCTTGAAGATGTCCTTGATGATGGTCATCTTCTGGGTTTCGTAGCATACGTATGCTTCCTGCTTGATTTTCTCGGCTGGCTTGCTGACGGCAAGTTTGATTTCTACCGGATTCTTGAGCAGGGTCTTAGCCAGTTCTTCTATCTTCTCAGGCATGGTTGCCGAGAACATGATGGTCTGGCAGGTCTTTGGCAGTTTTGCCGCGATGGTCTTGATGTCTTCTGAGAAACCCATGTCGAGCATGCGGTCGGCCTCGTCGAGGATGAAGAAACTTACCTTGCTGAGGTCTACATTGCCCAGAGAGAGGTGGGAGATGAGACGGCCCGGGGTGGCGATGACTACATCGGCGCCCATGCGGAGGCTGCGCAACTCCTGATCGTAGCGGTTGCCGTCGTTGCCGCCGTATACGGCTACGCTGCTCACGCCCTGGAGGTAATAGCCGAAGCCTTGCATCGCCTGGTCTATCTGCTGGGCGAGTTCGCGGGTTGGTGACATGATGACGCAGTTGATGGCGTCTTTCGGATAACCGCCGTCATCGAGCTTGCTCAATACTGGCAGCAGATAGGCTGCGGTCTTGCCGGTTCCGGTCTGGGCTACGCCCAATACATCGTGACCTTCTAATATCTCTGGAATGCACTTTTCCTGTACAGGAGTGCAGGTGTCGAATCGCATATCGTATAATGCGTCGAGCACGTTGTCGTTTAAATCTAATTCGTCGAAATACATTTTTTTTAATGTTGAATGTTGAATGTTGAATGTTGACTTTTTCCCTCAAAATCCAATTACCGGGTTATGATAACCGGTTCTGATTTTACCTCGGTGCCTTGCGGTAGCAGAAGTAGGCTACGATGGCGAAGAGGAAGTTTGGAAGCCACGCTGCCAGAACAGGCGGGAAGTTGGCCTGGATGGCGAAGGTGGCAGAAACCGTCTGCAGCATGATGTAGCCGAAACTCAGGGCTAGACCCACGCCTAACGCTGCTCCCATGCCGCCCTTGCGCTTGCGGGCTGAGAGGGAGACACCGATAATGGTGAGGATGAACGAAGCGAAGGAAGAGGCGATGCGCTTGTGGTATTCTACCTCGTACTGCACTACGTTGCCCGAACCGCGGTTGATCTGCTTGGAGATGTAATCGCGGAGCTCAGGACTGGTGAAGGTTTCCTGCTGGCCCTTGGAATAAACCAGGTCGGTAGGTTCCATCATGATGATGGTGTCCTTCTGCGCTCCGCTCGTAATATGCTCCCTCATGCCATGGAGCTTGCGGATTTTCCAGTTGCTCAGTTTCCAGTGATACTTGCTGTCGGAAATGGTGTCGTACTGGATGTCCATCGCTGTAAGGTGGCTTACGAGTTTCTTGTCCTGGAACTTGTCGAGACAGAATCCGTAGCCGCGCTTCATGCTGTTGTCGTAATGCTGCATATAGGCAATCACTCCCTTATCTACCTGCAGCTGCACGTTCTCGGCACTGGTATTCTTCTTCTTGTTCTTGTACATCGTCTCGAAGTTCTGCCTGATGACGGTTCCGTGGGGAATGACGTAGGCTGAGAGCCCGAAGGAGAGGGCTGAGAGCAGCACGCAGGTAATCATGTATGGGCGAAGGAGACGCTTGAAGGATACTCCCGACGCCAGGATGGCGATGATTTCGGAATTGCTCGCCAGCTTGGTGGTGAAGAGAATGACCGCCACGAACACGAACAGCGCACTGAAGAGGTTGGCAAAATAGGGCACGAAGTTGGCGTAGTAATCGAAGATGATTGCGCGCGCCGGTGCATGATTCTCGGTGAATTTAGGCAGGTTGTCGTTTACGTCGAATACGATAGCCACCGATATAATCAGCAGGATAGAGAAGAAGTATGTGCCTACAAACTTCTTGATGATGTACCAGTCCATGCGCTTGATATACCTGAATGGGTTCAGGAACCTGAGTATACGCAGGAAGGCTAACTTCTTTGCGAGCCATTGTGTGATGTGTATGAGCCCAGCAAAGTGTTGTCCGAACCATCTTTTGGCTTTATAGAGCCTGCGATGTTTTCTTAATTGATGAAATGTCTTCATTTTATGTTTTTGACCTTTTAATAGGTCTTTACTTTTGTTCGACCAGTCAGTCTGTGGTCTTTGCGTTTGTTCTCCCAGCCTGTGGTCTTTATATTCTTTGTCCCAGCTGGTCGATAATCGAATTTTTCCATTGCACGAAGTCTCCCTGCTCGATGTGCTGTCGCGCATCGGTGACGAGTCGCAGATAGAAGGCCAGGTTGTGTATGCTTGCTATCTGCATGGCCAGGAGTTCCTGTGCCTTGAAGAGGTGATGCAGGTAAGCCTTGGTTGTGATACGGTCGATGTCGCATCCGTCAGGGTCTACGGGACTGAAGTCCATTTCCCATTTCTTGTTGCGCATGTTCATCGTTCCGTTGTAGGTGAAGAGCATGGCATTGCGTCCGTTGCGGGTTGGCATCACACAGTCGAACATGTCCACTCCTCGTTCTATGGCCTCGAGTATGTTCTGTGGTGTACCCACACCCATGAGATAGCGCGGCTTGTCCTTGGGCAGGATTTCGTTCACCACCTCTATCATTTCGTACATCACCTCAGTGGGCTCGCCTACGGCAAGTCCACCGATAGCATTTCCGTCGGCTCCCTTGTCTGCCACATATTTGGCCGCCTCTCTTCTCAGTTCGGGGAAGGTGCAGCCCTGCACGATAGGGAAGAGGCTTTGCTGATATCCGTACAGCGGTTCGGTCTCGTTGAAGCGCTTGAAACAGCGGTCGAGCCAACGCTGTGTCATCTCGAGACTCTTCTTGGCATACTGGAAGTCGCTTTGTCCAGGAGGACACTCGTCGAACGCCATCATGATGTCGGCACCAATAATTCGCTCAGTGTCCATCACGTTCTCGGGTGTGAAGATGTGCTTGCTTCCGTCGATGTGAGAGCGGAACTCGCACCCCTCCTCACGCAACTTTCGGATGCCTGTAAGCGAGAACACCTGGAATCCGCCACTGTCTGTCAGGATGGGTCGGTCCCATCCGTTGAAGCCATGCAGTCCGCCTGCGGCCTTGATGACCTCGAGTCCTGGTCGTAGGTATAGGTGGTAGGTGTTGCCTAAGATGATCTGTGCCTTAACCTGTTGGCGCAGTTCCTCGAAGTGCACACCTTTCACTGATCCGACAGTTCCCACTGGCATAAAGATAGGAGTCTTTATCTGTCCGTGGTCGGTGGTGATGATGCCTGTGCGTGCATCACTGGCTTTATCTGTTACTTGTAGTTCGAATTTCATTCTTCTTGTTTATATTGATTTCTCACTCTCCTTTCTTCGCATCCTCGGGAATCGTGAAATCGATGGGATGTTCCACCTTTTCGTCGGTGAGCGCGAAGTGCCATACATCGGCAACATTCTCCACATAGTGGAATTCCACTCCCTTGCGATAGATCTCAGGAATCTCCTCAATGTCTTTCTTATTGTCCTGACAGATCACGATATCGGTAATGCCGGCTCGCTTGGCGGCCAGAATCTTCTCCTTGATGCCACCTACGGGGAGAACTTTTCCACGAAGTGTTATCTCTCCTGTCATGGCTGTGTTCTTTCGCACCTTGCGCTGTGTCAGGGCCGATGCGATACTTGTAGCGATGGTGATACCAGCAGAAGGACCGTCTTTAGGAGTAGCTCCCTCGGGCACATGGATATGGATGTTCCAGTTTTCGAAGATACGATAGTCTATGCCCAAGAGGTCGGCGTGCGCCTTGACATATTCCAGCGCAATGACCGCCGATTCCTTCATCACGTCGCCCAGGTTTCCTGTCAGGGTGAGTTTGGCAGCCTTGCTCTTGCTGAGCGAGGTTTCTATGAAGAGGATTTCTCCTCCTACCGATGTCCATGCCAGTCCTGTTACCACGCCAGCATATTGGTTTCCCTGGTAGATGTCGCGTGTGAAGATAGGCTTGCCCAACAGCTCTTCCACCTCAGCAGGAGTGATGGTAGGCTTCTCCAGTTCTTCGGTATATGCCAGCTTGTATGCCATCTTGCGCAAGGCCTTGTTGATAGCTTTCTCGAGTTGGCGCACTCCGCTTTCGCGTGTATAGTGGTCTATCAGGTCTTCGATGGCAGCTTTGGTAAACTTTATCTTGGGCTCATACTTGTCGAGACCGGTATTCTTCAGTTCGCGTGGCACCAGGTGTCGCTTGGCTATCTCCACCTTCTCCTCGATGATGTATCCGCCCACCTCGATGAGCTCCATACGGTCGAGCAACGGACGTGGAATGCTGCTGATATCGTTGGCGGTAGCAATGAAGAGCACCTTCGACAAATCGTAGTCTGTATCGAGATAATTGTCGTGGAAGGCATTGTTCTGTTCTGGGTCGAGCACTTCGAGCAGAGCCGATGCCGGGTTTCCGTTGATGGTGTTCTGTGTCACCTTGTCTATCTCGTCGAGGATGAATACAGGGTTGCTGCTTCCAGCCTTCTGAATGTTCTTGATGATTTGTCCGGGCATGGCTCCTATATAGGTACGGCGGTGTCCTCGTATCTCCGACTCGTCGTGCAGACCGCCCAATGACATACGCACATATTTTCTGCCCATCGCCTCGGCGATGCTCTTTCCAAGACTTGTCTTGCCAACTCCTGGAGGGCCATAGAGGCAGAGGATAGGGCTCTTCAGGTCTCCTCGCAGCGATCTTACAGCCAGGTATTCCAAGATACGTTCCTTAACCTTTTCCATGCCATAGTGCGCTTTGTCGAGAACTTTCTTGGCATGCTTGAGGCTCAGGTTGTCCTGAGTGTATTCATTCCAAGGCAGGTCTACCATGGTCTGCAGGTAGTTGACGAGGATAGAGTAGTCGGGGCTCTGTGGGTTGATGGTTTCGAGCTTGTTCAATTCCTTATTGAACGCCTTGGCTGTAGCCTCGTTCCATTTCTTGTTCTTGGCCTTTTCAGCCAGTTCTTTTCGCTCAGGATTCTTCTCGTCTCCCCCCAGTTCCTCGCGTATGTTCTTGAGTTGCTGCTGCAGGAAGTATTCTCTCTGCTGTTCGTCGAGGTCGAAGCGTGTTTTCTGCTTGATGTCCGACTGTATGCTCAGCAGCTGCAGCTCTTTGTGCTCGGCTTTCAGAGCGATGTAAAGACGGTCGCTGAGGTTGTCTTTCTCCAGCATCTCCATCTTGTCCTCTATGCTGAAAGGCATGTTGCTGCAGATGAAGTTGGCAGCTATCATGGGGTTGGATATGTTGTTGAGGGCATATTCAGCCTCATTGGGCATATCATCGCAGGCATGTATGAAGTTGGTTGTTTCCTGATGCAGTGTGTCCAACAGCGTCTGGAAATGCACGTCTTCCAGGTTGGGCCACTTTTCTGGCAGACTGGTTACCTGTCCTTTGTAGTAAGGACTTGTTGATGTGATCTGTTCGAGTCGGCATCTGCCAAGAGCCTGTACCACGATGGTTATGTTACCTGATTCTACTCCTGGCAGTTCTACTGTTTTTATGAGTTTAGCAAACACACCAGTCTTATAGAGGTTTCCAGATGTGGGGTTTTCTGTAGCCTCATCTTTCTGGCAGAAGATACAGAATACCTTGTCTGGATTTTCGATTAGCTTTTGGGCGAGCTGAACGCTCTGGGGTCTTCCCACGATGATGGGTGCCAGAACGGTAGGAAAGATGACGAGATTGCGTGTGCAGAGAATAGGGTATTCTCCTGATTCTCTTTCTGCCACCAATACAGAAGCATCGCCGTCAAAATCGGCTATCATTTGAAATTGTGTATTTTTTTTTCTGTTCATATTCGTTTTTAGAATTCTTTTTAGGGTGCAAAGGTAGTCATTTTTATTGAATTCAGAGGGGTTGGTATAGATATTTTAATATATTCGTGGCATTTTTTTGTAAAAATGATAAAATAAAACAGACTTGTTTGCGTTTTTCCTGAGGTAAGCGAAAGTTGCGTAAATCAGAATAAAAACAAGAAACGGTGGCAGATTTTCAATTCAAACATTTTGGAATCATGCAGGATAAGTGCGGCATGAAGGTAGGCACAGACGGCGTACTCTTGGGAGCGTGGGCTTTGGGAGGCAGCAGGGTGCTGGATATAGGTACGGGGACAGGTCTCGTGGCACTCATGATGGCTCAGCGTTTCCCGCAGTCAGTAGTCGATGCCATCGATATTGACGAGGAGGCTTGCAGGCAGGCTGCCGAGAATGTGGCGGCAAGTCCTTTTGCCGGAAGTGTGCATGTGAGTCATTGTCCGCTGCAGGATTTTCTGTCTTCCCAGCCTTACGATGCCATCGTCAGCAATCCGCCTTTCTTTGTCGACAGTCTGAAGAATCCTGATGTCAAGCGCTCGCTTGCCCGGCATACAGACACACTGCCTTTTGCCGACCTCTTTGCCGGAGCCAGACGTCTGCTTACGGAACATGGTTTCCTGTCGATTGTTGTACCCACAGAAGTGTTTGGTAGGGTGGAGGAAGAGGCTTATTATAAGGGCTTTACGCTTGTTCGCAAATGCATGGTGAAGACTGTGGAGCGCAAGGCTCCCAAACGGCTTCTTCTTACCTTCTCCCGTAGCCGTATGGGCAACTTTGAGGAGTCTACAGAAGTGCTCCAGTTGCCGGATGGCAGTCGTTCGGAATGGTATTCCCGGTTAACGGAAGAATTTTATATCAAGTAGATTTCAAAGGAGTTTTCATGGGATTTCAAGGAAATTAAGAAGTTAAGAAGTTATCGCTCCCTGCGGTCGCTGAGGAGCTAAGCCAAATGCTTAAGTGGACTTGAAATTAAACAATCCCTTAAAGGCATTTGTCTTAACTCCTTAACACCTTAACACTTTAACTCCTTCGTCAAGCATCATAAGTTCAGTTTGCTCTGCACGAGTTTGCTCAGCGCCTCCACCTTTCTTCCTTGCTCTCTGATGTCGCTTCTCACGGCATTGAGACCGTTGAAGAAATCGGCAAAGGCCGACTGTATGGCGTTGGGTTTCCGGGCACTCTTGTCGGCAAATGGGTTGACGATAATCTTGATGCCTTTCTCCTCCAAGTGCACATCAATGTCAGCACCCGTCATAACCGGGTCGCCGTCATAATGGATGACACCAGGCTTGGTGCGGGTGATATGCAGCTTTTTGCATCTGAACGACTTAATCTTGGAGTGCTTGTCGAGCGTCTTGTTGAACATATCGAAACTTACCTGCGGAGCCTCCAGTACATCGAAAGGCTCCATGATGACCACGTCCATCAGTCCGTCGCTCATCGATGCCTGTGGAGCGATATAGGCGTTGTTGCCATATTGCGATGCGTTGGCACACGAGATGAGGAAGGCCTTGTATTGCTTTGTTCCCGTCTCGTCCTCGAGGGTGTAGGTTTCAGGCTGATACTTCAGTCCTTCTTTCAATATGTTTTCAGCGTAGGTTATTGGTCCACGCTTTCCAGCCTCTGCAAATTTCATGCTGACGAAAGCATCAAATCCCATACCGCAAGTGCAGAAGAAAGGATGCTCGTTGATGATACCATAGTCGAGGTCGTGAATCTCGCATTGGTTGATGATCTCAATACTCTTTTTCAGGTTCATGGGCAGCATGAGGTGACGAGCAAGTCCGTTGCCCGATCCACAAGGCAGAATTCCCAGGGCTGTGTCGGAGTGTACGATGGCTCTTGCCACTTCGTTGACAGTACCGTCACCTCCCACAGCCACCACAATGTCAACATGAGCCTCCTTCGCCTCGGAAGCAATTTCCGATGCGTGTCCGGCTCTTTCCGTAGTTCTTATCTCGTACTCAAAGCGGTCCTTGTCCAGAATGCTATCTATCAGGTTGGGGATGGATGCTTTGCTTGCCGTGCCCGAGATAGGATTCATGATAAAAACGATCTTCTTCTTCATCTAATTAGACAGAATTTTATGAATATTCAGTTGCAAAAGTAATAAAATTAGTATAAAAACGCCTTTTTAGACCCTAAAAAAACACTAAAAATCAACTTTCTTGGAAAAAATCACGATATATTAGTTCTTTTTTGTATCTTTGCACCCTGTAAACTTAGAAATTATAAAAAGTACACCTATTCATAATGGGACAATTACAAGAAAAATACAAGAATTATCGTGAACCTCAGAAGTATATGGCTGCCGGTGTGTACCCATACTTCCGTGAGATCACCAGTAAGCAGATGACGGAAGTTACCGACATCGACGGACATAAGATTTTGATGTTCGGTTCTAATGCTTATCAGGGTTTGACCAACGACCAGCGTGTTATCGATGCAGCCAAGGCTGCTCTCGACAAGTATGGTTCTGGTTGTGCAGGAAGCCGTTTCCTCAATGGAACCCTCGACCTTCACGTACAGCTCGAGAAGGAGTTGGCCGAGTTCATGCACAAGGATGAGTCCCTGTGCTTCTCTACAGGTTTCTCTGTCAACCAGGGCGTGTTGGCTTGTGTGGTAGGCCGCAATGACTATATCATCTGCGATGACCGCGACCACGCCAGTATCGTAGACGGCCGCCGTCTTTCGTTTGCAACCCAGCTGCACTATAAGCACAATGATATGGAGGACCTTGAGCGCGTACTCAAGACCTTGCCTCATGAGGCTATCAAGCTGATCGTTGTCGATGGCGTCTTCTCTATGGAGGGCGACCTGGCCAACTTGCCAGAGATTGTCAAGTTGAAGCACAAGTATAACTGCTCCATCATGGTGGACGAGGCTCATGGCCTGGGTGTGTTTGGCAAGCAGGGACGTGGCGTGTGCGATCACTTTGGTCTTACCGACGAGGTCGACCTCATCATGGGTACATTCTCCAAGAGTCTGGCGTCTATCGGTGGTTTCATCGCATCAGACAAGGACACCATCAACTTCCTGCGTCATTCTTGCCGTACTTATATCTTCAGTGCATCCAACACTCCAGCTGCCACAGCAGCAGCCTTGGAGGCTCTTCACATCATTCAGAACGAGCCAGAGCGCTTCGAGCAGTTGTGGGATGTTACCAACTACGCCCTGAAGCGTTTCCGTGAGGAAGGTTTCGAGATTGGCGAGACAGAGAGTCCTATCATTCCTCTCTATGTGCGCGATGCTATGAAGACTTTCGAGGTAACCAAGAAGGCTTACGACCGTGGCGTATTCATCAACCCAGTCATCCCTCCAGCATGTGCTCCTCAGGACACATTGGTACGTTTCGCCCTCATGGCTACTCATACCAAGGAGCAGGTAGAACGCGGTGTGAAAATTCTGAAGGAGGTCTTCGTAGAGGAAGGCGTCATCAAGTAAGCGCTACTTATATTGGAATTACACCTATTTATATTATAGAGAGAGGCAGCCCTTGGAATGAAGGGCTGCCTTTTTGGAAAATAAGTGTTTTGTGACGGTAAAATAATAACGAGATAAGAAAATATGATTTCAGTAGAAGGCTTGAAAGTCGAGTTTGGCGTAAAACCTCTCTTCCACGATGTGAACTTTGTCATCAACGACCGTGACCGCATAGCCCTGGTGGGCAAGAACGGAGCAGGTAAATCGACGATGCTCAAGATACTTTGTGGTATGCAGAAACCAACAGATGGCGTTGTGGCTGTGCCCAACGAGACAACGATAGGCTATCTGCCACAGGTGATGAAGTTGCAGGACGACACCACCGTGAAGGAGGAAACCCGCAAGGCCTTTGCTCATAACACAGAGATGAAGGCACGTCTCGACAAGATGCAGCAAGAGATGGCCGACCGTACCGACTATGAGAGCGAGTCGTATGCCCAACTGGTAGAGAAGTTTACCCAGGAGCATGAACGCTACATGATGATGGGCGGCGAGAACTATGAGGCAGAGATAGAGCGCACGCTTACAGGTCTGGGCTTCACCCGCGAGGACTTCGACCGTCCTACCCGTGAGTTCTCTGGTGGATGGCGTATGCGTATCGAGTTGGCTAAGATACTGTTGCAGAAACCCGATGTGCTTCTTCTCGACGAGCCTACCAACCATCTTGATATAGAGAGTATACAGTGGTTGGAGCAGTTTCTTGCCCAGAGTGCCAAGGCGGTGGTGCTGGTCAGCCATGACCGTGCCTTTATTAACAATGTGACCAACCGCACCTTAGAGATAACCTGCGGCAGGGTAGAGGACTATCGTGTGAAATACGACGAGTATGTGGTACTTCGTGCAGAGCGCCGCGAACAGCAGCTGCGAGCCTACGAGAACCAGCAGAAGGAGATTGCCGATATCAAGGACTTTATAGAGCGTTTCCGCTACAAGCCCACCAAGGCCGTGCAGGTGCAGAGCCGCATCAAGCAGTTGGAGAAGATCGTGCCCATTGAGGTCGACGAGGTCGACAACAAGCAGATGCACCTCAAGTTTCCACCCTGTCTTCGCAGTGGCGACTATCCCATTATCTGCGACGAGGTGCGCAAGGATTATGGCTCGCATACAGTTTTCGACCACGTCACCCTTACCATCAAGCGCGGTGAGAAAGTGGCTTTCGTCGGCAAGAACGGCGAGGGAAAGTCCACACTTGTGAAGTGTATCATGGGCGAGATTCCGTTTACAGGAACGCTGAAGATAGGCCACAATGTGCAGATAGGCTATTTCGCACAAAACCAGGCACAGCTCTTAGACGAGCGCCTTACCATCTTCCAGACCATAGACAATGTGGCCACGGGCGATATGCGCCTCAAGGTGAACGATCTCTTGGGAGCATTCATGTTTGGCGGCGAGACCTCCGAGAAGTATGTCAAGGTGCTCAGTGGCGGCGAGCGCAGCCGACTGGCAATGATCAAGTTGCTGCTCGAGCCTGTCAACCTCCTGATTCTCGATGAGCCAACCAACCATCTCGACATGCAGTCGAAGGATGTTCTCAAGGAAGCCATCAAGGCCTTCGACGGAACAGCCATCATCGTGAGCCACGACCGTGAGTTCCTCGACGGACTGGTAGACAAGGTGTATGAGTTTGGTGGCGGAAAGGTACGCGAGCATCTGGGCGGTATCTACGACTATCTGCGTGCCCACAATGCCGAGACCATCCAGGCAGCCCTTGCCAAGGGCGAGCCATCCATGGGCGCTTCTTCAGCCAAGCCACAGCAGCAGGACGCATCGCCTGTCGCAACAGACAATGCGTCGTCGAAGAAGCAGAGTTACGCCGAGCACAAGGAACAGCAGAAGAAGATTCGCAAGGCCGAGAAGGCGGTGAAGGACTGCGAGCAGCGTATCGCCACCTTGGAAAAACGCAAGAAGGAGATTGACGACTTGCTGATGAAGCCCGAGAATGCCACCAACATGGAGCTCGTCACAGAGTACACCTCGCTGATGCAGAAACTCGATGAGGAGAACGACAACTGGCTCGTCCTCTCCGAGGAGCTGGAAGAAGTGTCAGGACAATAAAATCCAGACAAAACAACAATAACCAAATAATAATAACATTATGAACATGAAGATGATTATCCCGATGGTGATGATAGCAGCCATGCCTATGGGTGCAGACGCACAAAACAAGTCGGGACTTGTCATGAGCAATCTTGACAAGACGACAAAGCCTGCCGACGATTTCTATCAGTTTGCCACAGGCGGATGGCAGAAGAACAATCCTTTGCCAGCAGCCTACAGCCGCTATGGAAGCTTCGACCAGTTGCAGGAAAACAACAACAAGCGTATCAACAGCATCTTGGGCGAGCTCCAGAAAAAGAGCTACAAGAAGGGAAGTATCGAGCAGAAACTGTCCGACTTTTACAAGTTGGCGATCGATGTCGACCGCCGCAACAAGGAGGGCATAGCTCCCGTAAAGCCTCTGCTCGACGAGATAGCTGCTGCCCAAACCAAGGCCGACCTGCAGAAGTTGCAAATCAAGTATGCCTGGATGGGACTCGGAGTAAGCTATGGTGCTGGTTTCGGTGCCGACGAGAAGAATGTCACTCAGAACATTTACAATCTCTCGCAGGGCGGTCTCACCCTTGGCGCCAAGGATTATTACCTCAACAACGATGCCGCCACTGTGGCCATCCGTGAGGCTTACAAGGCATATCTTGCCAAGATGTTCCAGCTCTATGGTTTCTCTGCAGCCGATGCTGTCCAGTATGCACAGGCCATCTTCCTGCACGAAACCAGTCTTGCCTTTGTTTCCAAGAGCCGCACCGAGCTTCGTGACCCACAGGCCAACTACAACAAGATGACTCTCAAGCAGTTCTGTGAAAACTATCCCAACATACCTCTCGAGGCCTTGGCCAATGGCGAGGGCATCAAGAGCGAGTATATGCAAGAACTCATTGTAGGTCAGCCAGCATTCTTTGCAGCCTACGACAAGCTTTCGGCAGCCGAGAACGCCTCTGTCCTGAAGGCGCTGATGCTCTGGAGTGTCATCCGCAGCTCTTCCGCTTACCTGACCGATGAGATTCGCGAGGCCAACTTCGACTTCTTCGGCAAGACCATGAGTGGCCGTAAGGAGGACTATCCTCTCTGGAAGCGTGCCACCAATCAGGTAGAGAATCAGATGGGTGAGGCGCTTGGCCGCATCTACTGCAAGAAGTTCTTCCCCGAGAGTTCCAAGAAGATGATGGAGACCCTGGTAAAGAACCTGCAGGTCAGCTTGGGCGAGCGCATCGACGCACAGACCTGGATGAGCGATACTACCAAGGCAGCAGCTCACGAAAAGCTCAACAAGTTCTATGTGAAGATCGGTTACCCTAACAAGTGGACAGACTATAGCAGTCTTCAAATCGATCCATCTAAGAGTTTCTATGAGAACGTGATGGCATGCCGCAAGTTTGCTCACGACAAGCATATCAATGACAAGGCAGGAAAGCCAGTGGATCGTGACGAGTGGTACATGACTCCACAGACAGTCAATGCTTATTATAACCCAACAACCAATGAGATTACCTTCCCAGCAGGTATTCTCCAGTATCCATTCTTCGATCCGAAGGCTGATGCTGCATTCAACTATGGTGCTATCGGTGTGGTGATCGGACATGAGATGACTCACGGATTTGACGACCAGGGAAGACAGTATGATTCAGATGGTAATATGCATGACTGGTGGACAGCCAATGATGCAGAGGGCTTCAACAAGCGTGCTGATCAGTATGCTGCATTCTTCAGCAATATCAAGGTATTGCCTGATTTGAATGCCAATGGTCGATTCACTTTGGGTGAGAACCTGGCAGACCACGGAGGTCTGATGGTTTCTTACAATGCATTTAAGAATGCAACTGCAAAGAAAAAGCTCAAGGAGAAGGATGGTTTCACACCAGAACAGCGTTTCTTCCTTGCTTATGCTGGCGTATGGGGTCAGAACATCACAGAGCTGGAAATCCGCAACCGCGTAAAGAGCGACCCACATTCATTGGGTGAATGGCGAGTAAATGGCGCTCTTCCTCACATCAATGCCTGGTATGAGGCATTTGGTGTCAAGAAGGGAGACAAAATGTATATCCCAGAGTCAGAGAGATTAGATCTCTGGTAAAGAAATGATGATCCATACCTCTTTTCAGCTTTAAATATTCTTAGGGGTATGGGTCAGTTCTTTTTTAGATACAGCTATAGGAAAATGTGTTGAACAACTGTTCAACACATTTTTTGTTTTATAAAAAAAATCCTCTTTTTTTTCGCTAAGTCAGATTTTTACAGTAACTTTGCAGAAAAATATAAAGAAAGGAAAAAATAATGCCATTAAGATTACCAGATAAATTGCCAGCCATCGAGTTGCTGAAGCATGAGAATATCTTCGTGATGGACGAGAGCCGGGCTCACAGCCAGGAAATCCGTCCACTTAAAATCGTGGTTCTCAACCTGATGCCGCTGAAGATAACTACGGAGACCGACCTCGTGCGACTGTTGTCCAATACGCCTTTGCAGCTTGAGGTCTATTTCATGAAACTCAAGAGTCATACCCCTAAGAATACTCCTATCGAACACATGATGATGTTCTATAAGGACTTTGCCGAACTCTCCAAGCAGAAGTTTGATGGTATGATTGTTACGGGTGCTCCGATAGAGACGATGGCATACGAGGATGTAGAGTACTGGCCGGAAATCATGCAGATTTTCGATTGGGCACGTACTCATGTCACTTCTACGCTCTATATCTGCTGGGGCGCTCAGGCAGGACTTTATCATTTCTATGGCGTACCGAAATATCCGTTGGAGAAGAAGATGTTCGGTATCTTCCAGCAGAAACCGCTGGATATGTCACAGCCTAT